>Ga0206975_1229_pt1 | contig 12585 bp, 9 predicted proteins | sample Alteio_BWOrgHeat_81_FD_152919 | JGI IMG/M metagenome (GOLD analysis project Ga0206975, IMG submission 152919) | Enriched cells from forest soil in Barre Woods Harvard Forest LTER site, Petersham, Massachusetts, United States -... | ecosystem: Environmental > Terrestrial > Soil > Temperate forest > O... | reverse complement strand
TATCAATGTTCCGTTCTTCAAACTCTCCTATAAGCTGGCGGTGTGCGAATTTCGCGCGGGTGGTGTCGAGGTCCATCCGGGCAATCTTGGCATTGGGATAAAAAATGCTTAGCTCATCTTCTATCTTCTCGGTACCAAAACCCTTGGTCCGCATGTTGGTATCCCCGCAAGCGGTACACACCGCAGGAGGTTTGATGGAATAGCCGCAGTAGTGACAACGCAGTTGATTCACCTGTTTGTGGTAGGTAAGACTCACATCGCATTGTGTACAATGGGGTGTCCATGCACAGGTGGCGCATTCGAGCATGGGGGCAAATCCTCTTCTGTTCTGAAACAGGATGACCTGCTCTTTGTTGGCCAGGGCCAGTTCAATCTTTTCGAGGAGCTGGGGAGAGAAGTGCGACTTCATCTGCTTGCGCTTGGAAGCCTCTTTGATATCCACTATTTCAATCACCGGCATCTCCATCCCCCCGAAGCGGTCGGTCAGCTCAGCAAAACCAAATTTCCCTTGCTGGGCATTGAAGGTGCTTTCCACCGACGGGGTGGCCGAGCCCAGAAGCACTTTTGCCTGATGCAGGGAAGCCAGAAAGATAGCCGTCTCCCGGGCGTTGTAACGCGGTGCCGGGTCGTATTGTTTGTAGGAAGAGTCGTGCTCTTCGTCGACAATGATTAATCCAAGATCCGTAAAAGGCAGAAACACCGCCGAGCGGGCTCCCAGCACCAGATTGGCAGCCAATCCCTGCTTGCCGGGCCCTTGACCAAGCACCGTCTTCCACACTTCCACCCGCTCGTTTTCATTGAAGCGGCTGTGGTACACGCTGATGGTTCCTCCGAAATAATTTTGAAGGCGGGTAATGATTTGTGTCGTTAAAGCTATTTCAGGTAACAGGTATAAGGCTTGTTTACCAGCATCCAGGGTTTCTTTCAGCAGGCGCAGGTAGATCTCTGTCTTCCCGCTGGAGGTAACCCCGTGCAGGAGGGAGATATCTTTTGTTTCGAAATCGGTCTTTAGTTTGTCGTAGGCTTGTTGCTGGGCGGGATTGAATGGCTTCTGTGTCATCTCCCCTCCTGCTTCATGGTGTATGCGTCCTACCTCTTCTTCGAAGGAGGTCAGGATACCTTTCTTCAGCAAGGCAGTCACAGCACTAATGTCAGAATCTTTCACCACATCGGCCTTGCGTACCGGCTTTGGCGAGGGCCCGAAGCGGTCGGCATGTTTGATCCAGGCCATCAAGGCATCCAGCTGTTTGGAGGCTTTTTTCTCCAGCTTGTCAAAAACAGCTTTCAGCTTTTCTTCCTCTTCCAGCTCTTCCGAAAGCAGGAGGTAGGTCTCCATCTTGGGCTTGTACTTCTCCCTCACCTCTTCCCTCACCAATATCACGCCTTTCTCCAGCAGCACTTTCAGCACAGGCTGTATGATCTTGAGGGAAAGTATTTCGGACACTTCCGGAAAGCTCAGCACATTGCGCACATCCAGCGCTTCGGCTACTATGAATTCCCGTTCTCCCAGCTCGGAGCGGTCGCCCGTGTAAGCAGGGTTCAGTATGATCTTGGTTTCGCTGGAGAGTTTGAGTCCTGCCGGTAAAGCCGCATTCAGCATATCTCCGGGCTGACACATATAATAGGAACTGATACGCTCCCAGAGCAAGAACTGCTTTTCCAGCACCACCGGCTCTTCATCCAGCAACGAATCGATGTATTTGGCTGTATAGGCCGCGGGGGCCCGCTCGTGGATACGGCGTATCAGACCTGTATAGAGTTTGTTCTTGCCGAACTGCACAATGGCCCGCTGACCCGGCTTGACCAGCTCATTCCACTCCATCGGCACGCGGTAAGTATAGAGATTGGGCACCCCCAGCGGCAGGATAATATCGGCAAAAAGGGTGATTCGTGACATTTTGACGAAGGTAATAAAAAAGCAGGGCCTTGTTAAACGGACCGTTCAAAGAGAAAGATGAGCCTGGAACCAGAACCCAAAACAAGGTATCAAATCACTTGGAAATACGTATCTGATTAGTTACGTTTGTTTAGGTGCATGAAAAGGGGAAATACTATGAAAAAAAGCAAAAACCTTAAGACATTCAGTGAACATCTGGATGAGCAATACGGAAAAACAGGAAAAAAGAAACGGGATGAGTTTGACCGTGGGTTTGAAGCGTTTAAACTTGGGGTACTGATAAAGGAAGTATCCAACTATAATCCGCATTGACTTTACCACCCAGATCCCCCATTGTTGATATTTTTTACTGCCGTTTGTCTGGAATCCTTGCTAATTTCGGTCCTGTAACACTTTAGCCTTTTTTGCCTTGTCCGACTTCAACACCATCCTTTCCGACCTTAAAAAGAAGCATTACCGTCCCGTTTACTTCCTGATGGGTGACGAGCCCTACTTCATCGACATCCTCAGCAACCACCTGGAGAAAGATGTGCTGGATGAAACCGAAAAAGAGTTTAACCTGATGGTACTCTACGGACAAGACGTTAACCTGCAAGCCATCATCAGCGAAGCCAAAGGCTTTCCGATGATGGGCGAACGCAAGGTGGTGATCATCAAGGAGGCTCAGAATGTGAAAGGGCTGATTGAGAAGGATTCGGGGGAGGAGGATGACGGTGGGGATGATGAGAAACAGAAACAAAAAGAGAAACAGAGTAAGAAACACCCACTTGTTGCTTACCTGGAACACCCACAGCCTAGCACCATACTGGTGTTTTGCTGCAAATACAAAACAGTAGACAAACGGACCGCTTTTGCCAAGGCACTCATCAAACATGCCGTGCTGTTTCATTCCGAAAAGATCCGGGACTATAAGATTCAGGAGTGGATCACCCATTACATGAAGGAGAAAGGCTTCAACGTAGGTCCCAAAGCCCTCATGATGCTGGCCGAATACCTGGGCACCGACCTGAGCAAGATCGTGAACGAGACGGACAAGCTGATGATTTCCCTAAAGCCCGGAGCGGAGATTACTCCCGAAATCATACAGGCCAATATCGGTATCAGCAAGGAATACAACAGCTTTGAGCTGAACGATGCCTTCGGGCGGCGCGACGTGCTCAAAGCCAACCGCATCATCAACTATTTCGGAGCCAACGAAAAAGATCACCCCATGGTGGTGACCATGTCGTCGCTTTACAACTATTTCCAGAAACTACTCATCATCCATTTCCTGCCCGACAAGAGCAAGGAAGCCGCCTCCAAAGCCATAGGCGTACACCCCTTTATCGTCACCGAATACATGAATGCCGCCAAAGGCTATTCCGTAGGCAAGCTCAAACAGATCTTCGCCTATCTGCACGAATACGACTTAAAAAGCAAAGGCGTGGACAATGGGAGTGCTACTCATGGGGAGTTGATGAAAGAACTGACTTTTAAAATTTTACACTAAATAGATTTTTGAATTTACGGATTTCTAATTTTTTGAATTTAAAATTCAAAAATCCGTAAATTCAAAAATTCAAAAATCCTTTTACCATGAACTACTGGCTTGTAAAATCCGAACCCTCCGTATTCTCCTGGGATAAGTTTGTAAAAGAAGGCAAAGCCGTGTGGGATGGTGTACGGAACTATGCCGCCCGCAACAACCTGCGTGCCATGAAAAAGGGAGACCTGGCCCTCTACTACCACAGCAACGAAGGACTCGATATCGTGGGCATCGCCAAAGTGGTGAAAGAATCCTACCAGGACCCTACCACCAAAGAACCCGCCTGGCTGGCGGTGGACCTGCAGCCTTTTAAAAAGCTGAAGAAGCCGGTCACCCTGGACCAGGCTAAAGCCGATACGATCCTGCATGGTATGGACCTGGTGCGACTGAGCCGTTTATCGGTGGGGACCGTTACCAAGGAACAGTTTGACCGGGTGATGGAACTGGCTGGGATGTAAACGATCAAACGAACGGCAGGCGCATTTCCTCTCCTGATCCCGATCAACGCACCAATGTGATGCTTCCTCTCTGGCTGATTGCCTTTCCGGTAAGCAGCTCTCCTTTGAGTGTATAAACAAACACGCCGCTGTCCAGCGGACGGTTCTGATACGACCCGTCCCAGCATTTCCCGGCATCGTTTGTTTCAAAAACCTGCTCACCCCAACGATCGAATATGGAGAAGGTGAAGAAGCGCACACAATCCAATCCATAAATACATTCCACGTCATTGTCTCCGTCCCCATTCGGAGAAAAATAATTCGGAACAAACACCCTTTGGCAACTCAACAGTTCGAGACTCACACAGGAGGTATCCCTGCAGCCATTTCCATCGGTGACTATCAGACAATAATTAGTTGTTTCCAAAGGGTTCGCGGCAGGACCTGGGCAGGTAACGCAACTCAGATCCGTGCCTGGTGTCCAATTATAAGTGCCTCCGCCCGAACCGGAGAGCTGAGCCACATCTCCCGGGAGTATGGCAGCGGGACTGACTACAGCCACCGCAACAGGTGCCGGAAATACCTGGATGTAAATGGTAACAATGGAGTCATACTTGCCACATTTTGTTCCGGTAATGGTATAGGTGGTGGAGCTGGTTGGAGTCGCCACTGTATTCGGGCAGGTGGGGCAGGCCAATCCGGTTGAGGGACTCCATTGATAGCTGGTAGCACCTGAGGCGGTAAGCAGGGATGAACCTCCGGGGCAAAGGACAGTTGGGGTGGCAGTTGCTGCCGTGAGTGGAATGCTATCAAGCAAGACGGTTACACGGTTTGTGGTCTGGCAGGAGGTGGTTGTCCCTTGCAATGTATAAACCGTTGAAACAACCGGTGTGGCAATGGGATTGGGACAAGTGGTGCAGCTCAAGCCGGATGCCGGGCTCCAGCTATAGTTGGATGTTCCGCTTGCCTGAATGGTTACCGGAACGCCCGGGCAGGTGCGTATAATACTGTCAGGCTCGATGGCTACCTTTCCGCAACAGACGTATTTCGCCAGAAAAAAATCTTCCAAACCCACAGGGGTAAGAGTATCAGATCCAACCACCATTGCATGTTCGTAGACATCTCCGGATATGAATTCATATCCCCTGCTGCAAACTATTCCTGCCACATCATCTCCTCCGCTTGAAAGGGAGTTGGCGCAGATGACTTTACCGGAAGGATCGTATGTGACGATAAAAAGCGGATCGGCGGTGGTATCCTGGTGCAGGGTAATGGAATCAAACGTAACGGAGGGACCTGTAAAACTACCCGTCACATATATTTTTCCGGTCGTGTCAGTGTTAACCGCATATCCTTGAGCACCCCGAACACTGGTGGATCCTTTGGCCCAGACATCGGTTCCGCTGGAATCATATTTAACAAGGAAGGATTGCCAGGAGTTTAGCGAGCCTGATAAACTCACATGACCAAAGTCAATCGAAAACTCGGTATACGCTCCGGCGAGAAACACATTGCCTGAGGCATCGGTAGCAAGTGCATTGCCGTTTACTATCGTTTGACCTGTGTTAGTACGCGCCCAGATTACATTCCCGGAAGGATCGTATTTAATAATAAAAAGGGCATAATTATTTGAACTGCCCAGTGTCCCACCGGAGTATGACAGGGAACCATTTGCAAAAAAACCGGCAATGATGACATTCCCGGCAGGATCCGTTGCCGTTGCATTACCAAAAACAAATCCTGAACACGGTAAGCTGTTTGCCCAAAGCACATTTCCATTCGAATCGTATTTAATCAGGAATGATGCACAACGATTGAGGTTTCCTCCAGGGGAGTGTTGCAGCTGAAAGCTTCCCACCTGCACAGTAGTACTGGTAAAATAACCTGTTATATAGGCATTGCCTGCAGCATCCAGGCTTACCGCATAAGACTCATCGTCGGTAGTCCCGTTCGCAAGCTTGGCCCAAAGTGGATTTCCATTGGTATCAAACTTGGCCAGAAAGATTTGACGGTATCCATTGGAGTGAAGCGTCGTCGTGCCAAAAACCAATGAACTACTGGAGCAACAACCGGTAAAATACACATTCCCGGAGAGGTCCACAGCGAGGCCAAGACACTCGTCATCGCCCTTACCCCCTATCTGTCTTACCCACAAAACCGTCCCATTCCGATCGAATTTGGCCACATACATATTTATCACCCCTGCAGAATGAATCACCGTTGTTCCGAAGGTGGTTGTTCCTATAAACGAGCCACCCACATATACATTTCCAGAGGCATCCGTTCCGATCGGTCCTCCTTCGGTATAGTGATCACTGCTGTCACCCGGTGCACTTACACCCCACTTCCAGCCCTGAGCGTTTGCTTCAAAACAAGTCAATAAAAGAATAAATACACTATATAATACAGTCTTCATACCAGCTACCTCAAACGTAAATATAATAGGAAATAGTATACACGATCAACTGCTGCAACCTACAGGCTCAAACCAACCATCTGCTCAATGAAACACACCGTCTGCTCAATTAACTCTTCTGCCAGATGGCATTTTCGTATATTCCACTGTACTTGGAAAACACCTTCCTATTCCTTTCCTTATTCCTTTCTTTTTTTGTACCTTTATTGCATGTCAGCTAAAGAACTAATAGTCAACATTAACAAACTGCCTTATAATCAAAGGCTTCTTGTTATTGAGAAAGTTCTGAAAGGGCTTCAGGATTCACCCGAATCAAAGCTTGAAAAAGCAGCCAGTGCTTTACTTTCAGATTATAAGAAAGACAAGAACCTGACCGCATTCACGGCTTTAGATAGCGAAAAGTTTTATGAAGCGCGGTGAGGTGTGGCTTATCAATCTCGATCCAACTGTTGGCTCAGAGATACGAAAGACTAGACCGGCGGTGATTGTAAGTGCAGATCAATTAGGTAAACTTCCGCTAAGTATAATCGTACCAATTACCGATTGGAAAAACCACTATTCCATTGCACCTTGGATGGTTAAAGTGGTTCCAAATTCATCCAATGGCTTATCCAAACTTTCTTCTGCAGATTGCTTTCAGGTTCGTTCAGTTTCCCAAACACGATTTATCAAAAAGTTAGGAAATCTAAAGCACGACCAAATGGAAGAGATTGGAGCCGGGCTATCCGTCATACTTCAAATCAAATAGCTTTATATCAGCAAATTACACACCCCGATATCCCTTCAATCACTTTCCCGCTTTTCTTCCCTTTCCGCAATTAAACCGTATATTTGTACTCCTAAAAAAAACCACCTATGCCAGGAACAGAACTCTTTGGCGCCGAAGAGCGCAAGGAAGTAAACGATATCCTCGATTCAGGTATCCTGATTCGCTATACGAACGACAACCTCCGTAACGGCCATTTCAAGGCGAAGGAATTTGAAGCGGAAGTCTGCAAGATCACCAAAGCCAAATATGCGCATGCAGTCTCCAGCGGTTCCACTGCTGTGGCTACCGCCCTCGCCGCTGCCGGTATCGGTGCCGGAGATGAAGTGATTGTGCCTCCTTTTACTTTTATCGCTACCATCGAAGCCGTGTTGTTTGTAGGAGCGCTTCCGGTGTTTGCGGAGATTGACGAGACACTTTGTCTCAGCGCCGAAGGCCTTCGCAAAGTCATCACCCCCAAGACCAAAGGCATCTGCCTCGTACACATGTGCGGTGGCATGGCCGATATGGATGCCATCATGCAGGTGGTGAATGAACACAAACTTATTTTGGTGGAAGATGCAGGACAGGCTTTTTCCTCTTCCTACAAAGGAACAGCCGTCGGGCTTTTCGGTAAGGCCGGCAGCTACTCGTTCGACTATTTCAAGATAGCCACTGCCGGAGAAGGCGGAGTACTGGTGACCAACGACGAAGCCATCTATAAGATTGCCGATGTGTATTCCGACCACGGTCACGACCACATCGGTACCAACCGGGGCATGGAACAACATCCTTTACTGGGCTTCAACTACCGCATCAGCGAGCTGCATGCGGCGGTGGGTGTGGCACAGACACGTAAAGTGCCTTTTATCCGCCAGAAGAACCAGGAGCATAAAGCATTTCTGACAAAAGAATTATCCAAGACTCCCGGCATCAGCTTCGCCAGGATGTGCGATCCATCTGGCGACTCGGCTACCTTCCTCAACATCTTCCTGCCCGATACAGAGGCAGCTAAACGGACTGTTGATGAGATGAACAAAGCCGGTGTAGGCGGTTTCAACTACTGGTTCCTGAACATGTACCACTTCATCAATCAGTGGGATCATATCAAAGAAATGCGTACCGCTTCTAAACTTCCGGTACAAGTGTTAGGCGCTCCACAGGATTATAAGAACCTGTCGTTGCCCAAGTCACAGGAAGTCATCGGACGACTGATCTCTTTCGGTATCCGTTGCACCTGGACTGAAGCCGAGATGAAAGACCTTGCTTCCAAAGTATCCGCCTGTGTTACCAAAGCCCTCGCTTCCGTACATGCATAAGAATTTCAAGAATATTGACAAGACCGTCTTCGGACGGGGCAGCTTCGATCAACTGGATTCCATCCTGGCAGAGAAGCGTGGAGAAAACAACAAGTTCATCCTGTTTGTGGTAGACCATTACTTCAAAGGCAAACCCCTGGAGAAACGCATCCCGGCTAAACCCGAGGATGTCGTGATGTTTATCGATGTGGATGTATATGAGCCGACCACCGAGCAGATCGATAACCTGCGTGACAGTGTGATGGCCTCCAAAGGAATCCCGGCGGGTATTGTAGGCATCGGAGGTGGAAGCATTATGGACATTGCGAAAGCAAGTTCCCTCATGTTCACCAACGAAGGCTCCTCTACCCTGTATCAGGGACTGAACCTCATCAAGAAACCCGGCATCTATCACTTAGGTGTACCCACCATTTCCGGAACAGGTGCCGAGTGTTCGATGACGGCGGTGCTTACCGGACCGGTTAAAAAACTGGGACTGAAGTGCGACTGGACCGTCTTCAACCAACTCATCCTCGACCCCGACCTCATTGCAACCGTGCCCCGTAACTGGTGGTTTTATACCGGTATGGATACATTCATTCATTGCGTGGAATCCGAGAACGGCACCTTAAACAATACCTATAGTCACGCGTATGCCGAGCAGGCGCTGAAGCTCTGCCAGGATGTGTTTATCAACCCCGGCTGCGGACAGAATGCCATCAACGATGAGAAGCTGATGGTGGCTTCACTGATGGGAGGACTGAGTCTCACCTACTCCGAAGTGGGTGTGTGTCATGCCTTGTCTTACGGCTTGTCTAAGATATTAGGTACCCGTCACTGTTATGCCAACTGCATTGCTTTTAACCACCTGTCGGATTATTATCCCCAGGGAGTGAAGGAGTTCCAGGCGATGATTGAGAAACATCAGATTGATCTTCCTCAAAACTTATCGAAGGACTGGACCGACGCACAAATCACCGCCATGGCCGAAGTGGCTTATAACCTCACCCATATGTGGGTGCATGCCATCGGGCCGGACTGGAAGAACACCATTACCATTGATCTCATTAAAGGCCTGTACAAAAGGCTTTAACCAACACGACACTTAATTAGAAAATATGAAAAAGAAAATTGTTCAAGTCGGAAACATTGCCTGCGGTTCGGATGAGCTGTTTTTGATTTCCGGTCCTTGTGTGATAGAGGAAGAAAGCATCATGATGAAGACGGCTGAAAAGCTGAAAGAAGTTTCGGAGAAGATGAAGATCAAGATCATCTACAAAAGCTCTTTCCAGAAAGACAACCGGAGTAACCTTCAATTCTACAACGGTCCCGGTATCGACAAAGGCCTGAAGATCCTCGCCAAGGTACGGGAGCAGTTCGGCTTCCCTATCCTTACCGATATCCACTACCCCGACCAGGCCGCTCCTGCAGGAGAAGTGTGCGACGTGATTCAGATCCCCGCCTACCTCTGTATGCAGAGTGATTTGCTGAAAGCAGCCTCCAAGACAGGCAAGGTGGTGAATATCAAACACGGTCAGTTCCTCGCACCGGAGAATATGAAGAACCCGGTAAGCAAATGTGTGGATTCCGGCAACGACCAGATCATCCTCACCGAGCGTGGCTATACCTTTGGGTATAACGACCTGGTGGTGGACCCCCGCAGCTTCTATCACCTGAACCGCATCGGTTACCCGGTGGTGTTCGACATCACGCACAGCATCCGTAAATACGGAATTCCGAGTGCCGATGCCAAGGGCGGAGCAAGAGAGTTTCTTCCCGTGCTTTCCCGTGCAGGCGTAGCCAGCGGAGTAGACGGCATCTTCGTAGAAACCCACCCGGAACCCGCGAAAGCCTTATGCGACGCCGCCTCCCAGCTGAGTGTATACGACCTCGAAGAGTTCCTCAAACCCCTCCTCGACATACACAAACTGGAAGTAAGCTACCGCACCCCACAACACGAAACAGTGAAATCATAAATTCTAAAATCCCCTCCTTCGCTTCCGTGCACAAACCCACGCAAGCTTCGGCGGGCAAAGCAAAAATCCTAAATCCCCTCCTTTGCTTCCGTGCACAAACCCACGCAAGCTTCGGCGGACAAAGCAAAAATTCTTAAATTCTTAAATTCCTAAATTCTAAAATTCTTCTCCCTATGCCAAAAGGAATCTTCAAAGTACCCGCCGCCATCAACGAGCCTATCAAGCAGTATGCTGCCGGCAGTGCCGAGCGCAAAGAGCTTCAAGCCATGCTGAAAGAGCTGCGCTCCAAGCAGCTGGATATCCCTATGTATATAGGGGGTAAAGAGGTACGCAGCGGGAACAAAATCCGTCTGGCTCCTCCCCACGATCACAAACATACGCTTGGTCACTTTCACAAAAGCGACAAGAAACATGTGAAACAAGCCATCGATGCGGCTATGGGAGCCAAGAAGAAATGGGAAGCCCTGAGCTGGGAGCACCGTGCCACCATCTTCCTGAAAGCAGCCGACCTGATTGCAGGTCCTTACCGCGCCAAGCTGAATGCCGCGACGATGCTGGGACAAAGCAAGAACGCCTACCAGGCAGAGATTGACTCCGCCTGTGAGATCACCGACTTCCTGCGCTTTAACGTGCAGTACATGACAGAGATCTATGCCGAGCAGCCGCACTCCGGTCCGGGTATGTGGAACCGCCTGGAGTGGAGACCCCTCGAAGGCTTTATCTACGCCCTCACCCCTTTTAATTTCACCGCCATCGCCGGCAACCTGCCTACCTCTTGCGCCATGATGGGCAACGTGGTGGTATGGAAGCCGAGCAATACACAGGTTTACGCCGCCAACGTGCTGATGGAGATTTTCCAGAAAGCAGGAGTGCCTGATGGAGTCATCAATCTGATTTATCCTTCCGGTCCCGATGCAGCGGATGTGATCTTCGCTCACCGCGACTTTGCAGGTATCCACTTTACCGGTTCTACCGAAGTGTTTCAGAACATCTGGAAGACCATTGGTAACAATATCCATGCGTACAAGTCCTACCCCCGCATTGTGGGTGAGACAGGAGGAAAAGACTTTATCCTCGCGCACAAGAGCGCTGACCCGGCAGCGGTGGCTACAGCCATCTCCCGCGGAGCGTTTGAATACCAGGGACAGAAATGTTCCGCCGCTTCCCGCGCCTACATCCCTTCCAATATCTGGAAAGAGGTGAAAGCCCTGGTGCTGGCCGACTTAAAAACCATGAAGATGGGCGGCACGGAAGACTTCACCAACTTCATCAATGCCGTGATTGACGAGAAATCGTTCGACAAGCTCACCGGCTTCATCGAGCGTGCCAAGAAAGACAAGGGAGCCACCATCATTGCCGGAGGTACCTACAACAAGAGCAAAGGTTACTTCATCGAGCCGACCATCATCGAGGTGAAAGACCCGAAATATGTGACCATGTGCGAAGAGCTCTTCGGACCTATCCTCACCCTGCATGTTTACGACGGAGAAAAATTCGACGACATCATGAAAGTGGTTGACACCACTTCCAACTACGCCCTCACCGGAGCCATCCTGGCGCAGGACCGGTACGCGATAGAGCATGCCACCAGGAAACTGGTGAACAGCGCAGGTAACTTCTACATCAACGACAAACCAACAGGAGCCGTAGTGGGACAACAGCCTTTCGGTGGAGCAAGAGGTTCGGGAACAAACGACAAAGCAGGTGCTAAAATCAACTTGCTGCGCTGGGTGTCGCCGAGGACGATTAAAGAGACTTTGGTACCGGCTACTGATTATAAGTATCCGTTCCTGCAAAAAGACTAGAAGAGAGAAACGGAAACACCTGCCTGCCCTAGCGCAAGCCTGAGCAACGGCAGGCAGGGAAACAGTTTGTGGGGCATGGAAGTGATTTCCAGCTTTGCAAGCTGTTTTTTCTTTTCTCGTAGTGTTATATAGCATTACGTCATGATTGTGTAGAATCACGTCATGATGCTAGAGATTTACGTCATGATTGTGTAGAATCATGTCGTGATGCTAGAGATTCATGTCATGATTGCGTAGAATCATGTCGTGATGCTAGAGATTTACGTCATGATTGTCTAGAATCATGTCGTGATGCTAGAGATTTATGTCATGATTGTGTAGAATCATGACGTGATGCTAGAGATTTATGTCATGATTGTGTAGAATCATGACGTGATTGTAGAGAATGTTGTCATGATTGTGTAGAATCATGTCGTGATGCTAGAGATTTACGTCATGATTGTGTAGAATCATGACGTGATGCTAGAGATTTATGACATGATTGTG
>Ga0206975_1227_pt1 | contig 12736 bp, 8 predicted proteins | sample Alteio_BWOrgHeat_81_FD_152919 | JGI IMG/M metagenome (GOLD analysis project Ga0206975, IMG submission 152919) | Enriched cells from forest soil in Barre Woods Harvard Forest LTER site, Petersham, Massachusetts, United States -... | ecosystem: Environmental > Terrestrial > Soil > Temperate forest > O... | reverse complement strand
TTTCCATTTCCACCTGTTGTATCAAACCATTGGCATAATGAAAGGTGGAGTTTGTCAAGAAATTAGGCTTCGGCCTGGAAAAACAGGCACTCGGAGTGATCCAGGGCATGCCTAAATGGAAACCCGGCAAGATGGAAGGGAAAGCCGTGCCGGTATACCACATTCAACTGATCAATTATGAGCTTCACCAATGAGTTTGAGAAGGGATGCCGGATTGTACCTGTCTTTTTCCGGCTTATTTTTTGACTATTATCAAATACCGGTGCCGGAAAGGCCGTTTGTACTAACAGTGGCCTGTTTATAAGTGAACAGTCTACCGGCACCGGTACCCTTCTTATACAAGTAATTTAGCCTATCTAAAAAGAAAGCCCCACATGCTGAATTTCCTCCTTCTGCAATCACCCGCCAATGCTGCCATCACTGTTGCTGATACAGCAAAAAAGGGAATCAATGCTATTTCCGGTATGGCTACCCCTGCTCCCAAAGCAGAGGCTTCGCTTTCCTTGCTGGAGATGGTAATGAAAGGCGGATACATCATGATCCCCCTCTGTATCCTCAGCATCCTCGCCATCTATTTCATTGTGGAACGCTGGATTGTCATATCCAAAGCCTCCAGGCTGGATCCGAACTTCATGCACAACGTAAAAGACGCCATCCTGAGTGGAAACTTCGAATCGGCCAAGACCTTGTGCAAGAGCAATACCAGTCCGGTAGCCCGCATGATTGAAAAAGGGGTGGTACGCATCGGACAACCCGTTAGAGAAATTGAAGAAGCTATGGGCAATGTGGGCAAAATTGAAATTTACCGCATCGAAAGAAATGTGGGTTACCTCAGTCTCATCGCCAAGCTGGCTCCCATGTTTGGTTTTATCGGAACCATCCTCGGTGTAATCAAGCTTTTTTATGCCTTGTCACTCACAGACGACTTCACCATCAAAACTGTTTCCGACGGATTATACACCAAGATGGTTTCCAGTGCAGGGGGACTCATAGTAGGTATCCTGGCCTTCCTCGGTTATTTCATTATGAATGCGAAGGTGGAAAAGGTGATCAATAAAATGGAAAAGAGCAACGTGGAATTCATGGACATCCTGCAAGAACCCGGAAAATGAATTTAAGACGAAGAACACGCGAGCATGCAGAAGTAAGCACGGAGTCATTGAATGACATCATGTTCTTCCTGCTGCTATTTTTTCTGATTGTAGCCATCCTGGGCAACCCGAATGTCATCAAGCTGTTGCTGCCCAATTCTAAAGAAAAGTCCGAACATGCGGTAAAACCTATTTACCTGATCGTCGACAAAGACCGGAACTATTACATCAATAACACCCCCATCCGATTCGACCAGCTGGAGCCGGCCATTTCTTTTGAAATGAAGAAAAACGGGGTGCCAACCGTGGTGGTGAAGATAGACCAGGGACTTTCCGTACAGGATCTGGTGGATGTGCTGCAGATAGGCGACAAGCTGAAAGTAAAAATGGTGCTGGCCACCAAACCATCTACCTGATCGTTTCATGACTACTGCAACGGAAGAAAAGAGAGAGTCGTTCGGGGTGCCTTTGCTGGTCACCCTGCTTTTCCATGCAGGTCTCATACTCTTATTATACCTGGTTATCATCCATCAGCCCATTCCTCCTTTTCCGGATGCAGGAGGCAGTCCAGGCATTGAAATATCCCTTGGAACCGATATCACTGGCAGCGGAGACAACAGCGAAGCCAGCTCCGCATCCGTCAAAAGCCCCACTCCTCCCGACGATAACCACGTGGTGGTCAACGATGTGGAACCTACCGTTGCCATCGATCACAAAAAGGCCAAACCCAAGAAACATGTAGAAAAGGCAGTTGCTGAGGTTAAAACCACCGCTCCTGAACCCAGCAATGACTTGCAAAAGGCTCTGGCCAACTGGGAGAGCACCAGCAAAAAGGTTTCGGGTACAGGCACCGGGCATGGCACGGGAGACAAACCCGGCAATGAAGGAGACCCCAATGGCACGCCCAATGGTAAAGGAACCGGTGTTCCAGGTGATGGGTTAGGTGGCAATGGTCCCGGAGGTCCGGGAGGTCCCGGTCCAGGCGGACCCGGACACGGTACCGGAGCTAGACTCAAGAACCGACACCTGGTGGTTCCGGCCACACTGGTAAGCAACCAGCAAGAAGAAGGTATTGTATGTGTGGCCATTACGGTGGATAAAGAGGGGAATGTGACTGAAGCCCATGCCATTGCCAGAGGATCTACCACCACCAATTCAGCATTGTGGTCTACAGCCAGGCAGGCGGCACTGAAAGCCAAATTTGATAAAAGTCCCGACGGCACTTCTGAACAGCATGGTATCTACCAGTTTGACTTTACTTTGAAATAGCACCTGCCCATTGATTCCTCTTCTGGGAGTCCTGTTCACCCCTTTATCAACGTCAAAATAAAGCAGTTATTCCCTTTTATTTACCCACCGGAATTCCGATTTTTGTGTGCTGTTCAAAGTACAGCTTAAATCTATGAAACCAATTGTGCCAGGATACGCGGAAACGCTTGATTACCTTTATGAACGCCTCCCCATGTTCCAACGCATCGGAGCGGCCGCCTATAAAGCCAACCTGGACAATACCCTGGCTATTTGCAAGGTACTTGGAAATCCGGAAACCAAATTCCGTTCCGTACACATTGCCGGCACCAATGGCAAAGGTTCCACCTCACACATGCTTGCCGCCATTCTGCAAAGCACGGGGTTGAAAGTTGGACTCTATACCTCTCCCCACCTGCAGGACTTCCGGGAACGTGTGAGGATCAATGGAAAACTGATCCCTCAAAAACACATCGTTCAATTCGTTGCCAAACACAAAACCGCTTTCGAGGCCATCGCCCCCTCCTTCTTTGAGTGGACGGTAGGACTGGCATTCGATTATTTTGCTTCTAAAAAGGTAGATATTGCCATTCTGGAGACGGGCCTGGGAGGAAGGCTGGATTCCACGAATGTGGTTACTCCCGTCTTGTCTGTCATCACGAATATCAGTCCCGACCACATGAACCTGCTCGGAGACACCCTTGAAAAGATTGCCAGGGAAAAAGCGGGCATTATTAAACCCCATGTCCCGGTAGTGATTGGTGAAACCCAGGCTGAAACCGAAGCTGTTTTTCTTTCCACCGCCCGCTTAAACGAATCTCCCATCATTTTCGCCGACCAGCACTGGAACGCAGAACCTGAAAAAGAGAACACCCGTCCAGGTTTATATGTTTCCCTTACACGAAACGGACTACCTTCTTATTCCGATTTGGAATGCGGGTTAAAAGGCCTGTATCAGCTCAAAAACATTGCAACAGTAATGGAAGCGGTGGAACAGCTGCAGTTAATGGGTTTTCGCATTACTGAAAAAGATATACGCAAAGGAATCGCCTATGTATCGGTAATGACAGGCTTAAGGGGAAGATGGGAGCAACTCAGTGCAAGCCCGCTTACTTACGCCGACACCGGCCACAATGAAGCCGGCATACGTGAGGTACTCCGGCAATTTGACCTGATTCCACATTCACAACTGTTATTTGTACTGGGTATGGTCAATGACAAAGACATTGATAAAATGCTATCCCTCCTGCCTGTTACAGCCGAATATTTTTTCTGCGCAGCCTCTGTACCACGTGCACTCCATCCGGCTATTCTTCAGGAAAGTGCGGGCAAATACGGTCTTAAAGGCGAAGTATACCCCACCGTAAAAGATGCTTTGCATGCAGCACAGGAAAAAGCACGCCAACTTGATCTCGTATTTGTGGGTGGAAGTACTTTTACAGTTGCTGATGCTTTATAGGTTCCGGCCATTCACCCGGACCAAAATCAATCTCCCAAGTCTTTTTCTCTCCTAAAGTTAACATGTTAATTTCTCCAATGTTAAAATTTGCATGGGGCAAAACCCGATTTCCCTCTTTTCAAGCACGCCTCAATTTTAGGTTTTGCTTTTCATTTGAATATTAAAACACTATCGTTTTTCAAAATATTTGAATAAATAATCCTTACTACGCAGAACAAAATACCATAAGAAGCGAATTATTGCTTCATTAACCTTCTTTTTCCATTCCCCCTCCTTTAGTTTTTGCTTCAGCACCAATGTAAACTTATAATCTTTCCATGTTACTATTTTGTTTCCAAGCCATCTCTTATATGAAACACACACATGTTATTACCTTAATGAGGTTTATTTGGAAAAATGGGTGTCTTTGATGGACTTTTACGCCGTTCTAATTCATGGAACGCAAACAGTAATTCAATGTATCAATTAATTAAAAAAAACCATCAAAAACAAATGAAAACAATTTCCAAATTGGTTGCGACTGCTGCATTGGCAGTTTCGGCTATGGTACCTGGTTTGGCCCAGCAAAACCAAACCAACCTGGGATCCGCCTGCGGATGTCCCTCTGTCACGACGCGGACAAGAGTAGACATGCAGACCCTGGGTGTTGCAAACAATGGTGGCATTCTTGAATTTACGGGAAATGTGCATCTGACTTGCGACAAAATATGGCTTCTGAGCAAGAAGTTGTATGTTCCTAATGGAAAGACCATTACGATCGATCCAGGAAGCTTGATAGAAGGTGTGTTTAATGCCACACCCGATTCTGCTGCTTGTTTAATTATTGAAAGAGGTGGCAAAATTCAGGCCGCAGGTACCCAACAGTGCAATATTGTATTTACTTCTGACCAGGATCCTATGGACGGATCATACGCCATGACCAACGTAGGTAAATGGGGTGGACTTGTTATTTGCGGTATCGCTACCAACAGTGTTGTTTCTCCTGCCAATGATGGTGGGCTTGGTATCCCAGGCAAATCAGGAATGGGCCATTGCGAAGGATTTACCGGTGCAAACCCCGGAAACCTTTTCGGAGCCAATTCAGCTGACGCTAACTTCCCGGCTTTCAACGACAATGACAATTCCGGAGTACTGGAATATGTGTCTGTTCGTCACCCCGGTGCGTTAGTTGGCGGTGTAACTGCCGGTAACGAAATCAACGGAATTTCTTTGTACTCAGTAGGAAGAGGTACCACGATCGACCACGTCGAAGTGATTGCTTCTGCCGATGATGACATTGAATATTTCGGTGGAACAGTGAACATGAAATACATCTCTACCTATTTCGGTGATGATGACAAGTATGACTTTGACCTTGGTTACGGAGGAAAAGGCCAGTTCTATTTCTCTATTGCTGCAGACAGTCTCAATTCCGGTGACTTGCACACCTCCGACAATGGTTTTGAGTGCGATGCTGACGACCAGTTTGCTGCTACCGCTACTTCTAACCACTCTTACCCTACTTTCTATAACTGCACCATGATTTCCAACGGTCACATCCTGGCCAAAGGAGACAATACCGGTGGAGCTGCTATCCAGGCCAAAGAATGCACCGGTGGTAACTGGCACAACTGTTTGTTCGCCAACTTCCGTTCCGGCTTACACCTGGCTGAAGCCCGCTCTACTTCACTTCACAAGGGTGATGCGTATGACCAGTGGACCAACAATACTTCAGACCAGTGGCTGGTAGCCAACGGCGGTATTGCTCAGCCAAACGTTTTGACTGCTAAAAACAACATCTTTATTGTAAACCCAGTTGGTGGAAAACGTTATGGCTTTACCCGCGGAACACTTGTAGCTACTGCTGCTGACGGATCTTACATCAAGAATCCTCCAACAACAATCGTCCCAGGTATCCCAACTCATGCCGACTCTGTTCAGTTCTTCACCACCGATGGCAACCAGGTGCTTTCTTCTGTTGCCGGTATTGATTACCAGTGGGCTTTGAATGCTTCCAACAATGCATTCAACGATGGTTTCCACGTAGTTCCTCTGACTAACCTGACCACTACCGACCTTCCTCCGGCAGACGGTTTCTTCTCTGTTGTTAACTACAAAGGTGCTTTTGGTGCAAACGATCCTGATCCTTGGCTCGCTGGTTACGGTTTGGTTCTGATGCAGAGCTTGGCTGACTCCAACCCAACTGACATCAATAAAGACGGCATTACCGATGTGAATGACTTTATCCTGCTCGTAGGAAAATTCGGTCAGAAAGATAACTAGTACTTATTGAACCAATTTATAACGCAACTAAACAAAATAAAATGAAAAAACTTAAAATCATATTGGGGCTTGCCCTGATATTACTTGGGCTCCATCTTCCGGCCCAAAACGGGCTCGAAAGGCTCTTGTTAGAGAAGTATTATGTAGCCAATGCGGCTGATGCATCCGGAAGCACCGGTGTGCTGCCGGCAGGTTCTGTGACTTACCGGCTCTATGCCGACTTACGTCCGGGCTACAAACTGGAAACCGTTTACGGTAACAACACTCACCCGTTGAAAATAACCACCACCACTTCGTTCTTCAACAACGAAGACCGCGGTGCCACTACTCCAAACGCCATCACTACTAACCAGGAAAAAACAGGTACCGTGTTACTTGACTCCTGGCTTTCAGTAGGTGCTGCTGCCAGCGGACAATTGGGTATACCTAAACCACGTGATACAAACGGATCTATCGGTAATACCAGCGGATTGTTGACAAACAACGATCCTTCTTCCGGTATCCAGATCCTGACTGAAGACGGTATGATCCCAGGATCACCTCAGGCAGTTACTATCGTTGGTTTTCAGTCCACTGCTGACAGTGTATTTGGTAACATCAGCCAGCAAGGCAAACAACTGATCTCCACCAACGGTGCCTGGTCAGCTTTGAACGGTGCAACAGGTGCCGATACTGCCAACTACGTACTCATTGCACAGCTGACTACAGACGGTGTATTGGGTTTTGAAATCAACATCACCATCGGTACCCCAAGCAACGGCATAGAATATTATGTTGCCCGTAACCCAGCCGCCGGTGAAACACAATTGCCAAGCCTTTTGCTTGCTCCAAACCTGCCTCCGGTAGTTAGCATCTCTTCACCTGCAACCGGATCGCATTTTATCACCGGAACAGTTGTGCCTATCACAGCTACAGCTTCTGACCCTGACGGAACAGTTGCTTCCGTTGAATTTTTCGTGGACGGTGTTTCTATCGGTGTTGTAAACAGTGCTCCTTATACTAAAAATTACACCAGCACTGCCGGTACTCACGCCCTCACTGCCAAAGCTACAGATAACCTCGGTGCAGTAACTACCTCGGCTCCTGTAAGCATTATCGTTTCCACCAACACCCCTCCTTCCGTTAGCATCACGGCTCCAGCCAATGGCGCCAATTATGTAGAAGGTGACGCAGTTGCTATTACCGCCACTGCATCGGACGTGGACGGAACCGTAGCTTCTGTTGAATTCTTCGTAGACGGTGTTTCTATCGGTCTTGTTAGCTCAGCTCCTTACACTGCAAACTATACCAGTGTTTTCGGTTCACATACGCTGACTGCCAAAGCTACAGACAACCTGGGTGCTACAACCACTTCAGCTGCTGTAACCATCAACGTAGCACACAACATCCCTCCAGTGGTGAGCATCACAGCTCCTGCCAACGGTGCTAACTACACTGCTCCTGCAGTTGTTACCATCAATGCCAGTGCTTCTGACCCTGACGGTACTGTTGCCAATGTTGAATTCTTTGTGAATGGTGTGTCTATCGGAGTAGTTACCACTGCTCCTTATACTAAAAACTGGACCAGCGTAATCGGAACAGCTAATTTAACAGCTGTTGCCACCGATAACAAAGGTGCCAAGACGACTTCTGCTCAAGTAACCATCAACATTGCCGATGCCAATCACCTTCCTTACCGTTTGTCAGCCATCAACAATACCTGCTTGCCAACCACTTTCTGCGAGCCTCTTTTCGCTGTGGATACTGTCAAGAATGTAATCGGGTATGACCTGGTGCTGCACTACAACAAAGCAAAGGTTACTCCTACCGGTAACATCACTATCGGAAGCGACCTGATCAATCCTACCTACGTTGCTACTGCCAACAGCATTGACACAGCTAACAGCCTCGTGAACATTTCTCTGTTCCTGAACGCAAATGCTCCTGGAAATGCTTTCTTCCACGGTGTGGGTGATCTGGCCTGCGTAGAATTTACCAAGACCAACAGTTTCGGTCCGGTTGATACCGCTAACTTCACCGTTTCCGGTTTACAGGAAAGTTACATTGTAGGTGTTGCTACCAAGCTTGCACAAGCTGGTAAATACAGCACTTACCGTGACAGTCTTTTCCATGGTACTTTGAATTTCTGGCTGGATGGCAGCCCGATTGCATACAATGCTGCCAACCCAAATCAATTCCTGATCACCAACGTGTATGGTAACAACACCAGCTGCTCCAGCAAATCGGTTGCAGCCGTTCAACCAGATGTAACCGGTAACTTTACTTACGACATCCTGAAAGGAAACGACCTGGATATCGAACGTGATATCCTGGCTACTACCGATGTTCAGCCTGTAATCAACGGTGCAGATGCACTACTCGGCCGCAAACTGCTGGTGAACGACCCTAGCTTCATCCCAACCGCACTACAGATTGTTGCCTTGGACGTAAACCTGGACGGTGTAATCAGTGCAGGTGACATCAGCCAGATCAATCAACGTTCTGTACTGGCGATTCCTGAATTTAAACAAGCCTGGAACTACAACAACCAGGGTGTATCCAATGGCAAACTGTCTAAAGACTGGCTGTTCATTGACGTACCAACTGCAACCAGCAACCCTGCCTACATGAAATCAGCCACCTTCCCGAATGATGATGGTGTAGGTTTCTCTAAAGCCCGTGTGCCTGTTATTCCTTTCTGCCTTCCAGTACCGGTAACCAACGAAGCTACCTGCCCGCTCATCGGCACCGAAACATTTGACGGTGTATTATTGGGTGATGTAAATGGTAACTACAAGGATATCCCTGCTGACGGACAATTGAAGAGCCAGCTGCATATCAACGCCAGCGACAAGGTGATTTTCGACCTTTCTAAAGCAGTTGTAACAGGCAATCAAATTGATATCCCGGTTTCTGTATCGGCCATCGATACAATCAATGCACTGGATTTCTCTTTGAAATTCGACGAATCCGCATTGCAGTATGACACCACTATCAACCAGGCTGCTTATATCCAGGCACTTGCTCATTTGAACACCAATGACCAAACCCTGCGCTTTACTTCCAACAGCATGCAGCAATACAGTGTAGGTCAAGCCATCGTTAACGTGCGTTTCACTATGTTGTCAGGAACAGCTACTGCTGCTGACCTGAAAACAATGAAAGGTTACCTGAACGGTGATCCCACAAGTGTTGTGGTGATTGATGCTCCGTTGAATGTATTGAACATTTCGGGCAACAGCCTCGTGAAGATTTATCCAAACCCTGCCAGCACAGTGGTTAATGTGGAAGTTCCTGAAAAGGCTACTATCCAGATGCTTGATGCTGAAGGAAGATTGGTATACTTCAAATCCGATGCTACTGCCAACCAAAAACAAGAGATCAACACCCAGGAATTGGCTGATGGTGTTTATCTGATTAAAATTTACACCGATTCTTTCGTAGTAGTAAAGAAATTGGTTATCAACAAATAAGCTGAATTGTTCATTAAAAAAGGAAGCCCTGGCACCATGTCAGGGCTTCCTTTTTACACCGATTTTACGAAACCATAATACAGATTGCTTTACTCACTTCCCAGATAGATGTACGTTTGTGATGTACTATATACAATATTTATCTGTTCTTTTAAACGACAAAATACCTCCTACCATGAGAATGTTACCTTTCTTAACCTTCCTTGTTCTCCTGCTGATCAGTGCCACCATTCTGCATGCCGACAACAAACATACTTTAAGCCGAAACGACAGCACTGCGCTGGAAGGCATCATTGTGGAAGTGTATCACGTTGCCGATGCATCGGATTATGCCGACACGACCGGAGGGAAACTGCCCGAGGGATCAGTGACTTACCGCATTTATGTAGACATGAAACCCGATTATACCCTGCAAGTGGTTTATGGCAATGCGGTACATGAGCTGCGCATGGCCACCACCACCACCTTTTACAACAATTCCTACTGCGGCGCATTGGTAGGCTATAACGTTAACTGGGCCAAAATCAACCGTGGAGCTTATGCCCTTGACTCCTGGATCACACTTAACTCCGCCACCAACCGTCACGCCGGCATCCTGAAGGCAGATGACAATGACGGCTCCATCATTGACCGTCCGGACTTCTCCCATTCCGATGGACTTACGAATGGTAACCTACCTGAATTCAAACCATTTAACATAGACATGAACTTCTTCAACTGGACCAAAAACCCATCTATCTTCTCGACCAAGAACGGAGGATGGGCAGCTATCAGCGGGACAGTCAGCGGTACCAAAGGTCCTACTCCCGACAACCGGGTACTCATCGCTCAACTTACAACAACAGGAAAACTCTCTTTTGAGTTGAATGTTCAACTGGGAACACCCGGCGGAGGCACTGTCAACTTTGTCGCCAGGAATCCGGAAGGAACCGAGCTGAAAGGCCCAGGCCTGGTTTACGCCAATTAATTACCCGCTTGATAAATAGAATCTACCCAAGGAATGTTCTTTGATTGACAATCCATCCGCTTGATTTATTTACGTTCAAAATCCATTTCATGAAAATCAATTTACTTGCTCTCACACTCCTTATTTTTCAACTGTCGGCTTCCGCTCAGTTCTCCAGGAATCACACCCCTTACCGCCCGGATTCCACCATGCCTCAAGGCCTGGAACAAGTACTTGTAGAAAAGTTTTATGTTTCCAATGCAGCTGATTCTGTTGGAAGTGTTGGGGTATTGCCAGTGGGTTCAGTGACATACCGCATCTATGCCGATTTGCTTCCGGGTTATAAATTCGAAATCGTGTATGGCAGCTCTACCCACCTGCTCCGAATCGCATCCACCGCACCGTTCTTCAATAACGAAGACCGGGGAGATGAAACTCCCAATGGCATTACCGTTACCAACTCCAAGAAAAACACAGTGATCCTCGATTCCTGGCTTTCAGCCGGTGCAGCTGCGGCAGGAAGATTGGGTGTGCTTAAAAAAGACGATACCGATGGATCCATTGTGAGCACTTCAACCGTCTTGCAAAACATGGATACTTCCGCCGGGGTTCCGCTGAAGCTGGCCGATGGCATGATGCCGGGTTCACCCTGCACCGTTACCATTCTCGGTTTGGATCTGCAAACTGCGCTGGACAGCTTCCTGAATGCCACAAGTCAAAAAGGACAACTCATCAGCACCACAGACGGAGCCTGGTCTTGTCTCACCGGAGCATCAGGCGCCGATAGCGTTACCAACAGGGTGCTTGTCGGACAATTTACAACCAAGGGCCGCTTCTCTTTCAAACTCAACATGTCAATCGGTACACCATCAGGAGGAATACAGGAGTATGTAGCAGACAGTGCTGTAGGGACGGAAATTCAACTTCCCAGTCTCACCTACCTCTCACCAAGCTCCAACGTAGGCATCAACGATCTTTCCGAAACACCCGCCAACCTCTTCTTATACCCCAATCCGGCCAGTGAAACCGTTACACTTGCCATCAGCACCTTCCATCCTTCCGTACCTGTTTCGTATCAGCTGACGGATATCACCGGGAAAATATTCCGCTCTGCTGACCTGGGAGCTGTTTCAGGAGACAGGCTCGTGCGCCTGGATGTTTCTTCACTCAGTGCCGGCATGTATTTCATTCGCTGCCTGCTGGAGGGCAAATCCACTTCTTTAAAATTCATCAAAAACTAATTAAACCAATTGCTAAAAAAATTACCTCCTCATGAAAAATCTCTTTACTGCTTTCGGCTTGCTCCTGGCTGTGCCGCTTCTTCACGCTCAAAACGGATTGCAACAGGTGATCGTTGAAAAATACTATGTGTCCAATGCAGCAGATTCCATCGGCAGCACCGGTGTCCTCCCGGTTGGTTCGGTGACTTACCGTATTTTCCTTGACATGGCTCCGGGCTATAAGTTTGAGACCGCATATGGAAATGCCACTCATACACTTAAGATTACCACAACTACCTCTTTCTTCAACAACGAAGACCGGGGAGCCACCACTCCCAATTCAATCACTGTGGCACAGTCGAAAACAGGAACAGTCTTGTTAGACTCCTGGCTTTCAGCCGGAGCTGCGGCTTCCGGTAAAATGGGAATTCCCAAACCAAAAGATACCGATGGTTCTATCGGCAATACCAGTGGAATACTGAAAAACAATGATGCTTCCACCGGCATACAGGTACTTACCGAAGACGGAATGCTGCCGGGCTCACCATCTGCAGTAACCATTGTAGGCTTTCAGGCTCAGGCCGACAGCGCCTTCGGAGCCATCAGTCAGCAATCCAAATCATTCATCTCCAATGACGGAGCATGGTCATCACTGAACGGTGCTACCGGAGTAGATACAGCCAACATCGTTCTCATCGCGCAGATAACCACCGATGGGGTGTTTGGTTTTGAACTCAACGTCTCCCTTGGAACTCCGAGCAACGATGTGGAAGAATATGTGGCTAAAAACCCCAACGGTTCTGCAAGTCCTGTGGAATACCTGAACAGCGGACTTACCTACAATTCCAATAACGTCATCACCGGAACCGTTAACAAAACAGCTTCGGCCAAATCGGTTAACGTATATCCTGTTCCTGCTAAAGGCGAGCTGATGCTGGAGATGACTTCCTCCGGAACAAGCCTCTCTAACAGCTACCGCATTTACGACCTGACCGGAAAATTAATACTTGCCAAAGAGCTTGGAGCCTTTGCCGACAGAAAGCTGGAGCGTATTGATA
>Ga0206975_1224_pt1 | contig 12831 bp, 10 predicted proteins | sample Alteio_BWOrgHeat_81_FD_152919 | JGI IMG/M metagenome (GOLD analysis project Ga0206975, IMG submission 152919) | Enriched cells from forest soil in Barre Woods Harvard Forest LTER site, Petersham, Massachusetts, United States -... | ecosystem: Environmental > Terrestrial > Soil > Temperate forest >... | reverse complement strand
CAGTTCGAGGCCGTATTTTGTAGGCTCGCACGGGTAAAGCACATGGCAAATTTCGATCTCAAAGACCGCTCCGCGGTGGTCGGGGTGGGCAATTCACGGTATGGCCGGCGCTTGATGCGCAGCCCGACCGATCTCGCGGCGGACGCGATCGCAAACGCGTTGGACGATGCGGGCCTTTCGCGCGAAGCGCTGGACGGAATGATCGTCAGTTTCGGATCGCCGATCGGGGCTGACGGCGACACGATTGCGCAGTTGCTTGGGCTTAAGCTGCGCTCGTGCAATCAGACCTGGGCGCATGGACGCTTCACCGCGAGCTGTATCCAGTGGGCCGCGATGATCGTCAATGCGGGGATGGCCGACGCGGTCGCGTGCCTGGCGTCGGTGAGTTTTTCCGCGATGCGGCGTCCGATGATGGGCGGGGCGAGCGATCGCGAAGGTGCGCGCGAGGCCGGCGGCGGGCATGGCGAGGATCCGGTTTACGGTATGACCTCGCCGGGTGCCGGCGCCGCCTTGGCGGCGCGCCGCTATTTCGATCGTTACGGGACCGACAGCCGCGCGTTGGCGGCGGTGCCGGTCGCCTTCCGCAAGCACGCCGCGATAAATCCCGCGGCAATCATGCGCGAAACGATGACGGTCGAAGACCATCAGCGGTCGCGCTACGTCTGCGAACCACTCCATCTGCTCGACTACTGCCTGATCAACGATGGCGCCGCGTGTGTGATCGTAACGACCGCTGAACGCGCGCGCGATCTGAAACGGCCGCCGGTCTATATCGGTGGGATGCAAGGACTGCCGGGTGGTCATGAGGAATTCATCTGGGCCTATCCCGGATTCGGCGTGGTGCAGCAGCCGGTATTCGAGTACGAGGCCGGCTTGCAACCGGTGTACCAAATGGCGGGGGTGACGCCGAAGGAGATCGACGCGCTGTTTACCTACGACGCCTTCTCGATCCTGCCGTGGATCGCGCTGGAGCGTTTCGGCTTCTGCAAGCCGGGAGAGGCTGCGGGCTTCACCCAGAACGGCCGGATCGAGGTCGGCGGCGAGTTGCCGATCAACACCAACGGTGGTTTGCTTTCGGAAGCGCATATCATGGGCTGGAACCATCAGGTGGAGATCGTGCGGCAGTTGCGCGGCGAATGCGGGGCGCGGCAGGTGAAGGACGCGGAGGTTATTCAGTGGGCGAATGCGTATGGCGACTCACTGATCTACCACAAATAGCTGACCTCGCAGTCGGCTTGAGTAGCATCATGCAACCAAATGTAGCACGAAGCCGGCGCACCGCGAAATTTTATAGTCTGACGATGGCTGAAGCCCACGAACGATAGCGGCGGGCAAACACTTCGGGCGGCAGGCAGGACCCAAGGCGAGGAACGGTGATGGCAGAAACGCAGGCGAAGTATCAGAAACCCCTCCCCGCCATTACGTCGTTGAACCAGCCGTATTGGGACGCGCTGAAGCGGCGCGAATTGCGCATGCAGAAGTGCGATGGATGCGGACGGATCTGGTATCCGCCGTCACCGCTGTGTCCCGGATGCTGGTCGCGCAAGTTCACGTGGACGCAACTGAGCGGGCGCGGAAAGATCAACACCTGGGTGGTATTTCACCAGGCGTATTTCCGCAGCTACGAGCAGGACATTCCCTACAACGTGGTGGAAGTGGAACTCGACGAGGGTCCGCGAATCCTGACGAACCTGATCGGGCTGCCGAACGGCGACATTCGCGCGGGCCTGCCGGTCGAGATAGTTTTCGATGACGTGACGGACGAGATTACGCTGGCAAAATTCAAACCGCGCGTCGCCTGAATGCGAAGGAGTAAGTCTCCATGGCGAAAATCCTCGAAGGTATCCGCGTATTCGACCTGACGATTGCGGCGGTCGGCCCGTGGGCGACCAAGCTGCTGGGTGCAATGGGCGCCGACGTGATCAAGGTTGAAGCGCCGGGCGGCGATCGCCTTTCGCACATGGTGCCGCCGACGATCAGGGGAAACTCAGTGCTCTACATTTCCGCGAATCACAACAAGCGGATGATCGAGCTCGATCTGAAGAAGGAAGCCGACCGTGCGATCGCGCTGAAGATCATCGAGCAGAGCGATGTGTTCGTGCAGAACATGCGGCCGGGCGCGGTGGAGCGACTGGGACTCGGCTACGAGGTTGTCGCCAAGGCCAACCCGCGGATGATCTATGTCGCTGCTTCCGCTTACGGGCGCACCGGTCCGATGGCGGGTGAGGCGGGAATCGATCCGACGGTGCAGTCGTTCTGCGGCTGGTGCGGGATTACCGGGCCCGATCATGGGCGCGGCGAAATCTACCGTCACCTGGCGCATCTGGATTTGACCACCGCGACGACGATCACACAGGCGGTACTGCAGGCCTTGATTGCGCGGGAGCGGACGGGGCGCGGACAGCGAATAGAAATAGAAATGCTGACGGCGGCGATGGCGCTGCAGACGACGCGGCTGGCGGAATATTTCGCGACCGGAGAACAGCCGGCGCCGATGGGCAGCGCTGCGGCCGCGACCGCACCGCATCAGGCGTTCGAATGCCAGGACCAGCGCTATATCGCGATTGGCGTGGAGCGCGACGAACAATGGCCGGGCTTTTGTAGAGCGCTGAAGCTGGACGAGCTGATTTCCGATCCACGCTTCGCGACGAATCGGCAAAGGGTAGCGCATCGCGCGGAGCTGGTATCGATGCTGGCGGAGCGGATCAAGACGAAGCCGGCGGCGTGGTGGACGATCCGGCTCAACCGCGAGCAGGTGCCATGCGGGCCGTTCCTGACCTTCGAGGAGCTGCGCAATCATCCGCAGGTTCTCGCCAACGGCCATATCGTCGAAATTGAAACGCCACATTGGGGATCGATGCACGTGGATGGACTGCCGTGGAAATTCGAGGGCACGCCGGCGGGTCCGATTCGCGCGGGAGGAAAGCCGGGTGAGCAAGCGGCGGAGATCCTGGCGGAGCTCGGGATCGTTGATGACCGCTGCGCGGGCGCATCGAAGTGAGCAACGCGGGGAGTCTCGACGGGTTTCGCGTGCTGGATTTTACGCAGGGGCTTTGCGGCCCTTTCTGCACGATGCAACTGGGCGACGGCGGCGCGGAGGTGATCAAGGTCGAGCCGCCGGCGGGCGATTTCGCACGGCGGATGGGTCCGCCGTTTATCGGCGATGAGAGCGCGGTCTTCCTTAGCCTCAATCGGAACAAGAAGAGCGTGGTGATCGATCTCGAGAGCTCCAGCGGCCGCGAGACGGCGGCGCGGTTGGCGCGCGAGGCCGATGTGGTCGTCGAAGATTTCGGGCCGGGTGTAGCGACTACCATGGGCCTCGATTACACGCGACTGCGCGCTGCAAACCCGAAGTTGATCTATTGTTCGATCACAGCTTTCGGCGAAGAGGGTCCGCTGCGCCATCTGCCGGGTTCAGAACTGGTGGTGCAGGCGATGGCGGAGTATACCACGTCGCTGGGTCGGATCGGCGATCCACCGGTGCGAGTGGGCGCGGATATCGCGAGCCTCAATACCGGAACCTTCGCGGCGCAAGCGATTCTCGCCGCCCTGTTTCATCGGCTGCGAAGTGGCGAAGGCCAGCGCGTCGCGGTGAGCGAGTTCGGCGCGCTGCTGCATATGCGGGGAATCATGTGGTCCTCGCTGAGCGACCCCGACGACTGGTACGGCTTCCATCTCGACCACTACATCAAGCCGCCAGATTACGGCTATCAAACGAAAAACGGATCGTTCTACTTCATCCTGCGGCGCGGCAACAGCGAGGACTGGGATCGGCTGGTGATGGAACTGGGAATGGAGGAGGCGCTCGCCGACTCGCGTTTTGACGATTACGGGCGCGCGGCGACGAGTATTGGACGTCACGCGACCGAGGTAAAGCCGATCTGGGAAAAGGCGTTCGCCAATCGCACGCGCGAAGAGCTCGTCGATTTGGTGAAGAGCATCGGCGGCGACGCCGTACCGATCATGGAGTACCCCGAGCTACTCGCGCATCCGCAAGTGGCGGCGCTGGAAGTCGTCGCGGAAATCGATCATCCAACGGCGGGCCGTTTGAAGACTGTGCGCCCGGTCGCGCGACTATCCGACACGCCGAATTCGATCCGGCTGGCGCCGCCAACGCTCGGCCAGCATACCGACGAAATCCTGAGCGCGGCCGGCCTCACGCAAGGGAGCTGACGTCATCAAGTGACGATGCGATCGTGCGCCGACCGGCGGCAGAGTAGCTATTGCGCGAAGGCGCCGCCATCCACCGGCATCGCAACGCCAGTGACGTAGGAGGCGCGATCGGAACACAGCCACGCGACGCTCTCGCCAATTTCCTCGGGTTCGCCGAAACGCTTTAGTGGCTCCGCACGGATGAAGCGCTGCTCGGCCTCGGCGCTGCCGCGCATGATGCGCTGCATCATCGGAGTGCGAATCGGGCCCGGGCAGACGGCATTGACGCGGATTCGATGGCGGCCGTATTCGAGCGCGGCGGTCTTGGTGAGACCAGCGACGCCGTGCTTGGAAGCGACGTAAGCGGGACCGCCGACGCTGCCGACCAGCCCCGCCATCGAGGAGGTATTGACGATCGCGCCACCGCCACCTTGATTGAGCATCTGCGCGATCTCGGCCTTCATGCATAGCCATACGCCGGTGAGGTTGATCGCGAGCACGCGATGCCAGTTCTCTTCGATGCACTTGTGCGTCACCGCGCCTTCGCCCTCAATGCCGGCGTTGTTGAAGGCGCAGTCGATGCGGCCGTAGGTCTCGACCGCTTTGGCGACGAGCGCGGCGACCTCGTGCGGCTGCGAGACGTCAACTTTCATGAAGATCGCGTCGGCACCGCCGTCCTTCAACGCCTTGAGCGTTTCCATGCCGGCATCGGCGACGACATCGGCGATCAAGAGCTTGGCGCCCTCGCGGGCAAAGATTTTGGAGGTTGCGCGCCCGATGCCCGAACCCGCGCCGGTGATGATTGCGATTTTGCCGTCGAGTATTCCAGCCATGATTCAGATCAACCTCCTGCAACGAACCTTTGCGTTAGTGCCGATGACAATCGTCGTGCTGCACCCGGAGATGACGTCGGCAGCGAGAATTACAGTTTGGGATCGAGCGAGACCGAGACCGCGTGTTCACCCGCGACGCGGCCGGCGAGTGTGTTAATCGCGCGATCGAGATCGTTCAACGCGAAGCTGTGCGTGTGCATTTTTTCGAACGGATATTTGCGCGATTCGATCAGCTTGACCGCGATCGCGAACGAATCGAAGTCCGCGTTCTTAACGCCCCTGATAGTCAATTCCTTGGAAAAGATCCGATCATTTCTAAGATCGGGGATCATCGCGTCGGGCCCTTTGACGCCGGCGAGGATAATCGTTCCGCCTGGGCGCGCAATTTCTATCGCCTGGGAAATTGGCGCCATGGTTTCGGCAGTCACATCGATAACCACGTCGGCGCCCTCACCGCGGGTCAATTCGCGCACGCGCGCGATCACGTCCTCGTCGGAAAAGATGGTGGCGTCGGCGCCAAACTCCTCGGCCAGCTTGAGGCGGCGCGCGCTTTGACGCCGCGCGATCACTGCGACATGCGCAGCACCCGCTTCGTGCGCAGCGGCAGCACAGGCGATGCCGCGCTGGCCCGCGCCGAAGATCACGACAGTGTCACCCATCCTGGTGCCGGGCACGCGATGGGCCCAACTGACTCCAGCTGCGATCGGCTGATAGAGCGCCGCCAATTCCGCAGGCACGTCGGGCGCGATCTTGTGCAGCGCGACCTCGGGATCGAGGTACATGAATTCCGCCATGCCGCCCCATAAAGCCGGTGCAATGGTGGTCGGGATGAACCCGCAAACGGAGATTTTGGCACCCGCGCGGCCGGTGCGGCAGTTGCGCGAATCGCCGCGCTTGCAGGCGCGACAATGACCGCATCCGCGAGTGGGCTCGACGGCGACGCGGTCTCCCGCCTTGAGACTCCAGCGACGCGCCGCCTCGTCACCAATCTCTTCGATAATGCCCACCGGCTCGTGCCCGGGGATCATCGGCAGACTCAAGAGCCCGTTGAGCTTGCCGTCGTACTGATCGACGTCACTGCCACAAATGCCGCAGGCTTCGACGCGCATCAATGCGTCATCGGGACCGATGCGCGGCAAGTCGAATTGCTGCATTTCGAATCGTTTGTCGCCGACCTGAACGACCGCACGCGCCTTGGCCATATCGACTCACCGGCCGCCCCGCGACTCGCTGGGACGGCGCTCCTTCGCGGCGTCACTTTAGAACGTTTCGGGCGCGAGCGGGTAACGCGAACGGCAACTTTTCGCGCGCCTGAAGCCTCACGTAACTCGGAATTTGTACGCGCTTGCATCCGGATTTGATAAGGTACGCCTGCTCGTCCCGGGATCGGCCGGGAAACGAACTCGTCAGATGAAGTCATCAAGGGAACAAATCGAGCGATCCGCCGCTTACGCGGTCGTGGAACGTCCTGCTTTGCGACGGAATCAAGGCATCATCGCGATGCTTACGTTGGCGACGATAATGGTCGCCTGCGTCATCTTGATGGCGAGCACGAGCATGGCGCAGCAACCGCCGGAAACGAAGGATAAGCTCTTTCTGCTGGTGGCAAATCGCGACATGCCGGACCCGGTCTTTCAGCATTCGGTGATACTGATGTTGCCGGCCTCGCCGATGTCGCTGGTAGCGGGCATCGTGATCAATAGGCCGACCAAGATGACGATGGGCCAACTGTTCAGCTGGTCGGCAAAACTCAAGCGCTCGGCGCAGGCGGTTTACTTCGGCGGTCCAGTGGACCTGGATTCGCCGATCGTGCTCGTGCGCAGTGCGCGAGCGCCCGAAGCCGCGGTGCGCCTGTTCGAGGACGTCTATGCCAGCGCGGATGCGAGATCGATCGCCGCGTTGATGCAGCGTCCGGGATCCGACAAAGACCTGCGGCTGTACCTGGGACGCGCGCAATGGTCGCTGGCGCAGCTCCATTTCCGAAATTCTCCAAGGCGCGTGGACGATCACGGCGGCAAGCGCCGCACTGGTGTTCAGCGCGAATCCCGATAGCCTGTGGCAAGAACTCATGGACAAGGCGAAGATGCGCGATATCGAATGGGTCCCCAGGAATGTCCCGGCGGCTGATACCGGTCGTATCAGTCCGGCTTGCGCGATATCGACAAATCGACATTGCGCGGAATGAACCTGCCAACGGCGAGCGAGAAAGCTCCGGCGCTGCCCGCAGCCACCGCATCATCGGGAAGGTTTTTCTACGGCTGGGTAGTAGTCGCGAGCGCGTTCACGATCCTGTGCATCGCGTATGGCATCCAGTTCACGTTCGGCGTGTTCATGCCCTTCATCTCCGCCGACACGGGATGGGATCGCGGCAGCCTTTCCCTGCCGTATTCGATGTACGTATTCCTCTACAGCGCGTTGGGCATAGTGAGTGGACGGCTGACCGATCGCGTGGGGCCGCGCATCGTACTCACGGTCGGAGGATGCCTGCTCGGCACCGGCATAATCCTCATGAGCCGAGTCCACGCATTGTGGCAACTCTACCTCGTGCTGGGCGTGATTGCCGCCACCGGGATGAGTGCGGCGTACGTTCCGTGCAACGCGACGGTCGTGCGATGGTTCACGCAAAAGCGCGGGCTCGCACTGAGTATCGCCTCGAGCGGCGCGAGCTTCGGCATGTTCATCTTTCCACCGCTCGCAACCACGTTGATCGCGGCGTACGGCTGGCGCAGCACTTACGCGATTCTGGGATTGATCGGAGTTTGCGGCATCGTCGCGTGTGCAACGTTCATCGTGCGCGATCCCGAAAAACTCGGGCTCCTGCCAGACGGTCTGCCGACGCCAGAACCAGCCATCGATGAAGCGATCGGCGACCTTTCGCTGATCGATAATTGGACCTTGGCGGAAGCTCAGCGCACCGGATCGTTCTGGACGCTGAATGCGATCTTCACGCTGACGTGGCTCGTGGTTTTCATGCCGATGGTCCACATCGTTCCGTTTGCGGTGGATCTCGGCATTTCACCATTCCTCGCGGCGATGACGATCAGCGTTATCGGTTTCGCGGGATTCGCCGGCCGCCTTGCAATCGGTCCGATCTCGGATCGGCTGGGCCGGGTGCCGACGCTCGGACTGTGCCTTTTGCTGCAAGCGGCGGCTTTTTTCGGCTTCATCTTAAGCACCGGTCTCGCGCTGCTGTATCCGGCGGCAGCGCTTTTTGGATTTTCCTATGGCGGCATCACGGCATTGTTTCCGGCCCTGGTCGGCGACTTCTTCGGCCGTATCGCGATCGGCGCGATCGTCGGATTCATCTTCGCGCTCGCGGGTTCACCGGCAGCGTTCGGCCCACTCATCGCGGGCTACATCTACGATGCGACGAAGAGCTACCATGCGGCATTCGTGCTGAGCGCGGTACTGAATCTGATCGCGCTCGCGATGGTCTTTATGCTGAAAAAGCCGAGCCGATCGAGCGTCCCCGAACTGTAGTAGGCGCGATAAACTGGTCACTCAATGGGCCGCAGAACCGCCCGCGCGCGCTCGTTTCAACAGCAGGAAACCTGGCGCGAAAAGTGCCGCCGTCAGCGCCAGCATCCGGTAGATATCGTTGTATGCGAGCAGCGACGCCTGCCGCTGCACCACTTCATAAACCATCGCGAGGCCCTGCGCCTGTTGCGCCAGTAGCCCGTTCATCAAATGGAGATGCGGCGACCCCGGCATCAGCGGTGCGGCCTGATCCGTGCGCCACGCATCGAAGGTCGTGAAGTGTTGCGTGAGATACGCCTGATGCGTCTGCTCCTGGCTGTTGAGCATATTCGTGACCAGCGAAATGCCGATCGCCGATCCTGTGTTGCGCATCATGTTGTAGAGGCTCGCCGCGTATCCCATCCGCTCCTTGGACACGCAAGCCAGCGTCGCCGCCGACATCGCCGGGAAAATGAGGCCTGAGCCCAGCCCCGAGAGGATCATCGCGAAGCGCACGTAACTGATTCCGACGTCGAGCGTCCACTGGCTCATCGACCATAACGCACACGCCATCAGCACGAACCCGAGGCCCACGAACCAGCGCGTATCGTACGCCCGGCGCGAGATCTGTCCGATGAAAAACATTCCGGCGAGCGTGCCGAAGCCGCGCGGCAATACCGCGATGCCGGACTTCCACGGCGAGTATCCGAGCAGCTCCTGGAAGAACAGCGGATTCAGCAGGTTCATGCCGAATACCACTAGCATCATGATCAAAATGAGCATGACCGACACGTCGAACAGCGGAATCGCCATGATCCGCAAGTCGAGGATCGGTTCCGAAAAATGGAGTTCGCGATAGACCAGCAGGATGAGTGCGACCACCGCAATCGTCGTGAACACGCAGACCCATGGCGCATTGAACCAGTCGGCGCGCTGGCCGCGATCGAGCACGATCTGCAGCAGTCCGAGCCCTAGCGCCAGGTAGATGATCCCCGGGTAATCGATCTTCCGCGCGCGCGCCTGCGATTTACGGATATGATCCGGATCGTGTACGAAGATCGTCACCATGATCGCGGCGAAAATCCCGATCGGCAGATTGATGTAGAAGTTCCAGCGCCAGTTCCAGTTGTAGGTGATCCATCCGCCGAGCGTTGGTCCGAGCATCGGCGACGTCAGCAGCCCCATCCCCCACACCGACATCGCGAGGCCCTGCTCTTCCGGCGGGAAGGTCTCCATCATGATGGCCTGCGACGACGGGATCATCGCCGCGCCCGCACCGCCCTGGATCACGCGGAAAATGACCATCTGCGTCAACGACTCCGCGGCCCCGCACAGCGCTGAGGCGATCACGAACGCCACCACCGACAACAGAAAATAGCGCTTGCGTCCGAAGCGCGCCGAGATCCATCCGGTCAGCGGAATCATGATCCCGTTGGCCACGATGTAGCTGGTCAATATCCAGGTGACTTCGTCCCGGCTCGCAGAGAAGCTCCCCTGCATGTGCGGCAGCGATACGTTGACGATCGATGTGTCCAGGACTTCCAGCGTCGCCCCGAGCATCACCGCTATTGCTACCAGCCACTTGTGCGGGGCGCGCCGCTCGGTAAGCGCGCTCGCAGGCGCGACGGTCTTATCGGCCGCTGCGGCCGGTGAAGCACTCATCCTCGACAATCTACCTGCTACCAGGCGCTCGAATCGATCTGGAGAATTGCCGCGTTACCTGTCTTGTCGTCCGGCACTTATATATTCTTCCGCCACTTTGTGATGTTGACGGATAAGCAGTTCCTGATCCTGCAGCACGATTTCCGTCTTCGCTCCCGATGCCAGCATCGTCTGGGTCCGCTCGAGCGTGCTGCCGTCCTCCATATTTATGTCGCGGAGAATGACCTTGGCGTATTCCTGGCTGAACCGCTCGGCCAGCGTCTTCGCCTTCGGATAATAGAACCGCGCCTCCCACAAAGTGCGGTTTTCCGCCAACGGCCAGAAGATGTGCGTCAGGTACGATCTCTCCGATACGTACATCAGGCAATTCGGGAATAGCGCGTTGCCGTCCGTCGCCCACCGCGGATCCCGCATCGGATTTACGCCCTTCGGCGGGTTGATGCTCGCGTGCTTGATCACAGTGGCGCCCGAACCATAACGCAGCGCGAAGGATTCGACCGTCGTCGGCTTGCGCTCGTAATTCCCGCCCAGCGAAATCCGGCCATGACGCGGGTACAGCGTAAAGTTCAGCGCATGCCCATATTTGTTCACCGCGTCGGAAAACACATTCGGGATCGTCTTATGGTGCAGCGTCGGGATATGCCACACCTCCTGGAAAGCATCTTTGACGACTTTCCAGTTCGCCTTTATCTCGGTCTGCCAGAAAAATAGCTCGGCCGAAAGCTCGCCAAAGGGATATCCGACGAATCCGGTCCCGATTTCCCCAAGATAATCGCGCAGGCTCTCGGCTGGATGCGGGTCCACGTTGATAAACACGAACCCTTCCCAGGTATCGACCGCGATCGGCGTCATCCCGAGGTCTGCCTTGTTCAGATCGAAGAAGCTCGCCTCGTCCGCGATGTGACTCAGCGACCCGTCGAGCGCATAGGCCCAGCCGTGGAACTTGCACGTGAACAGCCCTCTGCAGGTTCCGCCGGTATCCGCGACCAGCTTGTTGCCGCGATGCGCGCACATGTTGTGAAAGGCTCGGATCGCGCCGTCCTTGCCGCGTACGATCAATATCGACGTTTGCAGCACTGCCAGGTCTTTGACGAAGTAATCGCCCGGATTCGGAATCTGCTCGACCCTTCCTGCATTGAGCCACACCTTGCGGAAAATCAGCGCGCGCTCCTTCTCGAAATACTCGCGCGAGACGTAAGGTTCGATCGGGATCGGCCCGGTCCCCAGCTCGGGATATTGCTCGTGCCATTTCTTTTCGTTCGATGCGCGCAGGGCAGTAGCCATCGTCTGGGCCTCCTCGATTTCAATCGTGGACCGGAACGAACCTCGTGTATTCGTAGCCATCGACCACGCCCGGCTGCCCGAAGTTTTCAACTGCCGGTGCGACCTCCGCCAGCGAGAGGGTCATGAAGAACAGCCGCCTCACGTCGTCCGGCGCGGACTCCTGCGGAAAATCGTTCAGGTACTTCAGGATCTCGTCGAGCCGCGCCACCATCGCATCGTAGAATGCTTTGATCGCTGCCATCCCGATAGTCTGGCGCCGCGCCGTTCGTTCCCGCTCCGTCGCCAACGACCAGTCGATGAACGATTCGAGTTCCGCGAACGCCGCCGGTAATTGCCGTTCAGCCATTCTTCATGCCCCCGCTCTGGCGTGATATCTACCTTGCCCCGAGTTGCCCGTACCTCTCAGGAGTAGCGCGGCAGCAGCTTCTTGCCGAACACTTCGATTTGCCGCTTCACTTCGTCCTTCGGCAGGAATCCCTGGTCCCCCTGCCATACGAACCACTCGGGGTTGGCCTTCTCCACCAGCTCGTCGAGCCCGCGTTTTACGTCATCCACCGATCCCATGTACGCGAACTTCACCCGCTCAATCCGTTCGGCCGTAACTTCCGAGGCCGGCAGCGGCACCTTCCCGGTCGGATATTTTGCCTCGTCGGCCGGCTCGCGCCACGCCTCGGTGAAACCGAAATGATGGAACAGCTCCTTGAAGCCCAGCACGCACATCCCGGTCTCTGCCAGCTTGCGCGCGTGTTCGACGTTGTCCGCCAGGTAGATGCCGCGCAGCACTCCTATGTTTTGTCCCAGCTTCAACGCGCGCCCCGCCTTCTGAGCCTCCTCCACGTACGCCTGTCCGAGTTCCCGCACAACCTCCGGCTTCGGCAGGATGATCGTCGGACGAATTCCCTCGCGCGCGCACCATCGCACGGTCTCTTCGCTCAGCGAAAAGGCCTGGAATAGCGGCGGATGCGGCCGTTGATACGGCTTCGGGACGACGTTGATCATCTGGATCCGCCCCTGGTCGTCAACTTCGCCCGGAAACCCGTACTCCCGCGTCCATTCATGCGCCGGCCACGGCGTTCCTTCCTGCGGATGCGGGTATTCGTAATATTTGCCTTTGAAGCGGAACGGCTCGTCACCCCACGCCAGCTTCAGGAACTGATAGACCTCTTCGAAGACCTCGCGATTGATCTTGTCGGCCTCGCTCTTGTCGCTCATGGTGGCGCCGACGTGAACCTTCTGCGCCATCTGATTCAGCCAGCGCGCCTGGTAGCCGCGCGCGAATCCGACGATAGTGCGCCCTTTGGTCAGTTGATCCAGCCACGCGATTTCAAGCGCCAACCGCAGCGGATTCCATCCGGGCAGTACGTATCCAATCGGACCGGCCTTAATCCGCTTGGTGTTGTAGAGGATGTGTTGCGTGAGCAGCGGCAGGCTGCCCATCTCCATC
>Ga0206975_1216_pt1 | contig 12921 bp, 12 predicted proteins | sample Alteio_BWOrgHeat_81_FD_152919 | JGI IMG/M metagenome (GOLD analysis project Ga0206975, IMG submission 152919) | Enriched cells from forest soil in Barre Woods Harvard Forest LTER site, Petersham, Massachusetts, United States -... | ecosystem: Environmental > Terrestrial > Soil > Temperate forest >... | reverse complement strand
GCTAACTAGAGAGCAATTGCGCGCGACTTTACTGCCCCTGGGCGATTTTCAAAAACATGAAATTCGTGCTATCGCTTCTCAAAATAATTTAGCCTCTGCAGAAAGACCGGACAGTCAAGACCTGTGCTTTATTCCCGAAGGGGTTAGCACACAGGCATATTTGGCTAAATTCCTGCCGGAAGCGCCTGGACCAATTATTCACAGTTTGACCGGTGCTGTATTGGGACAGCATCAAGGCACGCATAATTTTACTATAGGACAGAGGAAAGGTCTGGGAATAGCGGCACCAGAGCCGCTCTATGTCACTTTTATCGATGCGGATTCCTGTACTGTTTATGCTGGGCCAAAGAGTGCTTTGCTAAGGCAAGAATTAACAGCGCATTCCGTCAATTGGATTATGGCATCGGTACCGGACAAGAGCTTTCTTGCCAAAGCTAAGGTGCGTTACAATAGCCCAGCCGTATCGGCAATTATTAAACCTTTGCCTGAAAACAGAGTCCAGGTGGAGTTTAATGAGCCGCAATCTGCAATAACACCCGGACAGGTACTTGCTATTTACGACACATCTGATAACTTCGTATTAGGTGGCGGTTGGATAGAATAAATAAATAAATGAATGAATCTTCTGTGGTTAAAGTATTGGCTATTGCCTTGCTTTTATATTTTCCGATTCTTTCCGAACAATGTCCGGGAGTGCAAACAGTTTGGGCTTTGAGTAGTCCCCATTCGCTAAAGCATCACAAAACAGCTAGTCAGCATGCTCAAACAACTGGCAGTATAAATAATTCCAGGAAAAGAAGGGCGACTGGACATCGCTTAGCTTTAAGTTCTACACATAGGCACCACCGCCAGCTCAGTCGCCAATCTCAATCTGAAGTTGCCCATAAAAAGCACCGGCACATAACGGCAAAAACACGATACGCTTATCCAATGAGTTTATTCCTCTATGAGCCTCCACCATTTGACCTCTCACCATTATCAGAAGAACAATGTCTTAAGATAAGAAAAGCCTTCGCACAGGGAACAGCAGAGGAATATCCTACTCGTAGTCTCGTAAAGGCGCATCTGGTGACTTATTATCCTATACGCGGCGGCATTTTTTTTCGTCGCCAGCCGATAAAAAATATAATCATGCATTCGACAGAACCGGGAATACCGGTAAGTGCCAAAACAGTAATAGACGGCTGGAGTCATGGAGGCAGGCGGCATCCCGGTGCTCATTATGTTGTTGATCGTGATGGCACTATATATCAGGCCTTGGACCCTGACTTAGCTGCTGTGCATATAAATATCTTCAAAACTTTGCCTGGTTTTGATAACGATAATAGTGTTGGTATTGAAATGTGCCATCAAGGCAGCCAAAATTATCCTCCCGATCAGGTGCAGGCGGTAGTCAAATTGGTTGTTTATTTGCAGAACCATTATCATGTACCAAACAGCAACATAGTCACACACAGATATGCTCAACAAGGTGATCATACTGATCCGGTAAATTTTGCTTGGAATGATTTCATTGCTGATAAAACGAGTTTGCAAAACCAATCTTTGAATTATCGTCTGGCTGACTTAAAAGCTGAAGCTCTGGCCTGGCAACCAATAGAAGAAATGGGTCCCGGCCAAAGTAAAATCTATAAAGGCAACAAAGCTGTTGTTGTAGATTTAAGTAAGCCTGCTGCCGTTCAAGCTCCGCCCAACAAAGTTACAGCGAGAGAAAAAGCAACTGGACCAATAACCGAATCAGCAACCGGTTTAGCAACCGGATTAGTAACCGGACCAGCAACTGGCTATACATCGGCTCCCATTCTGTCTTCAGCAGCTGTTAATCTTGTCCCTCTAACCACCGACTCAGTATCACGACTGGTGCCAGCAATGCCGGCCAATGTGCCCGTTTCATCAGTCAATAGACTTGTGCCTGCTTCATTTGTTATTAACAATGGTGTTGGCGGCGGCACCGCAGCTAGCGCCATACCGATTATTAATGGTACGCCTCTAATAAAGAATGGCGATGCTAGCAACGGCAACGTTGACCAGTATCGGCCAGTCGATGAGGCAGTAATCCCGCCAATATCCGGTGGCAACCAGTCTAAAAAAATCCTGCCGTTAAGAGGCCCGATTGAAATGGATCCCAACCAAGCTGCTTCTTTACTTAATGAAAACCCGGCCAGTCAGGAAGATTCTATCGGTAAATAATTTATTTGGGATCCAAGAGCCAGAAAAATAGATTTACTTAAAGAAAATTTGTTGTCCAAAGATGAGTTGTTTAAGAATAAAACTTGCCATTGCTTTGGGCCATTTCAATTAGCATATTGCTTATTCGTGGCTTGGGTTCGGATTGATTATAGACAGCGTTGAGTTTGTCTACCACTTTGGCAATACCAACAGAATCGGCATACTTAAGGATACCGCCACGGAAAGCAGGGAAGCCGAGTCCCAGTACTGAGGCGATATCAACTTCGCGGGCGCGGCGAACAATTTTTTCTTCCAGACAGCGCGCTGCTTCATCTACCATGGGTAAAATTAAATTAGAAACGATTTTTTCGCTTTCGATTTCATCTGCACTACCCGCTGACTCTTTCAGTCCTATTTCTTCAATTAATTTCGGATTGATGCCCAATCGTTTACCGCTGTCGTCCCATTGATAGACACCACTGCCGAATCTTTTGCCGCGTATGCCAAGTGTTTCGACTTTGGCTAGTACCGATGGCAGCATTACCCTGCCATCGGTAGCAGCGGATAACGTTTTAGCAATTGACAAAGCTAAATCGAAACCAATTTCATCAAGTAAGGTTAGCGGACCGATCGGCATGCCAAAATCAATTGCTGCTTTGTCAATCCAGTTAAGCGGCACACCTGTTTCAGCTAGACTAGCTGCTCCCAGCAAATAACAAGCCAACAGCCTGTTTATCAAGTAGCAAGGCGTGTCTTTAACAGCTATGGGAGTTTTCCCTAATTTGGCTGAGAATTGCAATAATTTGGCATTAGCCTGACGATATTTTTCTTCAAGTCCTTTTTCGCTTATGAACTCAGGTGTTGGCAGGGCGATTTCTACCAGCGGCATTTTTTCGGTAGGATGAAAAAAATGTGTGCCGATGACTGGGTGTTCGTCACCTACTTCTTTAGCCATTGCTGTTACCGGCAATGACGATGTGATTGTGGCATAGATACAGTCTGGTTTGACGAATTGAGAAAATTGTTTGAACAGATCTATCTTAGTGGCAAATTTTTCTTCAATAGCTTCCAAAATAACGTCAGCCTGAGAAAATTCTTGATCTTCAAGGGCAAGCTTTAAATCGATCCTGTCTTCTGGCTCGCCGGCGTTGAAATGTTTTCTAGCCGTGTTTTTCTGCAATTTTTCTTGCAGTTGATTAAATACTTCTGCCGCTCTGGCTTTATTGTGAGTGCGGAACAATACTTTATAACCATGTTCGGCTATCAATTGAGCCATACCTAATCCCATCATGCCACCACCGATAACGCCTATAGTTTGTACAGCAGCGATAGCCTCTTTTTCAGCGGCTGCTAGTGCTGATTGCCGAGCCAGTTCGGCATTGAAAAAAAGGAAAACCAGATTGCGGGAAGTTTCAGTAATTGATAACTGAGCAAAGGTTTTTGCTTCTTCTTCCAGGCCGCAGACAAGTCCAGATTTTAGTCCTTTTTCAATGACATCTATAACCTGAAGCAAGGCAGGATAATTACCGCGTGTGATCATACGCATTGATCGTCTGGACGTTTTAAGAACCGCATCATCGGCAGCACTGGGTGTATATTTATCGGAATATTGTTTGTCAACGGCAACAACACAAGATTCTTTCAAAAGCAATTTAGCTGTAGCTTCCATCTCTTTTTCTAATTTCGCTTCGCTGACAATTTGGTCTACCAGCCCTATTTCCAGAGCTTTGTTTACGTCAACTGGTTCAGCGGATAAAATTAATTCCAGAGCGTTTTTTACACCGACTAGTCTTGGTAGACGTTGCGTTCCTCCTAATCCGGGCACAAAGCCCAATTTTGTTTCTGGCAAACCAAGAACAGTTCTTTTATCCATAGTTGCCAGCCTTTTGTGGCAACACAAAGCCATCTCCAAGCCTCCGCCAAGACAAATGCCATGAATGCCGGCAATGGTTGGTTTCAGCAGTCTGGCGAAACGGGAGAAAATTGCTTGTCCGCGTTCAACCAGATCAAGTGCCGCTTGTTCTGACTTCAGCTGCATTATTTCTCGCAAATCAGCACCTAGTAAAAAATTATCTGGTTTAGCTGAAAGAAGTCCGACAGCTTTAATTGTGCCGTCTTGCTCGATTCTTGTTAATACTTCCTCAAACTCAGCAATCACTGAAGATGTTAGATGATTAGCTTTTTGGGGAGAATCGAATCTTACAAATAACAGACCACAGTCGAGTAGATCGAGCTTTAGCTGTTTATTGCCGGTAGAGCTTTCAAATTTAATTGTTGCCACAAGCGATATTTCCCTCTGGATCAATGATTTGCGTTATTAGACGCCACATTATACCAGATAGATTATTCGGCTTTGTTGGCTGATGTTTTGACTAATCCCTGTTTGCGCAGACGATATTCAATTCCTGCTGGACCGCCCATACCTTTAATTATAAAGGCTAAGCCTGCTCCTAATGGTGCGATCATAAAGATTAAAGCAAGCAACGACATTGGCGGAAATGACATAATTAAACTAGCTAGAAGAGCATAAAATATAAGGGCGCAGGCGATAGATATTACTAGATAACCCACCTTGTTTCTGGGATTGTAGACGATTAAGCCGATGCCCAACAGCAAAGGCAGTAAGAGAAAGCCAAACCCCTGGCCTGACAAACCGAGAACCTGCAACAGACCAGTACCGATACGAATATGTTGAAATAAAGTCAATATGCCAAAAGCAAGTAAAGCTATTCCGGAAAAATAATATAGATCATCTTTCAGTGTTGGAACTGGCCGTTCGACTTTAAGCAAGTCCTGGCTTGCAACTGGTGCCGGTGGTGGCGATGCTGGCTTTTCTTGCAGAGAATGCTCAAGTTCTAATAGTTTCTTTTCTGTTTTGTCATCCGGCTGCCCATGCCCGCCGCAGCACTTATCGTTATTCATTTTTAAGCATACCTTCTTTTACTTATATATTGACTTACGTCTACTCAGAAGGACTAGTCAGCTGTATATATTCCCATGCTGGACTGAATCGATGATCCATTATTATTAAAAATAGGTGAATTTTTACTTTCGCTCAACCCATGACCCGATTAACCCAAAGGCGTTTTTGATAGTTGGTTTTACGTTTGTGAATATGGCAAAAACTGCCCAAACTAAGATGGCGACTAGAACGATCGCCACAAAGTGGATTTGAGTTAAGATTTTATCTTTCGTAATATGGTCTAGATGTTTCATTTTCAATCGCGAGAATAATAACGATCAAGCTTCTTTCCTCTTTCTATAAGGCATCATTGATGTTCGTAATATACCCACTATATTCGATACTCAGCGCCTATAAAATTTCCCCTTATCATTAAGTTCTTGCTTTGAAGAAAGTGTGATATGACCCGATCGCAAAGCTGTGTCATCCTCATCATATGCTGCTCGCCCGCCGCTGTATCTGGGATGATGTTCGATTGACAGAATAGCTTGTTCTATGTCTTTAAGCCAAGCTATATCTTTTCTCCTAATCATAGAGGAATAGCTTCTTTCAACACAGCTTCTTTAATAGATTTCTTTAGTCCTTTAGTGGTAACAATATCTACCTTACACCCTAGAAGATCCCGAAGATCCATTAATAAACCACCAACATCTAATAAACTACGTCCTGGCTCCATATCGACAAGCAAGTCAATATCGCTGGTTTCGGTTGCCTCGCCCCTAGCAATAGAACCAAATACTCGCACATTAAAAGCTCCGTTATTGGCAGCAATGCTGAGTATTTCGGATCGTTTTTCTTTTAGCAAACTAGTGACATTCATAATTGTTCCTACGGATTGGTTATGATATTTATTCTATACCTTAAAATGATTATTGTCGGCAAACCTAATCGTGACTTGACAATTGCTAATCATGCCATAATATTATCGTATGGTGGAATGACCACAGGACGCTAAGATCTGGCTATCAATTGCTACTAAATCAGCTGGATATATTTTGCGATGAGCGTTTCGGCTAGGTCGTTTCATGAAACCCCTGAGCTATTGGCATACGCCAGCCCATACCAAAGGCGCGACTGGTTAACTTTAGGCCAGGGGCAGCCTGGCGCCGTTTAAATTCGTTACGCCCAATCATAGTGACGACATCTTTCACTACCTGTGGTGCGTGACCGGCATTAATAATTTCTTGCGCAGTTTTACTTTCTTCTATATACAGCTGAATAATTGCATCAAGCACCGGATACGGTGGCAATATATCTTGGTCGGTTTGCCCAGGTTTAAGTTCAGCCGATGGTGCTTTTTCGATAATTGCCTTAGGAATCAAATCATAACCAGCTTCTTCATTAATGAATTCCGCCAATTCATAGACGCGCATTTTTGGTACATCAGAAATTACAGCTAATCCACCGCACATATCTCCATAGAGCGTGCAATAACCAACAGCAAGCTCAGATTTATTGCCTGTGGTCAGGAGTAGTCGCTTAAATTTATTTGAGAAAGCCATCAAAATCGCAGCCCGCAGTCGGGCTTGAATATTTTCTTCGGTAACATCTTTGCTCTTGCCGGCAAAAGGTTTGGCGAGCATTTGATCAAAAGCAGTCATTGCTTGTTCGATAGAGACGGTTTCTAATTGCATTTTTAAGTTCTGAGCTAATTTTTGTGAATCAGTAATTGAGCCAGGCGATGAATAAGGTGATGGCATATTGAGTGCTAATACGTGTTCCGCTCCAAGAGCTTTACAGGCGATTGCACTTACCACTGCCGAGTCAATACCTCCAGAAACTCCCAGCACCACGTCCGCGTATCCGCATTTGTGTACATAATCTCGTGTGCCTAAAATTAGAGCTTGATAGGTTTCCCAGATCTGCTGAGTTTTGGTTGGCCTAATTTCGCCGCTGATACTATTGTCTGTTTCGTTTATATCGACTATCAGCAAATCTTCGCTGAAGGCGCTAGCTAAGGCGACTATACCACCATCTTTATTAACAACAAACGAGCGTCCATCAAAAATTAGCTCGTCATTGCCGCCAACTTGGTTAACGAAAATAATAGGTACTGCGTGTTTTCGCGCGTGAGCTGCTAACAAATTTTCCCGCAACTTATGCTTGCCGATGGCAAAAGGTGAAGCCGATATATTAATAATGAAGTTTGGCTTCATTGCTGCCACTTGGGCTATGGGGTCACTTAAATAACGCCAATCCAAGCCATGCACATGAATGCCATGGGGCGGTACATCCGCGCTCCAAGCATCTTCGCAAATAGTCAAACCTAGCTTATATTGAGCTATTTTGGCACATTGATAGTTGCTGGCTGATTGAAAATAACGATCTTCATCAAATACATCGTAAGTTGGCAGCAAGGTTTTGTATTGCCTTGTCTCAATTTTACCGTTGTGTATAAAGGCACAAGCATTAAAAAGCGGCCTGCCCCGTTCGTAATTACGGTCGGCAAAACCAATAATGGCTGGCAAGTCACCGAGTCCTTCTTTGATTGTTTCCAGAGCCTGTAAGTTGCCTTCTATAAAGCTTTGCTTTAGAAGCAAATCGCCCGGCGGATAGCCACAAATAGCCAGTTCTGGGTAAATTATTAAATCTGTCTGTTTTTGCCGAGCCTGATGAGCATAATCCAGGATTTTACCGACGTTACGTTTAATGTCCCCGACAGTTGGATTGATTTGGGCTAAGGCAATTTTCATAAGATTATCGTTACCAGGGTTTAAAACGCTCTATTCGCGGTATCTTCTAATTAAATAGTGTCTCTTGCCTACTTGGCTTCTGGCGAAAGGTCGCTATAATGATGATAAGTATTTACTAGAAAGTTAGGGCAATATGTCGGTTCCATTAAGAAGATTCAGTTTTTTATTGAGTTTTTTTCTAATCTTATTTAATGCGTGTCAATGCCAGGCTTTCAATCCGCCCAGCTACCCAGACCCAGTACCTAAAGGTATTGCTGACGGGGCGGGTATTTGGGTTAATATGTGGAATTATCCAGCCCAGCCTGATTCTTATTGCCTTAAACTTTACGCAAATGGCATCCGTAATATTTTTATCCAGACTTCCCGCTCTAATACAGCGGCAATTTGTAATCCAGAGGGATTAAGCGGACTGCTTAGTGCCGCTCATCGTTATCAAATGAGAGTCATTGCCTGGTCTTTTGATGAATTAACCAGTCCTGATGCCGATGCAGATAGAGTCATTGCTGCTGCCAACTTTAGAAGCGATCAAGGTGAAAAAGTGGACGCTGTGGCTGCAAATATGGAAAAGGACCTTAACCCAGTAAAAATCAAACAATTCTGTGGTCGTATAAGAAAGACACTGGGGAGCTCCTATCCTTTAATAGCCGTTGTTTATAGTCCTCTTAATCATGCCCCGGCAGTAGCGGGAACGCCCTGGCCTTTGCTAGCCGATTGTTTTTCAGTGCTGGCTGTTATGAGTTACTGGAATTCAAAATATACAAAAAGTGAGGCTTATCAATATACTCTGGCGACAATTAAAGAATTGCGCCAATTAACGGGAAAAGCTGATTTAGACATACATGTCATTGGCGATGGTATGGGAACTGACAACCAGTCAGTTAATCAGTTCTTAAAGGCATGCAAAACTGGCGCCGCAACATCAGCTAGCCTTTATCCTAATCAAAGAGTCACAACCGACCAACTGGTGACGCTTTCGCGATATCCTGAGTTTTTCCCAGCTAACGGACGTCTTAGGTTGGCTGCCTATCGTGAATTAGTGAAAAGTGACAAACTTCGGTTGCCGTTGGGGGAAGATCCATCTGCCAATATTAAACGAGGGCTCTTTTATCAATTATTAGTCCGACAATTTTTCCCTTCTGCTATGCTCGCGCCTGCCTCAACTGATTTGGCTTATGCCCAGTCCATAGCTCCGGGAAGCGATAGTATTGTTGTTTTGAAGAAGGCTGGTGTGATAAGCGCATTGCCGCAAACAGCAGAAGAAGCAAACCAGTTCTTGGCAGCTGGGATAACATATAAAGAAGCCATCGAAACCGTAGCAAAGCTTGTTGATTCTAAAAGGAGCTCTGGTAAGTTGGTTGACAAACAAAGATCGCATATAGCAGGACGGCAATATGGTCAAACGGATCACTTTTTTGTCCAACCGGCTTATGCGGCAGAATCGAATACTTTAAGCGAGCAACCTCTTTCCTATTTTGACGCTGCGCAGATGGTTCTATTGGCTTCAGGTGGGGTTAAGTTATAAGCGCTGCCTGCCCGCGCTTCGCGCGTTCAGACGCGCGTACCGGACGTTCGGCTGCGGAGGGCTCTGTCGCCTCTCCTTTGCCTCACTGTACGCCTTTTCAGTACCTAATCTATAGCGCTGCCTGGTCTTCGTTCCACTTAGCCCAGACGCGCGTATATACGCTGCATTTCGCACGGCTGGGCCGCCGCGCTTAACTCCGCTATATTCCGTTCTAATCTGCTTGGGGCTTCAGCAGCCTAAGTCCTAGGCTGCTGTGCTCGGTTCAACGCGCATAACGGAGGCTTCAAAAGTGTATAAAAATATGTCTAATACTGTTGTTTTTAACTAGTCTATTCCTTACATTCAAGAGTAAACTAGTATATGTAAGTAAGAAGTTATCATTGAATTAAGTAAGGCGTTTGTGACTTTGCTATGTTCGCTTAGCTTTAAATATAATTCTCTCAGCGCGGCAAACACTGATTTGTCCGTTTTTTTGTTATTGGCCCTGCACTTTCTGTTGCTGGTTCTCCTCTCTCCAAGGACTTTGTTGACAGGGCGGCATTAGGCAGCATTTGTATTAAGCAGCATTTGTTTAAGCAGCATTTGTAAGGTGCGCAATTATAAGTCCCATTCTTAAAAATATTGGAGGTTCTCCTATGCAAGTTACCGTGACTGGTCGCAATATTGAACTCACTCCGGCTCTTAAGGATTATTTGACTGACAAGCTGCAAAGATCACAAAAACATTTTGACCATGACTTGTCGGCCATGGCTTTGCTTAGTGTCGCAAAGAATCCTTCTGTAGCTCGTAATCAAACAGCAGAAGTCACTATTAAGCTGAACGGTTCAATGATTAGAGGCGAAGAATCAACCGAGAATATGTATGCCTCTATTGATCTTGTTGCTGACAAAATAGAGCGACAACTGAGAAAATATAAAACCCGCTATTTTCACAAGGGCAGTAAGTCCAAGGGACGTAACGGTCATGGAGTGCCTGATACAGCAGGGCAGGTTGAATATGACTCAGTTGGTGAGAGCGAAGATAATTTTAGTCCTAAAATTGTACGGTCCAAAAAATTTATGCTTAAACCAATGTCGGCGCAAGAGGCTTGTAAGCAAATGGATTTACTCGGGCATGACTTTTTTATGTTTATTAATGACGAAACCAATCAGGTAAACACTGTTTACCATAGGCGTGACAGTAACTACGGATTGATTGAACCGGAAGATTAGCTTTGTCATAAGCGCCGCCCCCGTTTCTTTTCTTGGATGAATTGAAGCCAGGCATCACTTACATGTAATACTTCGTTGCAGTATTTAAGGCTAACTGTAATATATGCGGGCAGCTGTTTAAAATTCTGACAAGATTGTTCTTGTTTTTTTCTATCCTCGGGAGAAACTTGCCAAACTTGAAAACGTGCCGAAAGAAAAATATTGGGCCAGGAGTTGAACGTATATTCTTGGTTTCTTTAGCTCTTTCAGTTTTTTTGGCGAATCAATGTCACAGAGCCTATGGGCAATCTTCGCCAACAGAAAATAGTCAAGTTATAGAAATAAATAACGAAGGAGTAAAGGCTCTTAATGCCGGTAATATTCAACTAGCTCTGCAAAAATTTGCTCAAGCTCTAAAGGTAGATCCAAATTATCAGCTGGCTCGAGACAATCTGGCGATTGCCCATAATAATTATGGATTGCAACTGCAGAATAATCCGAAAGCTGCCATTAAGGAATTCCATCAGGCACTGTATTTAAATCCTGTCCAGTCCATAACCCTTCTGGTAAGCATCTTGAGCTTCTTTATACTGACCGGATTGTTGATAGGCTGTACCCATATCAGTCCATAGCCTGGCATTATTGGGGGACATAATGGCAGCCTGTTTATAGAGATCGATAGCAGAAGGGATATCACCAGCTGTCTGTTTTTGCACTGCTTGATCAATTAAGCTATCACCCTTAGTATCACTTGCAGAGGCCAGTGCATTGGCGTAATCCTTATTTTTAGGATCGAGATTGTTTGCCTGATGATACCAACGTACAGCCTGATCTATATCATTTTTTTGCTGATACAAAGTACCTAACGCATAAGCATAGCTGGGTTCTTTTGGCTGCAAGCTAATCGCTTGTTGATACAAAGGCAAAGCTTCATCAAATTTTTGCTGCTGTTGTAATTGCACTGCCTGCTGATAGGACTTAGCCGCATCTTGGATCTGCGTCAGCTCCGCTTCTGTTTTTATTTTTGCAGTAGCAGTAATATCCTTATTAAGCGCACTAGCACGAGCAGCTGCGGCGCTGGCATAAGTACCTTTAGGTGCCTCAGACAAATATTGCTTATAGCCATAAAGGGCATCAGTGCCGTGACCGTCATTGTCATCTATAGTAGCAATGAAATAAAGATCGTCTATTTGATGAACTCTATCGAGCTTTAAGGCTTGCAGATATGCTTTCTTAGCGCTGGGATAGTTTTGCCGTGCATACTCAGCACTAGCCATATCAAACCATAATTCTGGGTTATTGGGACATAGAACCAGGGACTGTTGATAGAGATCGATTGCCTGAGCATAGTTTTTATTTTTGTGCAATTGCACAGCTTGATCAATAATCGGTTTTGCTTTTTGATCTAAAGCGCTAGTAAGCGCCTTCTTGTATTGTGCATTGTCCGCATCGTAAGCGAGGGCTGTATTATATTCATTAATGGCTTTATCAAGATCATTTTTAGCTTGATAGGTAGCGCCAAGATCAAAGTGAGCAGCTGGATTTTTTGGATCTACATCAAGAAGCTTTTTATACAGTTGAATGGCATCATCATATTTGCCCTGCTTAAATGCATTGTCGCCCGAGATAGAAATCTCTTTGAGCTGCTTGTCCTGATTCTGGGCTGTAGCCGCTTGCAGTCCTTGTTTAGCCGCAGAATTATTAGGATCTAGCTGCAAAGCTTGCTGGTATTTAGAAAGGGCCGTAGCAAAATCACCTTTTGCCTGATAAGCAGTCCCCAAGTTGACAAGTATACTGGCATTATTGGGATCAAGCTGCAATGCCAAATTATATTCATCAAGAGCCTGGTCAAAAAGTCCACGGCTTTGCAAGTCAACACCAGCATTGATATGTTTGATACTTTTCGATCTACGTTCGGCGTCAGGCAGAGCCGCTAGCAGTTGTTGAGCAGTCTGAAAAGCAGAAGAAGAATTTCTCGCTTGGGCTAATTTAACTGCTTGCAATAACTCTTGCTTAGCCTGCCCAAAATCGCCACGATATTGTAAGGCCTGAGCCAACCCAATATGATTTTCTGGTGCTAAAGGATCGGCTTTGAGGGCGGCTTCCCAACCAGCATAAAGCGCATCCTGCACATCTTGATCGTCAGGCTTAAATGTAATGGCTTTGCTATAGGCCTGAATAGCATTAGTAACGTCATTTTTAGCTTGATAGGCCTGTCCAAGTTTTACTTCAACATCGGACCCATCTTCCATCATGGCAGCAATTTTTAGCTGATCAATAGCCTTATCTGGATTATCCTGTACGCGATAGAGATCACCCAGAGTCATATGTAAGTTGCGGTCGTCTTTTAACTTTAAAGCCTCTGTATATTCTATGATGGCTCCA
>Ga0206975_1222_pt1 | contig 13020 bp, 6 predicted proteins | sample Alteio_BWOrgHeat_81_FD_152919 | JGI IMG/M metagenome (GOLD analysis project Ga0206975, IMG submission 152919) | Enriched cells from forest soil in Barre Woods Harvard Forest LTER site, Petersham, Massachusetts, United States -... | ecosystem: Environmental > Terrestrial > Soil > Temperate forest > O... | reverse complement strand
TGTTACTGTGAATTTACCACCTGCTACTCCGGTGGCAGGCAGTAACAGTCCGGTCTGTGTTGGATCAACCTTAACACTGAACTCAGCTGCGATAGCTGGCGCTTCTTACAGTTGGACCGGCCCCAACAGCTTTTCCGCCACAACGCAAAACAGCTCTGTAACAAATGCGACAACAGCTGCAACGGGTAGCTATTCGTTGATAGTTACGGTAAATAATTGTCCCAGTACAGCAGGAACAATAAGTGCTACGGTGAACGCAATTCCGGCTACTCCGGCACCAACAAGTAATAGCCCGGTTTGTGTGGGATCAACCTTAACGCTGAGCTCAGCAGCGGTAGCAGGAGCGAATTACAGCTGGACCGGTCCCAATGGCTTCTCTGCTACTACCCAAAATGCCTCAGTCCTTGCTGCTACCACCGCTGCAACGGGAACCTATTCGTTAATCCTGACGGTGAATGGCTGTACCGGTTCTCCAGGCACCGTTTCAGCCACCGTTAATCCAATTCCTGCTGCTCCCATCGCCGGAAGCAACAGTGCGATATGCTCGGGAACGATCTTGAACCTAACTGCAACTACGGTGGGGGGAGCAACCTATAGCTGGACCGGCCCAAATAGTTTTACATCTGTTCTTCAGAACCCATCTATTGCTTCCGCCACCTTGGCCGCCGGAGGAACCTACAGTGTTACGGTTACTGTAGCAGGCTGTACCGGTTCAGCCGGAACAACAGCCGTAGTGATCAACCCGACTCCAGCTGTACCTGCGCCCGGAACAAATGCACCCGTTTGTGAAGGTTCCACTATGAGTTTGACCTCCGCAGCAGTGGGAGGTGCCACCTATAGCTGGACAGGCCCCAATGGATTTAGTGATGTGACTCAGAATACTTCCATCCCCGGTGCAACAGTTGCAGCATCCGGAACCTATTCGCTGACGATTACAGTCAATAGCTGCACAAGTGCAGTGGGAATTGTTTCTGCGGTGGTTAACCCAATTCCCGGAGCCCCTACCGCAGGAAGCAATAGCCCGGTGTGTAGCGGAACAACGTTGAACCTCATTGCCAACACACTAGCCGGCGCCACCTATAGCTGGACCGGCCCAGGTGGTTTTAACACCACCTCTCAAAATCCAGCGATCACCAATGTACCCCTGATAGATGCCGGAACCTATTCGGTAACAGTTACTGTAAGTGGATGTAAAGGGGCCGCGGGAACCACTGCCGTGACAATCATCCCCACTCCTGCTACCCCGACGGCCGCAAATGATGGCCCGATCTGTGAAGGCTCGACACTAAATCTGACAACTGCACTGGTTGGAGGAGCGACTTATAGTTGGACAGGCCCCAATGGTTTTAATACATCCACTCAGAACAGTTCAGTTACAGCCGCCACCACTTCCGCGACAGGAACTTATTCTGTGAGTATTACCGTGAATGGCTGTCCAAGTGCTGCCGGAATAACAGCCGCTACTGTCAACCCCATTCCTTTGGCACCCACCCCCGGAAGCAACAGTCCTATCTGTGTTGGGTCTACATTGAACCTATCTGCGAATACGATTGCCGGTGCCAGTTATAGCTGGACCGGCCCGAACGGATTTATTTCGGCTATTCAGAACCCATCCATTGTGGGTGCCAGTATTGCCGCCACCGGAACCTATTCGGTAACGGTAACTGTTGCTGGGTGTACCGGTTCAGCCGGAATGGTTTCCGTTGCGGTGAATTCGGCAGCTGCCTCCCCTGTAGCCGGAAACGACGGACCTGTATGTACAGGCAACACCCTTAATCTCACCGCAAGCAATATCCCAGGTGCAATTTATTCCTGGACCGGCCCTAACAGTTTTACCGCTTCATCTCAGAATCCTTTCGTAAACAATGTCACACTGGCGGCATCCGGAACGTATACGGTAGTAGCGAACAACGGATGTGCAAGCTCTCCGGCGACGACTTCGGTAACAGTCAACCCCACTCCCGTCACACCCACACCCGGAACCAATGCACCTGTTTGTGAAGGCTCCACGCTCAACCTGACTTCCACTGCAGTGGGTGGTGCGACCTACAGTTGGACGGGGCCCAACGGATTCAGCGATGTGACTCAAAATACCGCTATCCCCGGGGCGACGGTTGCGGCATCCGGGACGTATTCACTGACAGTTACCAGCAACGGCTGTACAAGTGCAGCAGGAACTGTCTCTGCCATTGTTAACCCAATCCCTTCTGCTCCCACTGTAGGAAGCAACAGCCCGGTATGTTCGGGATCAACTCTAAGTCTGACCTCCAGCTCCGTTGCCGGCGCTACTTATAGCTGGACTGGCCCTAGTGGTTTTTCCAGCAACACTCAAAACCCAACCATCACCAGTGTCCCCGTGACAGATGCCGGAACGTATTCGGTTACAGTTAGCGTAAGCGGCTGTACTGGTGCAGAGGGAACCACGGCGGTAACAGTCAATCCCACTCCTACTGCACCTGTCGCCGGTAACAACGGTCCTCTCTGCGATGGAGCTACACTGAATCTGACAGCTAACCTCGTCGGTGGCGCCACCTATAGCTGGACGGGCCCAAATAGTTTCACGGATAATACACAAAATACATCCATCTCCTCTGCCACCACCGCTGCATCTGGAACCTATTCGGTAATCATAACGGTGAATAATTGCCCAAGTGTCGCCGGAACAACGGTTGCAACAATCAACCCCATACCTGCGGCTCCTGCCGCTGCAAGCAACAGTCCCGTTTGCGAAGGAACAACGCTGACACTTTCGACAAACACAATAGCCGGAGCTACTTATAACTGGACCGGCCCCAACGGATTTACAGCTTCAGTACAAAATACCTCCATTGCTAATGTAATCCTGGCTGACACCGGAACTTATTCGGTAATGGTAACTGTTAACGGTTGTACAAGTTCAGTTGGAACGGTTTCGGTAAGCGTCACCCCGATTCCCGCCACACCCACTGTCGGCAGCAACAGTGCTATTTGCGCTGGCACGGCACTGAGTCTTACTGCCAGCATGGTCGGTGGAGCCACATACACCTGGACGGGGCCCAATGGTTTCACGTCCGTTTCTCAGAACCCTTCCATCCTGGCCGCTTCAACTGCCGCGAGTGGAACTTACAGTGTATCTTCGATCGTTGCAGGCTGTGCGAGCATTGCCGGAGTCACTTCTGTTGTGGTAAATCCTACTCCCTCCGCGCCTATCCCCTCCAGCAACAGCCCTATTTGTGATGGTGCTGATTTGATCTTGAATGCAAATACCATTTCCGGCGCCACGTATAGCTGGACAGGTCCAAACGGCTTTACGGCCTCGTTACAAAACACGTCCATTGTTGGGGCTACTGCAGCAGCAATGGGAACCTACAGTGTGACCGCTACTCTTGGTAATTGTACCAGCCCTGCCGGAACGGTATCCATAACAGTCAATCCGATTCCTGCTGCGCCCACCGCCGGCAGCAACAGTCCGGTCTGTGAAGGAACCACATTGCAGCTTACTGCAAGCACAGAAGCCGGAGCAACGTATAGTTGGACCGGCCCTAACGGCTATAGCGCTGTCTATCAAAGTGCGCTCATTACCAATGTGCCTTTGACAGATGCAGGAACCTATTCCGTAACGGTTACGGTGAGCGGCTGTACGGGTCCTGCTGGAACCACAGCAATAACAATTAATCCCACACCAGCCACACCTGCTGCAAGCAACGACGGACCCATTTGTGCAGGTTCCACATTGAACTTGACTAGCAGTACGGTTGGAAGCGCCACTTACAACTGGACCGGCCCGAACGGTTTTACCGCGAGCACTCAAAACAGCTCTGTGATTGCAGCCACTGCCTCGGCTACCGGAACCTATTCGGTAACTGCTACAGTGAATGGTTGCTCAAGCGCAGCAGGCATCACAACCGCTACGGTCAATCCTATTCCTGCTGCTCCTACGCCCGGAAGTAACAGCCCTGTTTGCACTGGTTCAACGTTGAACCTCACATCCACAGGGATTGGCGGAGCGACGTATACCTGGTCAGGCCCTAACGGATTTACTTCCATTCTGCAGAATCCTTCCATTGTGGGAGCCACCGTAGCGGCCACCGGCACGTATTCCATATCTGTAACCGTGAACGGATGCAGTGGTTCTATCGGAACTGTTTTCGCTGCAGTGAATTCAGGACCTGTGACTCCCGTGGCCGGAAGCAATAGTCCTGTTTGTGCCGGATATGCACTTAACCTTACTGCCGACAGCATTCCGGGAGCCATCTACTCCTGGACGGGTCCCAACAGCTTCAGCTCTTCGCTTCAGAACCCGACGATCCTCAATGTCTCCACTTCCGCTGCCGGTACGTACACACTTGTGGCCAATAACGGTTGTGCCAGTACGCCTACCACCACTTCAGTAACCATCAATCCAAGTCCCGCTGCGCCAGTTCCTGGAACGAATGCCCCTATTTGCGAAGGCTCCACGCTCAACCTGACTTCTGTAGCAGTAGCGGGAGCTACCTACAGCTGGACAGGTCCGGACGGATTCAGTGATGTGACTCAAAACACCTCCATCGCCGGTGCCACGGCGGTCGTTTCCGGAACATACTCCCTCACGGTAACCGTGAGCGGGTGTACGAGTGTAGCCGGAACGGTGCTGGCCAATGTCTATCCATATCCTGCTGCTCCTACAGCCGGAAGTAACAGCCCGGTATGTGAAGGAAGCGCACTCAACCTTACATCCAATGCGGTGGCTGGAGCAACCTATAGCTGGACGGGACCTAATGGTTATGCCTCCGTCAACCAAAGTCCGGTTATTGCGCCGGTGCTCTCGGTGAATGCCGGAACCTATTCGGTTACTATTACAGTCAACGGTTGCACAGGTGCTGCCGGAACAACAAGCGTAACTGTTAACCCTACCCCGGCTACTCCCATAGCAGGTAATGACGGTCCTGTTTGTGTTGGTTCCGCGCTGAATCTGACCACCAATGCTGTGGGAGGAGCAAGCTACAGCTGGACAGGTCCGAACGGATTTGGGGCAACGACCCAAAATACATCCATTGCCGCTGTTTCTATTGGCGATTCTGGAATCTATTCTATAACAGTAACTGTCAACAGTTGCATCAGCGCCCCCGGAACAACTACCGTAAACATCAACGCCATTCCTGCTCCACCTACTGCTGGAAGCAACAGTCCCGCTTGCGTGGGAGGAACACTCTCGCTTACTGCAAATACTGTTACCGGAGGATCCTATAGCTGGACCGGCCCGAACGGATTTACTTCTCTTGTTCAAAGCCCATCAATAAGCCCTGTGGCTTTCACCGATTCGGGAACGTATTCCGTAAGCTTGACAGTAAATGGTTGCGGGGGTGCTGCCGGATCGGTTCACGTATTTGTAAATCCGATTCCCGCTGCCCCGGTGGCCGGGAGCAACAGTCCAGTCTGTGAAGCAACCGCCATCAACCTTACTGCCGGAACGGTAAGTGGAGCAACATATAACTGGACTGGCCCGAACGGATTTACGGCTGTCCTCCAAAACCCGACTGTACCTGTTGCGCTGCTTGCTGATTCGGGAATATATTCGGTGATGGTGAATGTAGGAGGATGTGCAGGCCCGGCAGGAACGACATTCGTGTCGGTGATGCCCACTCCCGTTACACCTGTTATTTCCAGCAACAGCCCCGTCTGTCAAGGATCTGCTTTGACTTTGATTGCAAATGCAATTACTGGTGCCATCTATAGCTGGACCGGCCCGAACGGATTTACCGCATCAACATCGAGTGCATCCATCCCGAATGTGACCACAGCTGCCACAGGTACTTATTCCGTCACCGCTACAGCGGGTGGGTGTACGAGCGCTGCCGGTACCATAGCCGTAACAGTGAACACGACGCCGGCCATTCCGGTGGTGACCAGCAATAGTCCGGTATGCAGTGGAGATACGCTCAAGCTGGGGTGTAGCACTGTTCCGGGAGCGTCATACAGTTGGACCGGCCCAGGAGGATTTACCGATAGCATTCAGAACCCATTGGTAAGCAATTCGGCACCCGGTGAAGCAGGAACTTATACTGTCAATGTCAATAACGGTTGTGCGAGCACACCGGCAACGGTAAGCGTTGTTATCAATCCCACACCGGCCGCTCCTACTGTAGGAAGCAACAGCCCACTTTGCCAGGGGGCTACCCTGAACCTGACAGCAGGAAGCATCGCTGGAGGGGCATTCAGTTGGACTGGACCGAATGGATTCAGAGATACCGCACAAAACCCTTCCGTTGTCAATATAGCCCTTGCTTACAGCGGAATATACCAGGTAACGGTAACGGTGGACGCATGTACAAGCCAGGTATCAACATTGCATGTGTTGATTCAGGCTCCTGCATTAGTGAGCGCAGGACCGGATCAGAGTGTTTGTGGGAACAGTTCTCCGGTGACACTGAATGGTTCGGTAACAGGTGCCGGCGGAGGAACCTGGTCTACCTCCGGGAATGGAACATTCAGTCCTTCTTCCAGCTCGCTGAATGCACACTATACACCAGGTACGAATGATATTGCTTCCGGAACCGCCATACTGATACTTAGCTCCACGGGCAATGGGGGCTGCGGTGCTTCTCACGATACACTTCACCTGACTATCCATGCCAAGCCAGTAGCCGACTTTACCCACTCACCCGCTTGCGAGAACGCTACTGTTTCCTTCCTGGACATCTCTGGAGGAGGGGTCACTACCTGGTACTGGAACCTGGATAATGGCTCCTCAACACTGCAGAGTCCTACTGATCTGTATACAGGCACAGGACCTCATAATGTGAGTTTGCTGGTCACAAATGCTGCAGGATGCCGCGACTCCATTTTGAAAACGGTATTTGTAAATCCTTTACCAGTGCCTGCATTTAGTTTCCAGACCACCTGTCCCGATTCCGCAGTCTTTACTGATCACTCCAGTATTAGTGGAGGAAGTATAGGGGACTGGCATTGGAACTTTGGTGATTCGCTTTCTTTCACTTCCCAACCGGCTACGCATACCTATGAAAATCCCGGGCACTATATCGTTACACTCACAGTGAAGTCCGATTCAGGTTGTGTGGCTTCGAAAAAGGATACGGTGATAGTAGAACGTTGCCCGGACAGTGATGTTCACCCTCCTGTAGTACCTACAGCCTTTACTCCTAACGGAGACGGACACAATGATGTGCTTTATGTAAGAGGAGGACCTTTTCAGCAAATGAGCTTCGCGGTATATAATAATTGGGGAAACAAAATATTCCAGTCCAACGCGCAGGATATAGGATGGGATGGAATGTTTAACGGGTCGCTTCAGCCTGGAGGAACCTATGTATGGATACTTACCGGAGAGACTGTTGATAACCGGCAGGTGAAGATGAGTGGAAACATAACATTGATTCGCTAAAACGTCGCTCATGGAAACGAAAAAAATCAGCTGCCTGCTTGTCGGATTGGTTTTATCAGCCTGCCTGGACGCACAGGATTTTCACCTGTCTCAATATGAATCGGCCCCTTTGTATCTTAATCCGGCACTCACTGGTATGTACGTTGGAGACAAAGGTGATTTTCGTTTGTCGAACGATTATCGCTCACAGTGGAAAAGCGTGAGTAACACCCCCTTCTCTACCATTTACCTTGCCTACGATCAACCATATCAGATCAAGAAAAAAAGAATCGGCCTTGGAGCCTATCTCATCAATGAACGTGCTGGTATTGGTCATTTCAACACGCTTAGCTTTATGACATCGGTGGCCTATAACATCACCGAAGGGTCTCTTAAGCATTACCTCACAACCGGTTTGCAACTGGGTTTATTCAACAAGAGTTTCAGCCCTTCCGCCTATACATTTGACTCGCAGTACTCCAACGGCACAGGCACTTTTAACACAAACCTCCCGAATGAGGAAAATTTCAGCACGGAGAATATCACCCGTTTTGATGCGAATATGGGGATCTTCTATAAATACATTGCCCCGGAAGCAAAAATCCATCCGTTTGTCGGTTTTTCTATCTACCACCTCAACCTTCCTAAAGAATCATTTACAGGTGTCGGCACGCGACTACCCATGCGATTTGCATTAAACATGGGATGCGACATTCAGGCTGACCCAAGCTGGAAGCTGACCCCATCCCTGCTTTATATGAATCAGGCCGGAGCTACCGAATTGAACCTGGGCATGCAGGCTTATTACCAACTGAAAGGCCTTTTCAGCCTTACCGGTGGTCTCAATTACCGTTACCAGGATGCAGTGATACTGAATATCGGACTGAAACAGGAGGGACACATTTTTCGCCTGGGCTATGATATCAACACCTCCGGATTAAGAACCGCAACAGGAGGGAGGGGGGCTTTCGAACTTTCCCTGATCCTCATCGGGTATAAAGGAAAAGGATTGTTTTCCGGTCAGTCACGCTTTTAAAAACACTTTTTCAAAAAAGCGTTAAGCTCCGGCAACCAAACAGGCTGTTTGACGTCTACTAAACAAGTAGACGAGCTCCAATGAAATCAGCCATCCAATCAAAATCTAACATTGGGGAAACAATCCAACTGGAATATTCCTGCGGAAAACGCCTGGATGCAAGACAGGTTGATGGCGTTTCCTTTTGTTCTTTTTGTCAGGAACATGTTACCGATCTGAGGGCAAAGAGCAGAAATGAAATAAAAGAGGAACTGCAGAAACGCAATGGAAAGATGTGTGGACAGTTTTACCTCGATCAGCTTCAGAATACCTCATCTCCTTCACGACTGTCAATGCATTTGACTCTTTTCAGTATCTTCTCTTTTTTATCGTTTGGAGGAATAAAAGCGCAATCAGCTTATTCGGTTCGGGCCAGAACAGAACAGCGTTCTTCGGAATTTGTTCCTGATAAAGAAAAAAGGAATGAGGAAGCCCTTACTTGTGAAGTTAAGGAAAGCAACGGTTTGATAGCTGCTGTTTCCCCTCCAGATGATACCAAGTGGAGAAGACAGTATCTGCAAATTGGTCACCGTCAGTTTTTCATCGGAAACACTTTTCCATTCTTCACCACCCGAAGAATGCGGATGGGAAGGATAGCAAGTGGGGTGAAATTTTAAGTGTGATGGTTGGATCAGAATTTAAACTTAACACCTAAAGCGGCATAATAGGGTCCACCAACAGCAGGTCCTACCTCTACATTGATACCAATGTTTTCAGTAATAAAATAAGCAATGCCGAAATGCGCCTGAAAACCAATTGTCTGAGGCTTAACATCCAGATTGGTGGTATAGTTCGGAAACATTCGGGTATCTACATTGGAAGTCATTGAATAGGTATTATAGCTTAAGCGGATACCGGTATACATGGAGAAGTGCTTCCGGGTGAGGATATGAAAATCGCCCCGCAACGAAAATGCCAGGCGTGTCCATTTGTCGGTATAGTTATAAAAATTACCTCCGCTATTATCTCCCCAGAATACGGAAAATGTTTGGTAGCCCAACCCCGCCCCGACCGAAAAGCGGCTGGATATGCCATAATCAAAAACAATATTGTACAGCGGCGCGAATGAGGATGATCTGTTTGCCATATTGTATCCTGTACCATGAGCAGAGTCCAGGAAATAACTACTCGCCTGATACCTCACCAGCGTTGCAATGGGAGTTGAATTGAAGCCAAATCCAACGGTCAACATCATTTTTCCTTTTACACCATTCGATTCTCCTTTTCCTTTTTTCAGAACAATCGATCCGTTTCGGGAGTCCGATCCGTCGCCGGCGTATACGTTAAACGTGCAGAAAGCGACGAGCATCGTAAAAAAAAGAGTAGTTGTTTTTTTCATAAAGGAAAAATTTCTGATTTTATCAAAGATATCAAATTCTCAAATGATATTTTATCCAGCTAAGATGTGTGTAAACAAAGGATTAAGCAAACGGGAATGAGTAAATCACATGTCTGAACGAGCAACAGGAAGGAACGGAAGGTTGGATGGCGATTTCCGAAACTAGTTAATAGAAGTCACCAGCGTTGAGCCGTACTTGGTTTCTGTTTTAATAACCCCAAACTGAGGACAAAACCACTCCGTCACATCAATTGATACCGGAACTCCAATCCCCATCACCTTGATCATTACCTTACTTGTATAGGTAATCTTAAAACAGTCCCATGAGCCTGCTGTGCTTGTAATCTTTTCCTTCGCAGCCACTTTGCGGTTAGTGATATTCATATCAACAGTTTCTGGACTGTTGTTTACTGTCAGGTCCATGTGAAGCGATGCATCTTTCAAATTATCACCCTCTTTCATTCCTGCCGGGTATTCAATAAACACATTGTCTGTTTTGGCCGTGGCATTGGCCAATTGCTTTTGCTGCTGGTCTGAAAGGGTCATACGGATATCCATCAACATCACTCCTCCTGTGCATTGCATTGTGTTTACGCCTTTTGCCTGTAGTTTGCCTTTGCCATTATACAGTTCACTATTCACGGTGGAGGAAGTAGTCGCACCTTGTGTTTGTACATTCGAAACAACATAAATCTTTTTCCCGTTCTCTTCCCCTTTGGAATTGTATAAGGTCAGGTTGACTGTTTTGTTGTTCTGGAAAAAATAGAAATCAGCACAATTTTGAGTCAAAGCGGAGAAAAAAAGAGTAACGGAAAATAGGACGGTCAATAGTAACTGTTTCATGGTGCAATAGGTTGGTTTCTAAATGAGAAACGATAAAAAAGAATGAAGGGTGTATTAAAAATAAAACCGGGCAAATGTATAAAAATAGTTCATGTGAGAAACGGACTATAAATTTCCGGTTCCCGGGAAGAAATAAGAAAGCCGGAATGAAAGCCCGCTCTTAATTAAGAGTGGTGGTTAATAATCAATCAGCTTCAACGCCTTCAGTACTCTGCGCCCGTGATCTTTTAATGGGAACCGATACCCGATAAAAAACTCCACCTTGCCGATGTAATTTTCGGTGTTAAACAGGCCTGTATTAAATGTATAGTTATTATCATAGGTTGCCATTATCCCGGTGAATAAATGCAGATTATCGTAGCGTATGGCCACCTTGGCGTTTGTATTCGCCGACACCCCAAGGGGCATGGCATGTGTTCGGGAGTCGGAAGTGGAGTAATTGATTTCCTGCCCCCCACAACCCAGGTTTAAGGCGGCGCTTACAAGCATCTGCTTATAAACATATGTATATCCATAGCCTCCGCTTACACCAAATGTATTTACAGAAACGCTTGTCAGTTGAGAAAGAATGGAGGAGACTTCCTGCCGGAAGGCCGTTGTGACAAGGGTAGAGTCGGAAGAAGAAAATTTTACATAAGAGTGGTATACCCCCGTCATAAAAGAACCGGCACTTTTCCGTTGAACATCGGTAAAAGAGAAAGCTCCTCGGAGCGAATATTTTTTGTAATTGTAAACAAACAAGGTATTCACACTAAAGGCAAGTACATGCAAATCAGGCCTGACAAGAATGGCTCCCGGAGTTCTCAACGTGAGATCATACTCACTTGTGCTGTGTTCGTAAAACCCGGTATAGTTCTGGTAATTGATATCTGTAATCACCCGGCGCCCGATGAGGGTAAGTTGATAATCCCGGAAGCTGGTATTGCCCCGCCCAGGCCGGGCACCAAACTTCAGGCCTGGGGCAAAACCGAAAGTGAGGACAACTGTGCTGAAATTAAACCCTATCAGGTAAGGGTTATTTGGAACAAACTTCAGCCGGTCGTGTTGTTTCAGGTCATGCAGGTTAAAACCATAGAATTTCTGACTCAATGGAAGAGCAATAGTCAGGTTTCGTTTGGCATTAAGTATATAACTGGTGTCTCTGTCAGTAATTTTTGGACGTAATAACTGTTTCACATACCAACGGTGAGGATACATCAGTTTATCGGTAAAAGTCACCCGAGGAATATCATCAACCAGGATTTTGTTGCGGAGGGTATCGGCAAGGTTACGGGCCAGGCTATCAATCTGTGAGTAGCAATGCTGGACACTGAACAAGATAAGCAACCCGATTCCAAAACCTTTTAAAGCATATCGCTTATTCAATGTAGCCCTTTTTTAGTTGAGAGCCAAGGGGATTGCAAGGTGGGTAAAATTTTGGTTAGGTATGTTGTACGTTAAACAGAAAAGCTTGCACAAATCACCGTTTTAGTATAAGGCAACCGGGACTTATCTTCCTAAAAGCGATTCTTTTTGTATCCGGGCAAGTTCTTCCTTAATCCAGGCTTGTGCTAGTTCGTCTGTTTTAAAAAGCCGGAACGGCATAGAAGGCTTGTTACTATTGATAAAGAAACCTATTAACAGAGAAGTGGCGATATTGTCTTCGGTGACGAGAGCAATCACCTTCCGCGATGATCCCTGCAATGACAGGATACACCTCATACATTCCAGATTCACTGCGGCATTATTTGCCGCATTGATTAGCAAGGCGGGGTTGCTTTCGGGGGCTATCTCCCCCGAGAACAGTTCCTTGATCAGCTCATCTGTATACCAAACTCCGTCTTGTAGCTTCCAGTACACCAGATTATCAAAATAAGAAAGTGAAGCTGGTGGGAGGTTATTGGACAAGGGGTTGTTTGCTTGGTCCGTATTTTTTTCCTTTGATTTCATGTGGCGTGGAATTACCATACAAAGGACGTTCAACAGGAGAACAGAATAAATAGCTGGAAAGCGGATTCGGTTGTCATGAAAAGACAAATCCCTGTCATTGTTTGACTGATAGCAAGCTGTATGCGGGAGTTAAAGGGAAAATCAGTTGAGGGGGATAGAAACAGCGTATCGGATAAGCTCTGAGTTGTTTTTGAGATTCATTTTATCCAGTATCCGGCTGCGGTAAGTACTTACCGTGGGTATGGCGATGGAAAGAGTAGCTGCTATTTCTGAAACTGTTTTCCCAGAGGCAAGCAGCTTTAGAATTTCCAACTCCCTGGCAGAGAGGAGCTCGTGAGGGGCTTTTGACGGATCTGCGGTCAGCTCCTGGGCGATTTGTTCCGACAGGGCGGCTGTGAGGTATTTCCTTCCTGAGCGTATTTTCTGAATGGCTTTGATGAGCTCTTCCCCGGCGGTCTCTTTCCCGATAAAACCCGAAGCCCCCGCTTTCAATAC
>Ga0206975_1220_pt1 | contig 13134 bp, 15 predicted proteins | sample Alteio_BWOrgHeat_81_FD_152919 | JGI IMG/M metagenome (GOLD analysis project Ga0206975, IMG submission 152919) | Enriched cells from forest soil in Barre Woods Harvard Forest LTER site, Petersham, Massachusetts, United States -... | ecosystem: Environmental > Terrestrial > Soil > Temperate forest >... | reverse complement strand
ATGACGGACAAGATCGACGCCACGCAAGCGGCGCTCCTTCATCGGTTTTCGGCGTGGCTGGTCGGTGGATTTGCGATGATTGCGTTGGTGCTCGGCGTGGTGGGCCTTTACGGAGTAGTGGCCTACTCGGTGAGTCAGCGCACTCGGGAGATAGGCGTGCGCATGGCGCTCGGTGCCCAGCGTAGCTCGGTGTACGCGCTCATAATGCGCCAGGCTGGATGGCTCACTGCAATCGGGCTGGTAGTCGGGCTCGTCTGCTCCGTTGGGTCATCGTGGCTCATACGCAGCCTATTGTTTGGCGTACAAGCCTGGGACGCAGCGACTTTGGCTGCAGTTGCGTTCGTGCTTGCGCTTACGTCGCTGGCAGCAAGTCTTCTGCCGGCACGCCGCGCTGCTTCTGTCGATCCCGTGCAGGCATTACGACGCGAGTAACCAGAACGTGGGTATGCGTCTATTAGGCCTTTTCACCGTAGTTTGCCTTTGCTCATGTCCTGCACTGGCTCAACTGGGCCACCAGTTGATAGGCAATTTTCAAGCTCAGAATCTGCCACCTGAAAACAAGAAGGGTGCCGCCAAGGCAGCTCCCTCCAGGCTCCAGCTCGAATTTCGCGTGCCTTTGATCCCACTGTCTTCCCCAGCGGATCTCATTCCTATCTCCTGTACGAGATACATCTGACCAACTTCATGTCCGCGCGTCTTTCGTTGAGCCGAATTGAGGTGCTTGATTCCGATGCCGAGGGTCGTCCACCGATTGCAGTCTTCGAGGCAGAGCAGCTCGAAGCCATGTTGCAGCCTCTGGGCGGCAGGCCCCTTTCCGACCCCAAGGAAAAATCGCCCTTTCGCTTTTGATATTCATCGATTTTTGAGTTTTTGGTATTGCTCCTGGGTCAGAAGCAGCCAGATGCCTCCTCGTCCATTCTCGATCCCATGGTCCAATGCCTGCCGCCCTTCGAGGTTCATATGGTAGCCACCACGCTCTGCAGCCTCGATAACCTTTTGCGAACTGCTCAGATGTAGCTTTGTCGGGAGCGTTGTCTTGAGGTCTGCCTCAAGAAACTGGCAATGCCAGCCATCGCGCTGCATGAAATACATGTAGACGCGCCGGCAACCTATCCTTGACTGGCAGCGAACGCAATACTTTTCGCCCGGACTATGCGTAGGCGGCAGTGAAGATTTGCAACTGCAGCAGATTTTACCCGCCAAGCGCATGCGGGTTGTCGAAGACCGTTCGCCGCTCATGGGAACAGTATAGGCGAATATAAGGCGAATATAAGTTGCGAATTTCTCACTTCACACTAAATCCGTTCGACAAAATGCTATGTCCTCGGTGTATTACTGCGTGCGGGTAAGCCCTGGCGGTGATTGTAAGTGGTTGAAAACCGGACAGGTGCGGTCGGTAAGGATTCGGCTTGAGCACACGTGGCTGGCCAATCTGCGGAAACCGTATGCTTCTGAAACGGATACCAAAAGCTATTACGGAAAGAGCCAGGTTGCGCAAATTATTATGCACTTGACACAGATGAGCGCCCTTTGGTGTAATTATAGAGCCGTGACGGGGCGAGTTACGATTTGATTTGAATCTGGATAGGTGGTAGTGTGGTTTATAAATCACACGGAAGGTGTTGGGCTTCGGTTAAGTCCAGCGGTCTTATAAACCGCCAACTCCTAGCAGGGTTTTGAGGATTCGACCCCCTCCGCTTCCGCTCTTGCCTTCATAGCATGAATAGGGCATTGTTGATCCCTCTGAAGAACTAGAGATCAAGCTGAAGGCGGTGCTATCCTTGAATTGTGATATAAACATCACACTAAAGAGGACGGCCCGGCATTGATGTGGAAGCCATCCCGAAGACACTCAAATTCTATGAGACCGATGACGACAAAGCCCCATTTCGGGACTGGCTTAATGACTACGATGGTCAAAAAGTGTTCGGTATTATCTTGGCAAGATTAAAGAAAGTCGAAAAAGGCCTTATGGGAGATTGTGAGCCTGTAGGCTCTGGAGTGCACGAACTAAAGATAGATTTTGGCCCCGGCTTTCGTCTCTATTTTGGATGCGACGGAACCGACGTAGTTCTCTTGTGGGGCGGCATAAAGAGAACCCAGCCTCAGGACATAAAGACCGCTATCAAGTTTTGGGAAGATTACAATGCCTAAGAGAACAAAGGACTTTAGCCCTTGGCGCGAGGAAAAGTTAGCCGATCCCGCCAATGCCGCAAACTATCTCAACGCGGCCATCGAGGAGTCCAATGAAGTCTTTCTGGCGGCCGTTAAGGATGTTATCAAGGCCCAAGAAAGCATCACGACTGTGGCACAGAAAGCGGGGGTGACTCGCGAGAGCCTCCACCGTTCTTTTTCCACAAGCGGCAATCCCACGCTCGACACACTTTCTTCAGTCCTAGATGTTCTAGGACTCAAAGTATCCATTGCAGCCGCTGCTCCAAAGGCGAGGTACCAATTCGTTGACACAGTTACAAATGCTGCTGCAAATGCCGTGGGCGCTTGGAGATCGGGCACAGTGGTCCTAGAAGGTGCCTACTCCAGCGAGATACACGAGCAGCAATATTACGTTGGACCAGGCGATGTAGGAGTTCTTATTTATCGACCACTAGGAGGGCAATATGGAAACTGCGGTCAAACCGCAATCATTCGTTAATAGGAAGGCTCCTGGTTACGCCAGCATCTACGCTAATAACGTGGCCTACAACACAAATGCTTTCGACTTTACGATTATTTTCGGAGAAGTTGACGAGTTCAATCCGCAAACGAACGAAGTAACAATCGATCAAAAGGTGAAGGTATTGATGGCCCCAGTTCAAGCAAAACTACTGCGAGATGCGCTAGTAAAAGCGGTCGCAGATTATGAGGAGAAATTTGGGGAAGTGCTGGACGTTAACTCCATTCAGAAATAAGACAGCGGAGTGAAGGTCAAAAAGGACAAATTCGACGCGCTCCTCCAGCGCATGCTCAAGCAGAAGCCTGAGAAGACTTCTGCGATAAAGGGAAAGCCTGGGAAACTTACCCCGATAATTCCTACGCCTCAGTCTTCGGGACAGCAATAAGCTCGACGTAGGGCATAGGCGGGATGCCGAGCATCCGGCGCAGTGTATCGCTAAAGCGGTCGCCAGCCTTGCGAACGTTGAAGCGGAACTCAAACTCACTCAGATAGCGATGCAGGTGCTTTTATCGAGACGCGATGAAAGCTCCCTATCAGGCCACGCTTCAAGAGCGAGAATGAGGATTTACCTTGGGGTCGATGTGCTTGTCTACAGCAGTGCCGATGCTGGCCGCTTTGCCGTCTGGATTGTGAACGAGCTTCACGCGGCCCTTGCGCTCGCGCATTGAGATGACCATATCGAACTTCTCATTCCAAGACTTCTGGTTCCGCGCAGCTCCACCACGACGCTTTGACTTGCCACCGATGTACGTTTCGTCTAACTTGACAACGCCCATCAATCCAGCGCCAGAGTTGTCGTCCATAGCTTTGCGGATGCGGTGAGCCATGTACCATGCCGTGCGATAGGAGCCGATGCCGAGATGTTCCTTCAATTCGTTCGCACTCATGCCCTTCTTGGCGTCTACGACGATTGCCAGGGCCATGAACCACTTGTGCAGGGGAAGATGTGAGTCGTTAAAGATCGTGCCGCTGGTGGCTGAGAACTGCTGTTTGCAGGTTGACTCTAAGCACTGGTAGAGACTCTTGCGGACGTTCTTTGTGTCGCTCTTGCGCTCGATCCGGCTGATGCGATTGTTACCGCAGACAGGGCAGCGCACGCCATCGGGCCAGCGCATCGCCTCAAGGTACGCCAAGCATTGCTCATCGGTGGCGAACTGTTGGGTTACGTCTATCACGTTCATGATCTTGCCTCGACAAAGAAATCATCTCAGAAATGACTTTCTGTGTAAAGTGCATAATCATCTTTGCGAAAGAGACCGGCTATTCGGGCGCGTTCTGACGGTAGAACTCACGAAGCTTGGCCTGGAGTTGAGCTCGAGCTTCGACGGACTAGGATAACTTGGTTTCATTAGGCATCTCAAACACAGACGCTGGAGCGTCCTTCATCCGGCATCTGGTGGAGCTATGGGTGCGTGTATCAAACTCCTCCATGCCGCTCGAACGGAAGGTGCTGGGCTGTTCCCGCACGGCCAGCCCATCGGCCCACTTGGTTAGTTTGGTAGCAATTTGGTAGCAAATAGCGCTCAGAATACCGGTTTTTGCCCTCTGTTCCGGCTAATAACCCCTTTAGGATCATCATCCGGCTGCCAGAGCGCTACCTTGACACGGTAGAGGTCAGGAGTTCGAGTCTCCTCGTGCCTACCATCCTTTCAATCACTTACGAGATTAGCCAAGAATTATTGGGTCCTTTGAAATCCAATAAGGCTTATTGCTTCCGCTCCGACACTTCCGCTTCCCGGTTCAGATAAAAACATCTCCACTACACGCGCTTGGGCCCCACGTTTTTCAGAACTCATTGCCTGCGGATAGATGTCGAGGGTGATGCGGCTGTTGGCATGGCGCAGCAGCTCCTGCATCACCTTGATATCGACACCGCTGTGCAGCGTCGAAAAGGTATGCCGGAAGGTGTGCCAGCCAATGCTTGGTGATGCCGGCCGCGACCGCAGCTGGACGAATGCCCCGCTGCAGGATCATGTCCGGTGAGTACGGCTGCTTGCCGTTCATGCGCGGACTCCCAAAGACCCAGTCGTCAACCTCTGAAATGGCGACAGTTCGGACGCAAGCGCAACCGCGGAGTCAGTCATTATCTCGGGCATTATCGGTCAGCCGCTCACCCAGATTCGCGGCGTGGGCGGTTTGGTAAAGACTATGCTGGCCGACGAATATGCTCGGCGTCGCTGCCAGTTCGCAAGAATCCTGCCGTCATGCCGCCGACGAAGTTATCAGTTGGTACTGCTCCGAACCTCGTTCGGCTTTCAACCGAACTGTCATCCTTCGTTGCCGATTCTTTCTCGCAGAAAATCTGCTCCACTCTCAGAAGAGGAACGACGCTTTACTTTCGAGAAGAGCGATGTTTACGCGAATCCTTACCCTCTCAGATTGTTCGCTGATCGACTCGGAAACTCATCAGACCCAGCGGTTACTGTACGGACAAACCTCTCTAGCTCCCGCATTTTGGTGCTTGACCCTGTTTTGAGTCGCCTTCTATACTTCGGCGCATTCGCTTTCATTCTCCTCAGTCATTCACATCTTTAAGACAACTGCGCGAGACAGTTCTGCGCCATTGCGAGTCTCAAAGGGGAATCTCGTCATGTTATGTCTTTCTGGGAAGAAATATTCAGGCCTTGGTGCGTCCTCAGCAGATATCTCTCACCCGGCGTGCGGCATTCAGTTACGAATTGCTCAGTGGCGTCTTGCCTGGATGATCCTGGCGAGCTTGACATTAATAGGATGTTCGACGCCGTTCCGATCTTCGATGCCCGCGTTGGACGAAGCAGCCTCTCGAAAAGCGACTGCACAATCCACTCTGGACGCGGAACCTGCTGCCCAGCAGGATTGGGAGGACTGCAACGGGGACGGAGATCCCAGTAAGAACCCTCATCACATCCTCCCTGCTGGTTCGCTAACGTCACCGCAGGATCTAAGAATCAACGGCGTTGCCTGTGTCGTCGATGGTACTGGAATGATCAATACCGTCTCAGGCGCTTACGTTTATCGGAATGTAAATGTCTATAACGGTGGTTCGCTGACTTTTGACGATGCGGAGATTGACTTTCATGCTCACTCCATCCTGGTGGAAAAAGCCAGCACGCTTCAGGCGGGTGGAACTTCAGGGCTTAAGGGACCGCTGACTATCTGGCTTTGGGGCTCGAGCGACCTAACCAACAGCATTACTTGCCTGAGCGACACGAAAAATCAATGCGGCGTACCTGACAACGTCTGGAAATCCAATCCCAACGTACCCATGAAAACCATGGCTGGCATGTCCTGCAATTCGATCCCAGACCCTCCATATATCCCGCAGGGCGAATGTTTTTACCAGTATGAGGTCGCAGATACGGGCGCCCCGACGGGTGCTTATTTCGGTAACAAGGTGCTAGCGGTCTCGTATGGTGGCACACTCACGCTGACAGGCGCAAAGGGGATTCGCACCGGGTCCATAGAGACCACACCGGCCGATTCCGGCACCAGCTGGGTACGCCTTAACGAGACTCTGAACGGCGGGGAGCCCGGCTTCTACGTCGACCGTCCCGTGCCCACTTGGGGCGAGGGAGATCACATCGTTGTCACGTCTACGGACTATCTCCCCGGTCATACCGAGGAGTTTGTCATCGATAAGATTGAGACCGACGCCAAGGGCACAAAGATCGACATAAAAACATCGCTGAATGATCCAGATGATCCAGCGCATACGGCTATCGAACATCCTCACTGGGGTCAGGGATATGACTACAGCTCAGTGGCTGCCGCTCATCCCACGGCCGGACCGATTCCCGATCCCGCCACGAAGGGCATATCCACGCTGCCCGCCAATCAGATCGAAACTCGCGCCATCGTTGCGCTGCTCAGCCGCAGCATTCGTATCGCATCCGAAGGCGCTACGCCAGTGTTGCCGCGCGACTCGGACCATTTCCCGCCGACTGCAGGCAATTATTATGGTGGACACACGATCGTCCGGCAGGGATTTAACAGCTATCAAGTACAAGGAGTCGAGTTTTACCAGTTGGGCCAGGGCGGTGCCATAGGGCGCTATCCGGTCCACTTTCACATGGATAGAACCGTTCCCCAGCCGGGATCCCCTAGTCCGGAAGACCGGGGAACCTATGTCGCCGATTCGTCCATCGTCGATTCCATGACACGATTCATCACAGTGCACGCCACTCAAGGGGTCACGCTGGCGCGCAATGTCGGCTATAAGTCGATCGGACATGGCTTTTTCCTGGAGGACGCGACGGAGATCAACAACCGACTCTATTCCAACGTTGGAATTACTGCGCGCGCGGGTCTGGCGGACACTTCCTCATCATCAACTAATCCACGTCATGCCCCTGGAATTCTCAATGTCAAGGGGAATCAAGGAGCGCCGATTTCAGATGATTTTCCCTACCATTCGGATGTCAATAATCCGACGGTATTCTGGATCAGCAATACGTGGAATGACTTTGAATACAATGCTGCGGTCGGAGCCGAAACCTGCGGCGCATGCTACTGGATGCCACCCCAGGGCATCAGTGGGCCGTCACAATACGAGACGTGGAAGGGCTATGCCAGCATGCAGAAATCTCAGCCATTATGGGGCGCGACGCCAGTGCTGAAGTTTACAGGCAATTCCTGCAGCACCGCCATGAACTCTCTGCAGACGGTAGGCTCGACCAATGCATGCAATGGACTGTACTTCGGGGACGGGCAATCAACCGATGATGCACTTTACTCCGTTCCGAATCCCACCCCGCCTACGACTCAACCTGTGAATCAATTTCCGATGATGACAGGCCAGAGGGCGAAGACCACGATTTGCTCTGACCCCAATGGCGACTGCAGCGGTACAACGAAAGCCTGCGCAGGAACTGTCAATAGCGATCCCCAGGGAGGACCTGATCTGAAATACTGTCTGCCCTTCGTGCTCGACCGGTACACCACTTCGTTCAATTGGGCGCAAACCAATTTTTCCGCTATCTGGTTGCGCGGATGGTGGTACCTGTTGGAGAACTCCGCCATTACCGACTCGCAAAACGGAGGCCTGACCATTGTCACTGGCGGCGGCTTTACGCGGTCGGACGTTGCCCAGGGCTATTGGTCAGTCTTCAAGAACAGTATTCTTGTCGGCAACACGCAGCCCATCCTCAACAACGGATTTCCCGCCAATGTTTCGGCCTCGAACGCCGGACCGTTCAACCCTGTGGGCCTTAAGTGCACGTATGCCCCCCACGGCGCGTCATTCTGCGCCTCCGCTGCGGATGGCATCACATTTCAAAACCAAAGTTTTGCGATTAACCAGCGCCTCTTCAACATCTATGACGGGCCCTCCACCGAGTACAACAACATCTACTCGGATATACACGTAAACAAACTTGGGACAGTCCAGGAATGCAGCACAGGTCTGGGCCAATGCAAGAGTACGGGGTATATGGCCGCCTTCGTTCTTGGCATTCCGCAGTTTCCTCCGACGGGCCTCACAACGAATCAATGCATTCTGCCTAATGCGGCGATTGCCTGGAAGCAGCCAAACGGCTTCTATTATCCTCCGGCCTTTAACTCCGAGAACCTGGTCTTCAATACCGATCCGGATCACAAAGTGGATATCCGGCACTTCGTCATACAGCCGCAATATGAGTCCAACTCGTTCAAAGACAACTTAACCGCCATTAAGAATACTTATTGTGCCTATGCGGATAATATGTTCAGCGGCAATGGCTTCACAGACATCGATCGCGAGACGGAGCTCACCGACAGGGACGGGAGCCTTACCGGGCTAACGGCCAACAACCCAGCGCAGACTCCTCCGGAAGTTCCTACGATTTCAGTTAACAAGGATCCGTTCTTCAACGCGCCTGTGGTTACGGATGAATGCGCCAGCGGACAGTTGCCGCCTCTGAACCCAACCGACAGCGGCAAGGAGTCCGGGGCCACCGTTAATACCAGCCCTTACGAGCACCTGACAACTGCGATTGTGGCTGACTGCGCGAAGGAGACCGGCACAAACTGCAGCGGAAATTGGTCGGGTCCAGTGGCTTTCGGGACGGGTGGCGGGTGCGCGGTTGTTGGATGCTACGGCGTACCACTTTATCAACAGTTCAGGGCTCCGAGCGACGAACCCAATGCGAGACCTTCGATCTTCATGATGGGGCAGGGCAATGCCCAGCGCAGCACGATGACCGTCAATCATGGCAAATACTACATCGATACGACCCGGTCGCAAGACGTGCAAAAGGCGACCGGCGCTACGCTGTTTACTGTCTTTCAGCCGAACACCAGCTATGAATTATTTTTAGTTTTCGCCTCGGAACATACACAGCAGACATACCAGATCTACATCGGCAAAGACTTGAGCCTGGAGGAGGCGGAAGCTGTTATCAAGCCGGGCCGACTTCTTATCACTACTCAAACCTATCCTTTCTGTTCGGGAAGCAACGATCCTACAGAGTGCAAGAACCTGTGTGGGAGCGAATGCACCGGCTCATGGGCAAAAGTCACAGACTACAAAAAGGAGCTTGGTCTCCTGACTGTAGAGATTAATCTGACGAATCAGGCTGATATGAAAGTCTCGAGCCGCGAAGCCTTCTGCCAGCCGACTACATACTGCCAATGGAATTCAGATAACAACACTTGCGGATGCAAACCGGGCACTGATTGTGAGGACTCCGCGGTATGCAGCTATGCAACCAAGGACATTGATTGTCCCGTGGGCGGCTGTTACGGTTTTCGCATCATGTTGCCGAGTCATTTCGCAGCCGAGCCACAGATTGGATTGCCACCAGAGCCAACTAAATTTCTGGTTGACAAAACTACTTTCGTGACCGCCACTCAAGGGGTTGCCGGAGACTGCTACTACGACAAAGTTCCTGAACCGCCGCCTGGGCCCAGAAGGCCCATACGCTTCCAACCGCTATCAACCGAGCCGATCAACTGGCCGAAGCCTTAAGTCCGGTTCATTCAAGCAATGTAATAGACAAGGTCCGCCGCTCTTTGCGCAGGATTCTCGTTCATTGGGGTTCAATACGGGCTTAATGCCTTCGGGAACGGCACGTCGCGATAACTTGCCGCTGCATCGCGTTCGCCTTATGAGGAGCCGGTCATATCCGGAGGAGTCCCTCCACGTTGATCGAAGGACTGGACGCAACTCAGCGAATTCGGTCCGGCCGGAGATGTGGCGGGAGTCTGGGTGTGTCCGAACCTCCTTCGTATCCCTTCTGAGACTGGCAAAGAAAGCCTGTCGGCTCCCAAGGTCGGCCTCAATCGCGGTGCCGCGCAGGGCGGGTCAGGCGAAAAGTATTTCTTCGGCAGCTTCGACGGCAAGAACCTCATCGCGTCCACCGAAGCCGGGGCACACGGCTGGGCCAACTACGGCAAGGAGGATTACTGCGCCATCAGTTACAACGGGCTGCCCCAAGGTGAAATGCCATTGCTGATCGGATGGATGAGCAATTGGCAGTACGCCCCGAAGATACCGACCCAGCATGGCGAGGACAGATGAGTTGCCTCGGCGGCTCTCGTTCGCTCGAGACGGAGCTGGTCTGGCGCTTAAGCAAGAATCCCTCATGGCACCGCTGCGTGGAAAGAGCTTTCCTGTTGCATGGCCTGCGCTGGGTAATTCATCCCGCGGAGCGCTCGGAGAGTCGGCTATAGTCCCATACGAGCTGGAATTGCAGTTCGGACATCCTGGTGAGCCAATCTTCGGCATCCGACTTTACTCCGATGAACAGCATTGGACAGAGATCGGCTTTGACAGGAACAAGGAGGAGTTCTACATCGATCGGACACGGTCGGGAGCAATCGTCAGCGCGGACTTCCCGGCAAGGACAAGAGCCCCGCTCGCTGCTGGTCGCCCGGCTTGTCGTGGATCGGTCCTCAGTGGAGGCCTATGCGCAACGGTACGATTGCCATGACCAACTTGATCTATCCCTTGTCCACTAACAGCACGATCCAAATCTTCCCACAGGATGCAAAGCCTATGGAATTCTCCGGGCGCGTCTGGGAGCTCAATTCGATCTGAGAGCAACAATCTTCCGGCAAATGACAGAACGCTCCACAGCGTCGAAGCTCGACAGTCACCGGCCGGGACCGTCACTAGTCAGTCTCCAAGTAGCCGAGCTTTTTAGGTGCGAGAGTGAAAATATCTCAAGCGCGATAGACTAGGAGCGATATGCAATACACGCGAATTCTTGCCTTGATCGATGCCGAAGTGGAGCGACTGCAAAAGGCTCGCCAGCTTCTGGCCTCCTCCTTCTCCCCTATCGAAAAGACGCGAAAGAGAAAATCACCGCCTTCTGTTCTTTCTGCCGCTTCTGAAATTGCAAGGGTTCAGGATTCTTCCGCCGTCCTCCAAGGATCCGCAATCGCGCCGGCTGTCATGCGCGAGAAAGGAGCAAGAAGAACCCCGCAGCAGAAAATGCCTTCCGTGAGCAAGCCGACGGTTGCCGCTTTGGAGACTCCATTGGGCGCAGTTGTTCCTGCCGCACCGGTCTTCGTCTCAGCGGAGCAGATTCGTAAGACTCGCGCCCAACGAGAACCGATGAGCCGAACCGGACAGAGCGCTTTTCATTCAACCTCCAACGACTCACTTACAGCCGAGTCGCTTGCGAAGCGATGGCTGCATAGCTCCGCCTCATGACCACAAGTTGACCATGGGTGAATGTCCAGTTTGGTTGCACAGTGGCGATATCGCGGAAGAACAAATCGCCGATGATGAAGGACGTTCACATCAACAGCCCCAGTTCTCCTTTTTGAAATGGGAGGAACTTGGACCCGTTGGGCACGCGTGCTAATCTGATCCGCCACTTCTTAGGTAGACTAGGGCGCTAATCGATAGCAGAAATGCCGCCGTTCCGATCCACCCGATCCATCGGTCCGAGAAATTCGGCAACAGCACCGCAAGCAATACGATCACAAGAACAGGCAGAATTAGAATCAGCAAGACGGCCGCCCACAAGCCAGTTCGTATCAGGACGCGTTTCGTTGGGCTGGTAGACAAAACGCAGTCCCCGCACAGAGATTTTTCCGCGGCACTTGTCACATAAAATGTGCGGCCGCAGTTTGTACACGACGAGGCGACACGGCGTCCGATTTTCTGGCGCTCTGTAATCCACGCGCGAATGGGTTCCACAAAGTCGGCGGGCCAGTTGGCTTGGGTAGTAAGCACAAATGCCTCGCCCTCCGAATCGAAACCGAGCACGACGCCGTGGCCGGGATCGGCGAAACTAATCTTGTAGCCAAGCTTTGCAAGATCAGAGGAAAGCCACGTCATAGTTCGTATTCCCTTCAGCCTCCACAGCACTCCCCAGAATGCCCAGGCAAACCTGGAGCCCTCTATCGAAGGGCGTGTGAAGATAAAGAGTTTCTCCTGCAATCCTTCATCGCGCAGATGTTCGAATTCCCATTGCAGATTGTCCGACTTGCTGACTTCGACGATGATCGCCGCCGCCTTTTGGGCCAGTGTCTCGAATTTCTCCTTCCACTCGTCATTCTTTGCATATATGCGTAAAGCGCCGGAGGCGCAAGGTAATCTTCTGGACTGCCGAGCGCGACAAATGGCCCAATCGAACGACTAAGGTCTTTGCCAAGGTACTCTTCCAGCGTCAACCCGATTTTCTGGTCGCTCTTGGAAATAGCAGCGTGAAAGCTTTTGGCCCACCTGCCGTACAGCTCCTTCGAACCCATAATGAAAAATTGCGACTCCTGATTGAAAGCGCGAAGGTAAAGTGCCGGCCGCCTCTGACCCTCCTCCAGTGCCTCTTCCATTGGCGGTGTGTGCACGGTTCGCTCCCGGCGGATCAGGTAACGTCCCGCAAGCGCAAGCATGCACCCCAACGACACGGCCGATGGAAGGCTGCGGGCGCCGCCCGGTGAACAACATAGACCATCCAGGCAATAACCAGCGGGAGCAACACTGCAAGCGCCATGAGAGCTTGACCCACCCTGCGAAAAGGAAAGCGCACGCGCCGCTGTCCGAACCTCTGCGTCTGGCGATGAGGAAAGATGAGAACGAGCAAGAACATCGCCGCACTGGAGAACAGCACCGGAATCCAGAAGAAGCGCCATAGAAATACGAGCATACTGTCTGTGTTGGCCGGATTCAGTGCGATGATGCCCGCAATCCCGACGGCAAAGCCGGCAACCACGAATGCCGAAGCAGCTGGTGGTTGATAACCTTTCTTACGAGCCTGGCGATAGGTAGAGAAGACCGCGACGGTGGCGACAAAAATAATCGAGAGGGCGAAGATGGCGAACAGCACCATGTCCCAAAGCATCGCCATTGAAGTGCACCTCGAAGTGATCTGCGGCGTTGCCGACGATCGCGGCTTAGGATAGATGGGCGTGTCCGCAGGCTTAGGGAGAGTTTAGTCCTCGTGCTTGGCAGCTTTTGAAAACTGGTTTCGCGTAAGCCGGATTGTTAGCCGTAGTATTCGGTGCCAATAGGACTCTTGCCCCATCGCTGCCATGCTCGCATCTATCAATTGCTG
>Ga0206975_1219_pt1 | contig 13207 bp, 7 predicted proteins | sample Alteio_BWOrgHeat_81_FD_152919 | JGI IMG/M metagenome (GOLD analysis project Ga0206975, IMG submission 152919) | Enriched cells from forest soil in Barre Woods Harvard Forest LTER site, Petersham, Massachusetts, United States -... | ecosystem: Environmental > Terrestrial > Soil > Temperate forest > O... | reverse complement strand
CGAGAAATCTTGGACGAAGAACAGAATGCTGATGATTGACCTCGTTGGCAGGCAGCTTAAAGACCGCCTGCCGCGAGGTATCGGTATGAATTGCTTCGTTGACCAGACCTTAGTGAGTTGAGGTCTGGGTTGGGCCAGGAACCGTAGGAAGATGAGTGGCGCTGAACGGACCTTCGATTCCTCCGCCTACGTCGCCTCCGGCTTCAGTGTTTGTACCGGCAGGATCCGTGCCACCAAGCGTGAGATGCGGCAAGGAAGCGCGAACGATGGTGCAGTTAACGTTGGTGGTGTTGCGCGGACCATCCTTCGGCGTCAACGTGATTGTGTCGGGGATCGTAGTAATCGTTGATGGGACGTAGTGCTCACGATAAACGGCAAGACCGGGATCATTGGTTCCCGAAGCAGTCACGGCGCAAACAGGGTTGAAGGGGACGAAGTCAGGAATGGTTGAATTGACCAGAGTCTGTGCCTCGGTTGCAAGTACTTGAGCGTTCGCCAGACCAGCACTGTCGGTCACCACGCGATAAATCGACCACGCCGGATAGGTGCCGTTACGCAGATGTGGAAACGATGTCCCGCCCGCTTTAGGGCAGCTGAGGAATCCAGCGCCAGAACCGCAGCTCGGCAGGGCTCCGCCGGTGGGATAGGTTGCGGCTATAGGATCGATGCCGTTGAGCGTAATGTATCGATACGTTGCATTCGCTCCGGTGGATTCATAGCTGAAGAAAGAGTAACCGATCGAATTTGCCTGAGTCTGCACATCCTTTACTTCGTCACCGGTACCGATTGCGCGATACCTGTGGCCAGTTCCGCATGGCAGCTGGAGGGGATTGATATTGCCGTTGGGGGGGGCCACGTGGCCGTTGCTGACGCCCGTCTCCTGGGAGAATCCGCCAGGAACGAATACGGAATATTCCACCGTGTTCATGGTCCCGGACAATGGCTCACGCAAAATGGGATTGAGTGCAGCCGTTGCTGCAACGCCGGTCACGAGGCTGCCTGCGCAATTGCCATGCCCACTGAAGAGCGAAGCTGCATTGGCAGTGGTGACGTTGGTTGCGGTGGCAGTCGCGGCTCCTGAATTTGTATTCGCCAAGAAGATGATTGGCGCAGCGCCGACGGGAATCGTGACGAATGGTGTAACCGTAGTTCCGCTGAATGGGTCAGCGCCGGAGATGGCGAAGGAGACCGGGTTAGCCACACCCGTCCCGAACTTGCTCTCAATGAGATAGCCGATCAGGTACTGGCCGGCGTGACCACTGCGCGGATCAGCGATCGAACCATAGCCTAGTGTATTGAGCGCGCGGTTTGTGGCGAAGAGTGCATCTTCAGGCCGGATGTCCGTGTTGGCAGCTGTAATAGCTTTGCCATTGAGGGCTGCGTATACCGCGCTCGTCAACGCCGTATCATGAGTGCTGTCATTCCAGAACAGGTAGTTGGAGGTTGTGCTCAGAGGCAGCGAGGCTGCGACCGCAAGTGTCAGCTTTGCGCGCGGAGCGGCCTGAAAGGAGCGGACGCCTACAGTTGAATCGACGCTAAGGTACGCCCAGATTCCATTTGTGCTCCAAACGACCCAGAGGTTTCCCGGTTCATTAGGGATTGTTGCGGTGCCCACCTTGCGTGAGTCGGCAATTGAGGCGAAACATGTCGTCGAACCGGTGGTGCAAGTTCCGCTCTTAACCGTGTAATGAAACGCGGTCACACCTCCGCTTTTTGCAAGCGCGTAGGCGGCAACTGCGAAGGGGCCGAACTGCGCGGACGAGCCGGCCGTTAGCACCTTGAGGGTCTGCGCGGATGCGCTTGGTACGCAGGCGGCACACGCCACGAGTGCGAGAGCCCCGATTGTTCTCTGAAGGCTTTTCATGACAACTCCTTGGTGGATGAACGTTGACGTTGCTCCCGCTACGGGGGAGTAGAAGCTGGGTATTCCACAATTTGTGAAACCAGGGAATTTGAAGTGTGACGAAATGTCAGAAGCGTAGGATTGGCATCCCTGACAGCAATGGGAAGTCCGCTTGAAGAAGTGAGTATCTGAACACTCTGTTTGATCTCGGTGTTCATCGTCTCGCCCTGCTGAAAGTAGCTCGAAACTCGCGGGCCGGTCGTGACAATCCGATTAACTTAGCGTGAATTACGGCTTAAATAAGAAGGGATTAATTATGCATGAAGCAATGAGAGATTAGGCTCAGTTGTCACGGATATGTAGAGAGACGCGATGATACTGGGCCACCCACAAAAGAGCGTTGACCTGACGCCCGAGCGAATGTTTGCATCAAAGTACGCCTGGTTGCTGAGGTGGGCACTGCACTTCGTTCAGAATGATCGTGCAGCTGCAGAAGATCTGGTGCAGGATACTTTTGTCCGGATCCTGCTAAGCTGGGACACTCTGCGAAACCTGGATGATCTTGAACCGCTTCTTTACTCTTATTTGAAATATGCACATCTCGATGAACAGCGCCGACGAAGAAGTTATGCTTTCCAGAGTCTATCCACTGTAGATTCAGAGGCATTGGAGATCAGTCTTAAGACTTCCACCCTCTTTGAACAGATTGGAATTCAGAACGAACTTCGCTCTATTCTTGCCTTTCTTCTATGGAGACGCCGTAGTGCCAAATTCGCGAGTATTTTTCTGCTTCGCTTCTTTCATGGCTTTTTCCCGGAAGAAATTGCTGCCATCTGTCTTGTCAGCCGACATTCCGTTGACTTAAGTCTCCGGTATGCAAGGGCCGAATTGAAGACGTACCTTCTGGATTCGAGCCGGTTACAGATTCCTGGCAGGGGGCGTATACCCGAATTTCAGTTCGCCAAGATCTCGGTGCCAGCACACGAATTCGTCGACGATCTTCGGAGACAGATCTTTAACGGGCCACGGGAGGTGTGTCCGTCAGCAGACGAGTTAGAGCGGCGCTATAACTCGTTTCCGCGGCGCTCGCTTGATTGTGATCTCTTGGCGCACATCGTGGTCTGCGAAACCTGCCTCGAAAGAGTCACAGGGAATGCCGGTGCACCGCCCCCTTCGGCACGGTCCGTAGAGGACTCCTTCGCTTCGGCCCGTCGTTCAAAGGTCCACCAGCAAGGTGTCCCGTCGAAAGCCCGTTTGGCGCGGGTTTTTGCGTATGGCAAGAGATGGTTACGGGAGATATTTGAACATCGTCTGGGCGTGGCTTCAGGGTTTGCAATCGCTGTGAGCATCATCGTTGCGGTCGGACTGTTTGCATGGATGCGAATGAATCAGGTTCAGGAGCAAGTCCATTTTCACGATTCGATCGAGAACTCCGTACGAGCCGAAGCGTACATTCGCAAGGAGCGCGGCAGCGGAGTGGTCCATCAGCATTTGCTTATACGTACTGAGGGAAAAACTGTCCAGAGAGATATCTATCGGGACATCGAAGGCCGTCGAAGAGCCAAAGGAGATGCACCCGATAGAGATGAACAGATACTCCGCGCCAAACTGGCGGAGGCTGGTCTTGATTGGAGCGACCCCTTGTCTGCAACAAGGTTTAAGAGATGGCATGATCGCCTCACTCACTCGAGTGATCGTGTACAACACGTCGCCAGCTCTAACCTGCTGGTTTTAACAACAACGACAGGCAGCGGTGGCGTACGCAGCGGGTCGCTGACAGTACGTTCGGATGATTTTCATCCTGTGGCGTTGACGCTGGTCTTAGAAGACCGGCAAAGCATTGAAGTAGCTGAGCTTTCTTACAGTACGGAGCCGTGGAATTCGATCAACGATAGTTGGTTTGAGCCTCTTGTTCAACCGATATCTCGGATAAAACCACATGATACTCGCGAGCCTCTTCCTGCTCCATCAAGCATCAGCGAGTCACAGATCGATCTCGCCTGGTTGAGTGCTTTCGCGGCCATTCAAGAACTCCATGCAGAGGCCGAGCGTGTGGAAATCTTTCGTGACCAGGACGGCGTTCGAGTAAAAGGAGTAGTTGAGAGTGAAGACCGCAAGCAGCAGATTGTAGCGCGTTTGCGGACGATTCCTCATCTGATTCCAGACATTGTGAGCTATCGTGAGCTCGATCAAAAACCCGGATTGTCATCCCCAATTGATGCGGTTGCAACAATCTCCGTGATATCCGAAGACAGTCAGTTGGATAAATACTGCACCGCTGCACAGATATCGCGTGATGAGTGCAGACAACTGGCGTATCGGCTACTGAATTCTTCTGCGGCTCTCGCGCGAGGTTCTCTGCGTGTTAAAGAGCTTAAGCAACAATATCCAACCGGCAAGAGTTTGAGTGCCGGAGCGAGAGAATTGTTGATTGAACTGGTACGTGGATACATGGAGCACTTAAGTGCTGCGCTTTCTGATCAGCAAGCGGCCATCAACATGATGGGCCCCCCCCCTTGTCTCTAAGGAAGATCCCGAAGGCGGCGCCAAGACTGTGGCCGGCGAAGACGCTTTTAGTCTTGCCGTTCAACGAAATCAGGCTCTTATTCGTGAGTTGGTCTATGCAGGCAACGAACACGCAAGGCCTGTATCACTGTTGGTTCGCGACGTTACTGAATGTCTGCGTGAAGCAAGAACCGCAATCTCGTTCATACCGCCATCTTTCGCGGAACACCCGCCACCCTCATCCGATATTTCAACCACACGTTGAGTCCAGACAGCACATAAGACCATGCATGCATCGCGTATGAGACGCCTTATTATCTACCCGTGCCTTCTCGGTATGCTCTTGTCAGCTGTTTCAGGACGGGCGCAAAATGCCCGGTTCCTGGGACAAGTCACCGACGCGCAAAATGCCGGCGTACCAAACGCGGCTGTCGAAGTAACGAACCAGGACTCAGGCACGCAGGTACAGACCACGACGAACGCGACGGGGGAATATAGCGTTCCATATTTGAGCGCCGGACTTTACCGTGTTGTTGTTCAGGCGCCCGGTTTCAACGTGTCCGCTCACGAAATCACTCTCGGTATGGGACAGGCCCTGATTTTCAACGTGCAACTGACTGTCGGTGGCGCAGAGACTACGGTTCGCGTCGACTCCGGTTCAGAGCTCACTTCGCTGCATCTGGAAAGTAATGAGGTAAGCGGGACTATCACCGGAAAAGAAGTAGCAGCAATTCAACTCAATGGGAGGAACTTTACTCAACTCATTGCCCTCGCACCCGGGGTCAGTAATCAGACACAGCAGGACGAGGCCAAGGTGGGCATGGCTGGGAGCGTCGCCTACAGCGTGAATGGCGGCCGCACTGAGTACAACAGCTTTCAGGTAGATGGGTCTGAGACACTTAACGTCGGCATTAACAAGAACCACAGTACTTTGATCGTTTATCCCAGCATCGATGCGATACAGGAGATAAAGGTTCTCACCTCAAACTATGGAGCGCAATATCCGAGCACTGGTAACGGAACAACGATTGTTACAACAAAGTCCGGCACAGACGCTTTGCATGGCAGCCTCTATGAATTTTTTAGAAATGAAGATTTAAACGCCAAAGGTTATTTTGATATCGGAAGCAAAGCGCCACTGTATCGTCGTAACGATTTTGGCGGCACTATCGGCGGCCCGATTCTTATACCTCACATTTACAACGGCGCCAGTAAAAGCCACTTCTTTTTCTCAGAAGAAGCAAGGTTGGAAACATCTCCCACGGCATACCGACAGGCTGTTCCATCGCTCGCGGAGCGTAATGGAGACTTCAGCGACGTTTGCCCCGCCGTGCCCAATGGTGGCTTCGTCGCATTCTCGCGCGCTCAGTATCCCGATTGTCCAGACGCTCAACTAGGTGAAGTACAAGGGGAGACGCAGCCGGCAACTTTCGTCAACAATCAGATGACTTACCCTGGCAACGCAAATGTCTACGGCAATATCTTCCTCAACCAGAATGCGGTCACCATTTTGAACTCGGGTGTAATTCCATTGCCAAATGCGGCGACGGGATGCAACTCGACAGGATCTTCGTGCTACCTTGTTGACGCATCCCTTCCAACCTACTGGCGAGAAGAACTTCTGCGTCTCGACCATTCGATCAACTCGAAGTGGCAGGCCGGGTTCCACTATATCCATGACGAATGGGACGAGACCACTCCAGTGCCGCAGTACGCAATCACACAGAATAGTTTTCCGACGATCCAAAACAGGTTTTATGCTCCTGGCATAAGCGTTGTCGGCCGCCTGGCGGCTGTTTTCACTCCTACATTTCTGAACGAGTTTGTGGCGAGTTATACGAATTCCCACATCACACTGCAGGATATTGCTCCTGTCGGAGTGAGTCTCACTCGGCCTCCTACATTGGACGGAATCTGCGGCGGGACCGGGCAATGCCCTATGACGACGATTTTCAATAATGGCAGCAAAGGCGTCGACGGAGTACCCAAGCTGCCGGGAATCGCAATCGCCGGAAGCAATGCCGAGTACGGTGGATTGGGTTTTGCAGCCGACCCTGGCTACATGCCATGGGAACATAGCAACCCTACTTATAGTTTCAGCGACAACGTTACCAAGACAATGGGACGCCATAATTTCCAGTTTGGTGCGCAGTGGGTCATCTTTCAAAGGAACCAGACCAATGGGCCAATCGGCGCCGCCTCCGGCGACACACAGGGCTTGTTGACCTTCAGTAACGTGCGAGTGAATGGATCGACTGGGAATTCCTTCGCTGATTTTCTGTATGGCAAAGAATCTGGAAGTCCAGGAGGAGACGGTGCGATTTCGAGCTTTCAGCAGGATAGCGGGCAGGCTCGATATCGGCAGCGATACCAGATTGTCGAGCCATATTTTCAGGATGACTTCAAAGTCTCGCCGCGTCTGACACTGAATCTTGGTCTGCGGTTAAGTCTCTTCGGGAATTTCTATGAGCTGAACGACAAAGCTTATAACTGGCAGCAATCTGCCTTCGACGCCACGGAAGCCAAGGCCATAGTTGTTGATAACGGCGGAGGGCTGCGGCAAGCAGTCTCTCTACTGCCAATTCCTATTTATCAGAGCAATGGGGCCGTTAATCCGATCATCACTAATGGCATCGTGCAGTGCGGGATGAATGGGCGTTCTTCCAGTTGCATGTCAGGCCATCTGTTTAATCCGGCACCGCGGGTTGGTTTTGCGTGGGATCCGACAGGCCACGGAAAGATCGCGCTCCGAGGCGGATATGGGATCTTCTTTGAGCACGGAACTGCTGATGAAGCCAACACCGGTTCACTGGAAGGCGCCGCGCCAATCGTTTTGAGCATGACGCAGGTCAATCCGCAGGGTTGGAGCACTATCGGCCAAACAGCAAGCAATCAGGGAACACAGGGCCTCAGTCCGATCGCCTTCGCACTCAACGTCACTTCCATTCCTACTGAGACGTCGTGGCCGTATGTACAGCAATGGAGCTTCAGCATTGAGCACGAGTTGCCGGGCAATACATTGGCTAGTGTCGCCTACGTAGGCAGCAAAGGTACTCACCTGACGGTAGCTCTCGAAGCCAATCAACTACAGCCCTTGTCGGCGGCTAACAATCCGTTTGGAGCTCACGAACCCCTCAAGACAAGAGGAGCCAATCCAGCCGTAGCTGGCGGAAGCGCGGCAGGCGACTGCTCGGTGACAGCGGGTCTAATTACTCTGACCAATGGAACGGTTGTCGGCCCCGGAGATTCAAGTTACACAAATCTGGTAACCGCATGTTATGCTGCCGCACAATCAAACACCGCTAACTTACCATCTCCTAACTCTCTTCGCACATATGCTCCGGGGATGGGAGAGATTTACTCTCTTGTGAACGTCGCCAACTCGGGGTACAACGCTTTTCAGGCAACACTCCGCAAGGTGCAGGGACCTCTCACGCTCGGCGCAGCTTATACATATAGCCACTCAATCGACGACGCCTCTGACCGATCGGACGCAACGTTCGTTAACTCCTTTGATCTGCGATCAAACCGATCCAGCTCCAATTTCGACCAGCGTCACCTGTTGCACATCAGCTATATCTACGATCTTCCACTCATATCCTTCTTCGATCACGTGCTGCATTTCGCAGATGCCGATCCGGGTAATCAGGCTGCTAATTATCCGGGACACACTTATGATCCCAAGGAATGGTCCAACTCAAAAGCTGTGAAGGCCATCCTTTCTAACTGGCAGATGAGTGGGCTTGTGCTCTTTGAAACAGGTATCCCGTTCACTGTGGTCAACAATGGAACTCCAACCGGCATCAGTACTCTCGACAACGGTGGTGTGGCAAACGGAATCGGATCCGGCTCCTATCCTGACCTGTCGGGTCTGTCTCCGCATTCAACGAAACCGTTCGGCGGTACGAATGCGAAGAGCTTTGGGCCGCTTCTCCTCAATCCAGGCGCGTTTATCGCACCGCGCGGTTTGACATTTGGGAGCGCGGGGCGCAACGACCTCAATAACCCAAATCGCTGGAACGTGGATATCTCACTGCTGAAGTATTTCTCTCTTGGTGAAAGGGTGCGCGCGGAGTTTCGAGCCGAGGCGTTCAACTTCTTCAACAACACGCAGTTTCGTATCTATGATCCAATCCTCGGCAATCAAGCGCAAAACACGGTGAGTTGCTATGGCGGCAGCGTTGCTTACTATAGTGCAGCGGGTGGCGACGGGACGGATTGCCTAACGGGAAGTTCGTTCCTGCATCCGGTCGATGCTCATCGTCCTCGAACGATACAGTTCGCTCTCAAACTTGTCTTCTGAACACGCAGTTCAACTTCAACAGCACACAAATTGTGCGATGTGGCCTCAAATTATGATCAGCAGACGATGGGTCTTTATCCCGGCGCTGGCGGCATCCGCGATGCTTGCTGCCTGCAGCGGCAGTAAGAACAGTTCGGTCGTCCCACCGCCTTCCGCGCCTATTGGGTTGCCTGCACCTCCAGCAGCAGGCCCTGTGAATACGTATGCTGGCGGGCAGAGTCCCGGGGCATGGACCATAACACTTGATAATACGAAAAATACCTTTAGTTACCAGCCCACGACTTATCCCGCATCGTCGGCTTCACCTACTTCAGGCAGTTTCACGGTTGTTAATGGGTTTTCCCGGCTTGGCGGGTTTGGATATGCACTCGAAGTACCGGGAATAGCTGTAATCCTCCGTCCAGGAGATGCCACAACGCCTCCGGTATTCGCTGTTTCACAGACCGAGTGTTACGCCATCACAGGAAGGCTTCGCTTCCAATACATCGGCATGCAAACCGGTCCAGATGGCGCTGTCGGCAGTGCAGGTCCTACGCTTGGATACGGAAGTGTTGTAGCCAGCACGGATTCAGCCGGCAAGGCATGGCAGTTTCTCGATATGCAGGGCAATATCGTGAGTGGCCCCGCCTCCTTTACAGGAGCCTGTAGTTCCGCTAATTCCACCGCAGTGATCGCGTTGTCAGGTCAGACTGTCCTGAATGATCTTTGGGGTCCGAATGAAAGTATTCAGTCAGGTCCGAATGCCGGCAGTCAGTCGAACCTCTGGGTTGGGCCTTCCGGCTTCTTTGCTGCGGATCAGAGCGGTCCTGCGCAGGATCCACCGGCAGGCGCTTCGGTCGCCGGAGTCGCTGAGCCCGCATCTGCTTTGAATACTTCAGACATGGAGTCTCATCACTACTTAGGTTTCCTCTACGAACCCGCTACGGTGCCTTACGGCGGCGTAATCCCGAGCCCAGCTGTCACATCGCCCATAGCCTTTGGGCAATCGCCTTCATCGGGAAGCACGATGACCGGCGGCATATTTCCGAATGACGACGTCACGGAGACACCTAACTCGGACATTATCGTGAATCTCGGCAAGCAGGATGCCACCTTGAATGGACTCTATACGGCCGTCTCCATCACCGTTCTTGACCCGGCGCAGAACTGCGCTAACTACACAGGATCGGGCGAAAAGGCTACGTCCGGCATCAACGATCAGGGCTACTTCACGTGCACGTTTGCGGGTGTTGTTGTCGCCGGCAATCCAGAGGGAAAGTATGCGCTCTTTCTTACTTCCTATAACTGGGCTGTTCAGCTAGGCGGTGCGCCGATGCAGATGTATCTGTTTCAGGAGTAACTCGCGAACCGGCCAACGGTGCGTATGTAGTGATCGCAGACAGGTAGCTTGAGGTGATTGTGGGAATGGTCGGTCGAACGGCGGTAGGAACAAGATTGAGAGGGTTCATTGTCTCCGCATTGATCGTCACGTCCCTTGTCAGCTTCAATTGCTGGGGGCAGACGCGATCACTGCAGGATGCACAGAACGCAACCAAGGGTTTGGATCCAACGGCAAAGCCTGAATCACAGGCCAGCGACATCGAACGTTGGGATGTTCTTGCGCTGGCAGGGAACAGCCTACATGCCGCCGCACCGCTACTCGGCGAAAAGGTCATTCAGCCCGGATTTACACGCGAACTGATCCAAGTTCAGTGGCGTGCACATGACCCAATCGATCTCTACGTAATTCGTCCCAATAAGATAGCCAAACCTCCCGTAGTTATCTTTCTCTACAGCTATCCCTCCGATACCGATCGGTTTCGCAACGACGCCTACTGCCAGTCCATCGCGGATCATGGCATGGCGGCTGTAGGTTTTGTCTCCGCACTTACTGGTCAGCGCTATCATGACCGCCCAATGAAAGAGTGGTTTATCAGTGAATTGCCGGAATCGCTTGGTGCCTCCGTGCATGACGTCCAGATGATCCTGAACTATCTCGCAACACGCGACGATCTCGATATGGAGCGCGTAGGGATCTACGGCCAAGGTTCAGGGGGAACAATTGCGATTCTCTCCGCCACCGTTGAGCCCAGAATCAAAGCGGTAGACGTACTTGATCCGTGGGGAGACTGGCCCAATTGGATGGCGACGTCTCCTCAAATTCCAGATCAGGAAAGAGCGCGCTTTCTTAGTCCGATGTTCTTAGAGAAAGCCGCCTTTTTTGATCCGGTAAAGTGGCTTCCGGAGTTGAAATCGCGCCATGTTCGTTTGCAGCAGACGATGTTTTCAGAAGTTACGCCAGCGCGCGCGCGCGATCGCATTCGGAGCGCAGTCCCCGCAAATGCACAAATAGTGCAGTATGAAGGGCTCGAAGAATATAAGAAAAAGGCCAGCGCCGGAGGGAAGATTCTCGATTGGTTGCAGACACAGCTTCACGCAACGTCTGACTCGAATTGACTTGTGGGCCTTCGAACAACCCGGTGCTCCACTTGCCTGGCATACTCGGACTAACGAATCTGACGCGCAGCACAGGTGAATGCGCACCCGGTGGTTATGTGCGGTATTTGTGCGACGGTCACGCTGGCCAGTATTGAAGGAGGTATATATGGATTCTCAGGAGAATGACAATCTGGCTTGCCAACTGATCGACCAAATTGCGAGGCAAAATGAAATCATCGCCTATCTCTTCGGGAAGAATGAGCAGCTGAGAAGCCGGCTATATGACATCGAACGACCGGCCAAGGGAGATTACTCGGCAGGACGTTTGGGTAAGACGACCCTTCCAGGCGAAAAGACACAGCAACTCACCAGCAATTCAGACGAATAATATGAGGCGGCCCGGATTTGGTGTCGATGATCTCTGTCCCAACAACTGCTTCAAAATTAGACTTTCCCTTGCAAGAGGAATCGTCTGTGAGCTTCGCCTGCAGCGAACCTCCGGTAAGTAATTCACTTGCAGCAAGGCTGCCATCATTGCCTAATCCGGCTTCGATCAGAACCGGAACACCCGTCGTAACGTCGTCCATTTTGGCTACTATCGCATAGTCGCTTTTCCATGCCGAAATCGGAACCGAAAAATCAATTTTCCACGGACTGGCGGTGGGTTGGTTTGCATCCACGATAGATGCGACCGGGTCCTTATCCATTCCGTAAGGATGGGTAATCTCAATTCGATAGCGCAAGCCTTGGGTCAAGCGGAGAGTCCACTTATTTCCCACAGCACCGATCAGGATGACCGGCTGTAGACGGAAATCGGAAAGTGAAGTTCGTTCCGCTCCAACTACCCGGAACGGAATGCCTTTTTTCCCTAACAAGCTGGCCATTGAGGAAACGACCGCTGCATCGTCCATCGATATGATCTGTTTATGCAAAACCTCATTGGCGAACTTGTCTGTATCCGGAGATGATTCCACTTTCGGAAGATGAAGATCGTGAGCACCAAGGCAGAGCAAGATTGGAGTTTTGACGTTTAGAAAAGCGTCCCAAACCTGCGGTACGTTCTTCTGTGCTCTACCTTTCCAGATTGCTAGAGTCAAGGCTCCAGCCAGTAGCAGAATCGAAAGCATAAGGAAGGCCAAAAGTTTGCGATGTCCAGACCGCGCAGACGCCTTTGTCCTTTCAATTGGCGACTCCCCAGGAGTCTCGACTTCAGGCAATACGCTAGCGACGGTTGGCCCCTCCATCACAACCAAGGACTCCGCTGAGTACTCCTCGATGTCTAGTGGATCAGGGGTTGGGATATCTTCAATCTCGCTGCTCTGCGGAACCGGCCGGATTCTGAATTCCGGCACGTACGCTCCTCTTGGGAGTTCAATCTGAATAGAGTGAGCTGCACTGGATTCCCTGTAGAACTGACTGATTCGCTTACGAACATCGTTGGCGGTAACCCGCACAATAGAATCGTCGCCGGTGTCGTAATCGTTCGCTCGCTCGAAAACTTTGATTCCGACTGTTCGTTCCTTGAGCTCGTGGGCATGGCCTGAGAGTGTTTGTTCAACGACGTAGTTCAGGAAGCTCTTGCATCGATTGCTTTGGGCGAATATAGGAGCCGCGAGCATCATTTCCAACTCGGCTCTTACAGCGGCTTGCACCTCGGTACCGAGGGTTCTGGTTTGAAACTTGTTCCCTTCAGTCCCTGCGAGATGAAGCACGCTACTTTTCACCCTCGCCTCCTTCACTCGACCCGATGTTGAGAATCCTAGCAGAAATCTCTTTTATTTAGCTGTGGAGCTTTTTAACGCCACTTTTATAAGTATCAGATTAAAAGACAGATATACGTAATTTAAGCGTTAACGTCAGCGCAATAACCGTTCAGAACCTTGCGATGTGCGAACGGCCTCCTTATCGTGACGCTGTCTCGTAGGGAAACATTGTTTCCAAATGAAACGTCGTATTTGGATGTGCTTCTTCTTTCTGCCCGGCGAGTTGGAGATCAAGCTCCATCGCTTGGCGGATGAAAGATCACCCAGCTCTCGAGTATGTTCACTCTTGATTCTTTTTGTTCCCTGACCCGCGCTCATAGTACTCAGCCGGTTATTGCGGTGAGCATGGTCAAACCGATTCACCAGCAAGGAGCG
>Ga0206975_1218_pt1 | contig 13220 bp, 9 predicted proteins | sample Alteio_BWOrgHeat_81_FD_152919 | JGI IMG/M metagenome (GOLD analysis project Ga0206975, IMG submission 152919) | Enriched cells from forest soil in Barre Woods Harvard Forest LTER site, Petersham, Massachusetts, United States -... | ecosystem: Environmental > Terrestrial > Soil > Temperate forest > O... | reverse complement strand
GAGGGTGCAGTTATTCCTGGGAAACGGTTTCGGATCTGGCCACGTGCCAAGCCGGGAACCCTTTCACCAGACCGCCAACAATTTAATGGCCTGCCGGCCCAGTTCTGTGTGTAAGATTCGAGCAGAGTTTTCGCTGGATGGTCGTGAACACAGGTTCGAGAGAGTAGAGGAGTAGTTGAGGGTTCTTAATGAGATGCCTTGTTCATAATTCATGGTCAGCTGTTTTGCTCGCGCTGCCGCTTACCGTAGCCGCCTACGCCTCCGGTACTGCATCCACCACGACCACGACAACTCATCACTCCACGCATCACAAAGCGCATGTGCAGGAGTCGAGCAGCACGCAGAAGCACATCACGCATCTGCAGCACAGTCATCGCGTCGCCACCACCACCGCGTACCACCATTCCGGTAGCTCCGCCCATCTGCGTCGCGCCTCGCTGACCGTGCATCGCCACAGCTACGAGCGCTTCTACGCCAGCTCTTTCACCGACTCTGATTTGACCCAGGGCGACGTAACCGCTGGAGAAGATCCGGTTGTTCGCCAAGCCGCCATCGCGGCGCTCGGCAACATGTACGGAACGGTGGTCGCCATTGACCCCAGCAACGGCCGCATCCTGGCCATGGTCAACCAGAAGCTGGCGCTTTCCAGCGGCGCCGAGCCCTGCTCCACCATCAAGGTCTCGGTTGCCCTTGCCGCGCTCTCCGAAGGCATCATCACCAAGGACACTCCGGTCAACCTCGGCGGCTCGTATCACCTGAATCTGACCGAGGCCCTTGCACACTCGAACAACCTCTACTTCGAGACCCTCGGCCGCAACCTCGGCTTTGAGCGCGTCCGCCACTACGCTAACCAGTTCGGACTCGGCGAACTGGCCGGCTACAACATTCCCGGCGAACAACTCGGCGTCTATCCTGATCAGCCGCTTCCTGCGGACCGCGGCGGTGTAGGCCGCATGTGCTCCTTTGGCGAGAGCGTCTCGATGACCCCCCTCCAGCTCGGCGCGCTGGTATCCTCCATCTCCAATGGCGGAACCCTGTACTACCTCCAGCATCCGACCACGCCCGACGAAGTGGTCAACTTCCAGCCGCGTATCAAGCGCACCCTCGACATCCACAACCTCATCCCCGAGATCCAGGATGGCATGCAGGCTGCCGTCGATTACGGAACCGCGCGCTCCCTTAAGGCCAACTTCAATCAGTTCCCGGTAATGGGCAAGACCGGTACCTGCTCCAATAACGGCACCCGCTTCGGCTGGTTCGCCTCCTACGCCGACACGCAGTACGGCCGCATCGTTACCGTCATTTTCCTCGAGGGCGGACGCCCCACCTTCGGTCCCAAAGCCGCCGAACTCACCGGCTACTTCTACCGCAATCTCTGGGATCACAGCTACTTCGCCCAGAAGCAGCCCGCTGAACAGCCGCCCCCAGTCCAGGCTGGCGAGACGGCGCGTTCAACTGCGACCGGCGTCAACCAGTAGAGGATCTGATCTGCAACTCAAGGCCTCCAAATCCGGAGGCCTTTTTTGTCCCGTCTTGCACAACCTTGGCCATGAGCAATCAAGTACGATGACTTGCGTGAGCCTCATTCCCGCCGTCCCGGTTCTCACGGCTGACGAAATGCGCGTCGCCGACCGCGTCACCAGCGAGCAGTTCGGCGTCCCCTCCATTGTCCTCATGCGTCATGCGGGACAGGCCGTCGCTCGCTTTGTCGAGCGCCAATACCCGCAGTGCCGCCGCATAGCCGTCCTCTGCGGGAAAGGCAACAACGGTGGTGACGGCTTCGTAGCCGCCCGCGCCCTCGCTGCCGGAGACGGGGAAGTGGGCGCCAAGAAAGTAACCGTGCTGCTCCTCGGCGATCCCGACGAACTGAAGGGAGACGCTCGAACCGCTTTCAGCGAGATGCATCTCACGCCGGTCTTCGTTCCCGACGAACGATCGCTCGACACGCCCCAGGTTCGCGCCCTCCTCTCGAATGCCGATTTGCTCCTTGATGCCGTCGTTGGCACCGGCTTCCAGCCGCCACTTCGCGGAGTCGCCGCCGCGCTGCGTGATCGCGTCAGCCCGCTCGGCACCCCGGTCGTCGCAGTCGACCTGCCCTCCGGGTGGGACGCCGACTCCCATGAGTTCTCCGCCGACGGCGCATTCCGCGCCAATGCTGTCGTCACCTTCACTGCTCCCAAGCTTGCGCATGTCTGCGGAAATCTGGCGGGAAGCGTCTACGGTCCCATCGTCGTTGCCCCCATCGGCTCGCCCCCCCGAGGCCGTCCGCTCCACCCTGAACCTCACCTGGTCCGGCGCCTCCCACGCTCTCGTCGAACCGGCACGCCCCGCCGACAGCAACAAAGGCATGTACGGCCATGTGCTTGTCGTCGGAGGAGCCCGCGGCAAGTCCGGAGCACCCGCCATGGCCTCGCTCGCTGCTCTACGCACCGGCGCGGGACTCGTCACCGCCGCCGTTGTCGCATCCATCCTACCCAGCGTTGCCGCCATCACACCCGAGCTCATGACCGCCGTCCTGCCCGAAGGCCCCGGCGGCGAAGTCACCGGCGAAAATCTGGATTACGATCAGCTCCTCGAGAAGAAAACCGTCCTCGCCATCGGCCCTGGTCTAGGTCAACACCCATCCACCGAAAAATTCCTCCTCGATCTGCTCGACAAGACCAGCCTCCCCGCCGTCCTCGACGCCGACGCGCTCAACATCCTGGCCCAGCATCCGGAAAAGATCGACGGCCAGACCCGAACTATGGTCCTCACCCCGCATCCCGGTGAAATGGCCCGCCTCGCTGGCATCTCCACCAAAGAAGTCCAGGCAAATCGCGAATCGCTCGCTCGCGATTTCGCCACCCGACATCATGTAACACTGGTGTTAAAGGGCTGGCGTACTCTGGTTGCGCATCCAGACGGGGCAATGGCGATAAACACCACCGGCAATCCCGGCATGGCCAAGGGCGGCAGCGGAGACATCCTCACCGGCATCGTAGCCGCCATAATCGCGCAGTATTCCGATCAGGTGGCCGACGCCGTCAATGCCGCCGTATATCTGCACGGCCTGGCCGCCGACATCGCCGTACGCGAGCAGGACGAGCACACCCTGCTCGCCACCGACACAATCTCGCACCTCTGGAAAGCCTTTCGCTTCCGTCCCCAGGATCCGGCGGGATATACCTGGCTTCAGGGCCTGCCCAAACATCTATCGACACAGTGCACGGAGGCATGATGACCGCTACCGAAACTGCCGGGCGCAAGGTTCACGAGTATGAGACCAGCAGCGCGGCCGAAACCATCAAGGCGGGCCATGAGATCGCTCGGCTGCTCACCCCGCCGAAACTCCTTATCCTGCACGGCGATCTCGGCGCAGGCAAGACCACGCTCGTCAAGGGCATCGCCGAGGCCCTCGATGCTGCCGATCCCGACGAGGTCACCAGCCCCACCTTCACCCTCATCCACGAGTACGAGGGAAAGCTCAGCGGCAAACCGGTCATGCTCTATCACCTCGATCTCTACCGCATCGATTCTGAGCGTCAGCTCGATACCCTCGGCCTCGACGAACTGGTCACGCCCGACAGCGTCATCTTGGTGGAATGGGGCGAGAAATTTCCCTCCATCGTCAAGCGCAGCCAGGGAGAGATCATCATGCATACCTCCGGAGGCGACAAACGCAAGATCACCCTTACCTTCAAGGATTGAGCGGCCTCATTGTTACTTGAAATATCAGAAATATCTTACACATTACATTAAAGTTAACTATCTGGTCTGATGCTGGAGGGGGGCCGCGCATGAAACTCCCTGTACCAATCGCCGTTTGGCTGTTGTTCGCCTGGGTGGGGCCAGGCGCGGTCGCACAGACTGGTCCGCCCACAGGCCGCGCCCTGTTGATCTCGGACGTTCACCTCGATCCGCTGGCCGATCCAGCAATCGTCAAGCAACTCATCGCGTCGCCGGTTGAGCAATGGGGCGCGATTTTCCTGAGCTCGCAGCAGAAGTCGTTTTCTTCTTACGGAGCGGACACGAACTATCCGCTCTTTTCCTCCACTTTGGCTGAAGCCGCCGCGCAAGTGCCCTTCGACTATGTAATATTCACCGGCGATGCACTTCGGCATAACTTCTCACAGGCGTTTGTCGCCGCAGGGGGAACAGCGAACCAGTTCCCGGCATTTGCGGCCAAAACAGAGGCGTTCGTAGTTCAGGAACTACAAGACACCCTCAAGGTTCCAGTCCTGGCGGCACTCGGAAATAACGACTCAAGTTGCGGAGACTACCAGATCCCTCCCGACAGCCCATTTCTCGCCGCGACATCGGATCAATTAGCCGTGCTCGCCGCCTCTCCCGAAGCAAAGAGCACATTTCAACTAGGAGGATTCTTTTCGGTCCCTCACCCGACCGTCGCCAATCAAGACATCATCGTTCTGAACACCATATTCTGGTCCACGTCATACAAAGGCTGCACCCCAAATAGCGGCGATCCCGGCGAAGCCGAAATCGAGTGGCTAGGCTGGAAGCTCTATACCGACAGGCTGCTCCATCGCGGCGTCACGCTCGTGATGCACATTCCGCCGGGCATGGACGCTTATAACTCGTCGCACGCTCAATGCCAGAAACCCGTGTCTTTCTGGCAGGCGAAGTATTCAACCGAATTCAGCAGTCTGATGAGCACTTACTCCGATGTAGTGCAGCTGGCCTTCGCCGGCCACATTCACATGGATGACTTTCGCGTCTCAGCCGCCAACCCACCCTCGCTGCCACTGCGCCTCACGCCAGCCGTGAGCCCCATCTTCAGGAACAATCCGGCCTTCTCCGTGATGACATACAACCTGACGACCGCTTCGGTTTCTGACATCACGACATTCTTCATCGCGCTTTCGTCCCCGACGCCCTCATGGTCAAAGGAATATCAGTTTGACAGCACATATGACGTCAGCTCTTTCGGTGCTGCCAATCTATCCACCATTGCCGCGTCCATACGCAGCGGTGGCGCTGCCCGAAGTACGTTTGAGAAGAACTACGCCGCGTCCACGCCTTCGCCGATTCATCCGTCAAACCTGTCCTATTATTCCTGCGCGCAGACTTCTTTCACTGCGGCAAGCTACAGCAATTGCGTCTGCGGTGCGGCCCCGCCCGCATCGCAAAAACATGCGCCCTGAACCACTCCTCAGACCTCTGCATCAGGCCGTTCCAGCGAGCCTAATCTGCTTGGCGATTCGCTCGGTCGTCTCGTGACAGGTGGACTACACTTGGTCAATGATCCGTCAGATTGCGCCTGTGTTCTTCACCATGAACATTCTGCGCACGCTTGCTTATTACAAGGACAAGCTCGGCTTCGAGTGTCTGGGAACCTGGCAGGATCCCCCCGTCTATGCCATCGTGGCGCGCGACCAGCACGCGCTTCACTTTCGATGTTCCGAGCCATCCAAAGCCAATCCAGATAAATATGAGGACGAACTGCTCGACGCATACTTCCATGTCGAGGATGCAGACGCTCTTTATGCCGAGTACGTCGCCAACGGTGTGGAATTTACTCGGGAACCTGCCGATATGCCTTGGCACTCGCGAGAGTTTGTTGTCAAGGACTGCGACGGTCGCCTGTTGGCATTCGGCTCGCACTTATAGCCCTCGACCGTTTCGCCGTCAATCAACGCCAAAAGACACTCGTTGCGCGCGGCCATGCCCGCCGAACAAGGAAACTCCCTGGCAAGAGGGATGGCAGAAAACACGGAGTCACCTTGAAATACAACGAAGATTAATGTGAATGCACGTCTGCATTAACCCACCGTTGAATCGGCGTGAGTATATCTGCATCCAGCCTCGCAAAGCGTCCGCAATTGGACTATCCCGAACCAGGTAGGGCATTGAAGGAGGACCCATGAGAAAGCTTCTCGTCGGGCTCGCGTGTACGGCAGCCACCGGCTGGGTTTTGTGTCAACCGGCCCTCAGTCAAACGGATCTCAATGATGATTCGCATCAGTTTCAGGCAGGCTCGGATTGGAATCACGACCGCCACTCACATGTCGTCCCCATCGGGGCGATACGTGTTCCTGGAACTTCGGACGCAAACCCCTTTGTCAATTTCGACCAGGCTCGCGTCGATACCAAATTACAATTGCTGTTCGTCTCAAGCCGCTCGTCGAAAGCTGTCGCCATCATCGACGCATTCACAGACAGGAAAGTGGGCGAGACGCCGGCGATTTTCGCTGGCGTAGGCATCGACAGTCCCCACTCCGGTCCCGACGGAAACGTAGTCGCCGGTCATTACCTTTTTGCTGGAGACTACCCGAGTACGGTAAGGGTATTTGACCTTAGCGCGAGTCTTTCTTCGCCGCCCGAAGTTGCTGAGGTCCAAACAGGTGGCGAGTTTCGAGCCGACGAGATGGACTACGATCCGGTTGATCATGTCGTTATAGTCTCTAACGGCGATTCAACTCCCGCCTTCGTCACTCTGATCGATAGCAAGACATTTAAGATACTGAAGAAAGTGGTCTTCGATGGGACGAACGGCACGCCCGACACCTCGCAAGGCGGCATCGCGAGTGTTCTGTATAACTCCCGCACCAACAAGTTTTTCATCAGTATTCCGGAGGTTGGATCGGACTTGACCGCGGGCGCAGTCGCCGTGATGGATCCGGTAACGGGGCAGGTGACGCAGGTGTTTTCGGGACTGAACAACTGCATGCCGTCCGGAATGGCGCAGGGGCCTGGCGAGAATGTTCTGGTCACCTGCGACCCGGGATTCCCGGCGCCTGATCCGGTTCAGTTCGCGCCGCGCACTTATGTCATCAACGGAAGGACGGGGGCAATTCTGGCCAACCTCACACAAGTCGGCGGTGTAGACTACGGCGCGTACAACCCTGTCGATCATCACTATTACCTGGGAGCACGCGACTTTTTCACTAGCCCAACCGCAACCACTGCGTCTCCGGTGCTGGGCGTCATTGATGCCGATACGAATCAATGGATCGAAAACTTCCCTACCGGAACCGACGCCCATTCGGTGGCGGTTAACCCCGTCAATAACCAGATATTTGTGCCGATCGAAAATCCGAATCCGCTCTGCGGAACTCTACCTGGATGTGTTTCGATCTTCACGGATGCCCACCGAGGAGACCGATGGTAAGAAATCCAGAAGCAACCCTCGAAGTGAATTAGCAACGTAGCACGCCTCTGAAACTTGGCCGACTACCGCATGAACTCCGGACGGCTCAGGTGGGTGACTCCTCAGGACCGGGCATCATATCCACCGACACTGCGGATCCTATCAACGTGAGGTTTCACTGCAGCGACAGCAACAACGGCTCGGCGGCGACTGGAGCCCGCCGGTAACCGCAAATCCTAACCCGGCTAATTGATAGTTGTCGGTGGGGCGGTATCCCGCCCCACACTTCTGTTTCAGATTCTCAGCGCAGACATCTATGTCGTCAAAGCAGAACCGCTTGGTGTTCCCACCCCAAGGCGGCCATCCTGCGTTTGCAAAAATGAATGTGACTGAATTGTTGGAAGTGGACTCGAACTGGCGCGCTCCCACCGCTTACCATCATTTCGCGCTCTCACGCACGGCAGGACCGTCTGGGCTCTCTGGATTCATAGTGCGCATCATATCAGGCAACTTTGACGAGCGGGCAGGGTCGGCAGCCCGCACCGACGGGAGCCAGATGTACGTACCATCCAGCCGTAGCACACATGGTATTGCAATCGTGTTAGGATCGATTCAATTTTATGTTTGTCAAGTCCGCAAACCCGCACTATTGTTGTTCCTATCAATGTCGGCTCGCATGAGCCCCTGCCGCCAGTTTCTTTCGGCGGCCCGATTTTTACTCTCAAATGTTTCGTATCTCACCTGACCATCGATGAGAAATTAAAAAAATGTAGTAAAGCAGTGCTCGTAAGCGCTGTGTTCGGTTAACTTCCGGGCTATATATCTGCAAACTACAACCTCCGACGGCTGCTGCAGCTGAATGCACGCAGGCGCCGGGCGCTGATTTTATTCGTGACGAGGCTTCAAATGAAATTGAATAGACGACTGCTGCCGGTATTGCCGGCTATGCTCGCCCTCCTGTTTTTGATGTCCATTCCGACGCTGGCGCAGACCTTCCGCGGCAGTATCAACGGCACAATCACCGACCCCTCGGGCGCAGTCGTTGCCGGCGCAAAAGTGACGGCTATCGACGTGGCGACCGCGGTCGCCCGCGAGACCGTTTCGTCCGGCGCCGGCGAATTCTCGTTTAGCGACCTTCCCCTTGATACCTACACGGTCAAGTTTCAAGCCCTTGGTTTCCAGAGCACCGAGGTCACTGGCGTGCAAGTGCTCGCCGGCAAGATTTACACGCTGCCGGTCAAGCTGACGGTTGCGCAACAAGCCGCCACCGTCGAAGTTTCTGCCGAAGCTGTTTCGCTCGACACTACCACCGTCACCCAGACCACTACCCTCGATTCGAAGGCTTTGCAGGATGTGCCGCTAAACGGCCGCGACTTCACACAGCTTCTCGGCACCTCGGCGTCCTTCGCCGGCTACAACAACTCTGGTTCGGTCAACGGTACCCGTGGCAACCAGATTAACTACACCATCGACGGCACGGACAACAATGATCTTTACCTGAACGTGGACGCCGTAAATCAAGGCGGCATCAGCGGCATCGCCGGAGTCATCTATCCCATTGACGCGCTCGACGAGTATTCGCTGCAGACGACGGGCAACAGCGAAACCGGCCGCAGCCCGGGCGGCAATCTGAACATCACCACCAAGTCCGGCACCAATCACTTCCACGGCTCCGCTTATTACTTCAATCGGAATCAGGCGCTGGCTGTAACCTCGCCCTTTGTGACTCCCGGCACTCAGGAACAGCCGCTGAGCAACCAGAACTGGGGCGGTTCACTCGGCGGCCCCATCTGGCGTGACCATACCTTCTTCTTTCTCACCTACGAGGAACAGAAGTTCGTCATCGGAGAGCCCAATACCGTCACTGAGCCATCGCCGGCTTATCAGGCGCTGGCGCTCGCGGAACTGAGCAAATACAACGTCCAGCCTAGCCAGGTCTCGCAGAACATCCTGAGCACGCTGTGGGATCCGAGCCAGATTGCCAACCTTCCCGCTCAACCAGGCAACTACTCCAGCACCGCACCGCAAAACGGTTACAGCCACAACATCGTCGCGAAGATAGACCACAACTTCAGCGATAGAAGTCACCTGTCGGGGCGCTGGTATTGGGGCCAGGGTTATGCCCAGGCACCTTCCTGCGTCTTTGTTTGTTCCTACCTGCCGGAGTATTTCCAGACCGTTCCCTCGCACATCCAGAACTATGATGCGGTCTGGAACTACAGCCTCCGCCCCAGTATGGTGAATCAGGTTGCCGCCGGCGTCAGCTACTTCACGCAATCCTTCGCCGATGCGAACCACGGCCAGGATCCCCTCACACTGGCCGGTCTCAATACGGGCGCCAGCCTGTCCGGTTCTCCGCAGCTCGCCATCAACGGCTTCGACTCGATCGGGGTCACGCCGACTTCGGGCCGCAACGACATCACCGGCCATATCTCGGACACACTCTCCTGGACCTTCGGCAGGCACCAGATTCGCCTCGGTCTTGAGTATCGTCGCGCCTACATTGACCTCTACTACAACTGGGGCGGCCGCGGCGCCTTCAACTTCGGCACCGGCGGAGTACTCGGGCCTTGGGCAAACGACACCTCGGTCACCGACTCCAACGTGCTGAACCTGGCCGACTTCATGGCTGGCTACTCGTTCCAGTCAACCATTACCCTCGGTACCCAGGAGCGCTTCATCTACGCTCACACCGGAACCGCGTTTGCAGAGGACTCCTGGCAGATCACGCCCAAACTGAACATAAACCTTGGCCTGCGTTATGACTACCAGCAGCCCTTCTACACCAACCCCCCGAACCTCTCCATCTTCGACCCCACTAGCGCCACCGGTCTGGTAGTAGCCAGCGGGGGCTCAGGAACGCCGAAGTACATCTACAACAGCAACGGCCTCAATTTCTCGCCCCGCTTAGGGCTTGCTTACCAGCTGCGCAGCGGCACGGTTATCCGCGCCAACTACGGCATCTACTTCGACCAGCCCGCCGGCCAGGCCTTCTTTGGCAATATCGGCATCCCCAACGGCGGCGCCGGCGGCGTCAACAATAACCCGGTCGGCAGCGAACCGAACGAGTCGATTGTTCTCAATGCGACCAACCCTCCGCAGCCAATCTGGACGTATAACCAGCCAACACCGATCTTCACCCCCAGCGAGGGTCTGCCCACAGGCGGCAATGTGGTCTCCGTCTACTCGGTCAGCCGCAACTTCAAGACGCCCTACGCGCAGCTCTTCGGCCTGAACGTCGAGGAGAGCCTGGGCAAAGCGTGGCAGTTAAATGTCGGCTACGTGGGCTCAGTCAGCCGCCACAACCTCGTCCTGCAGGACATAAATCAGGCAGCCTTGGGCAGCCAGTATGCAACTGTGCCCTATAACTCAACGACCTGCGCGCCGGCGTTCAGTGGGGCGACAGAGAGTAGTCCCGGAAACAACCTGGAGTGCTCACGTCCCTACTTCAGCCAGTTTCCCAACTTCGGCATCATCAACCAGATCAACTCCGCCGCGTCGTCCAGCTACAACGCATTGCAAATAACGCTGCGCAGCAGTTCGTGGCATGGGCTTACCGGCCAGTTCGCCTACGCCTGGAGCCACAATCTGGACGACTCCAGCGTTTTTAACACTATTCCTCAGAACTCGATGAATCTGGCCGGGGACTGGGGCAACGCGAACGCTGACATCCGAAACCACTTCGCCGCATATCTCAACTACGAGATTCCTGCCCTCGACCGCGGACCAAAGGCTTTGACGCATGGCTGGGAGCTGAACGGCATTCTCAAGTTCCAGAACGGCGAGCCGGTCAACGTCCTCACCGGGCAGAATAACAGCGGAACCGGCGAGAACGAGGACCGTGCCAGCATCACCGGCCCGGCGCTCAACAGCAACCGCTCCGTACAGCAGCACTCCTTTGCGCAGTACCTCAACCAAAACAGCTTCACCGTGCCGGCGAATGGCAACTACGGCAATCTGGGCCGGAATCAGGTCATCGGACCCGGCTTCGGAGACGTAGATCTATCGCTGATTAAGAACTTGCCCCTCTACAAGGAACTCGTTCGCGCACAATTCCGCGTGGAGATGTTCAACGTCTTCAACCGCACCAACCTCGCGCAGCCGCTGAATAACCTTGGCTACGGTTCCTCATTTGGCTGGAGCACCTCAACCATCGGTGTCTCCTATGGCGCGCCCGGCATCGGCTCCGGCGAACCGTACAACACTCAGCTCGCCCTGAAGATCATTTTCTAAGAAGCCTTCAGGCAAACCCAGCGAGCCAGTCGACCGCGACTGGCTCGCTTTTTTACTGGAACAATGCGGGACGGGAACAAGCTGGAGTCGCCATCATCGGACTCACTCCCATCTAGAAGGGACGCAATCAGTTGAACATCTCACCCTAAATTTATCTTCCGGATTCAGATAAGAATCTCATCCCCTTTGCTGGTAGCGATGCTGGCTGAGCCTCGGAAATGCACATGTAAATGATCACTCCCCATACGTCTTAGGGCTGTATCTGGAGCGCCCCGCAAGACGTAGCTCGTGGATCGAAGGAGTATTGTGGGTGCTTCGGATACAGCGACTTGAAGGAAGCCGCCCCCCGCGGGAGCCTATGGGATTTGTATGTGGCTGAGCATGTGCCGATGGTTTGGACCGTTGCTCTTGGCGGCTGCGCGCGGCAGTTTTAAGGGGAACTGGTCGAGATAAGCATCGCGTTGGTGTGCTGGGCAGAGGTGGAAGAGAGGATGGGCAGAGCAGCCCGAGTGGAGTGAGACACAGAGTTTCTGTACGTGCCGAGGCAGGAAGATGATTCGATGATGGAGTTGTGGATTCACGCGGCATACTCCTGGAGAGGTGGGGAGCGAAGCAGCAGTTGAGCCGCGGAGAGCCGCTCGACGACATGCATGGTTGCTCCGCAGACCGGACAGTTCCAGAGTGAGTGAGGATGGTCTGCTGCAGAGGATGTTGTCGAAGTTGAAATCTGCGCTGAAGTCTGGAGCAGGCCGAAGCAGAGTGGCAGGAGCGTGGCGCGTTGCCGGTTGGCGAGGAAGCCGAAGTTGCGGATACGGACGAAGCCGCGAGGGAGCAGGTGCAGCAGGAAGCGGCGCAGGAACTCATCGACCGGCAGCTTCATGATGCGCTTGCGGTTGCTGTGCGCAGAGTCTCTCCAGCGGAAGGACACCTGCCCGTCACCGAGTGCGAGGAGTCTGCCGTTGGAGATGCCGACGCGATGGGTGTATGCACCGAGGTAGCGGAGCACATGCTCCGGTCCGCCAAAGGGTGGCTTGGAGTAGACAACCCAGTCGTGACGATAGAGACATCGGAGCCATGCAGCGAAGCTGCGCGGCTCGGCTAAGGAAGCGAGATGAGCGTGGAACTCGAGCTTGCCTTCGCGGAACGCTGCCTTCAGCCCTGCGAGGAACTTGCCGCGGAAGATGCGGCTGAGCACCTTGATCGGGAGGAAGAAGGAGCGGCGCGACGCGATCCAGCGCAGGTGATCTTGAGCCAGGCCACCTGCAGCAATGACGCAGTGAACATGAGGATGATGTTGCAGCCTCTGGTTCCAGGTATGGAGCACGCTGAAGAAGCCGATCTCCGCACCGAGGTGCCGCGGGTCGCGAGCGACCTGCTGGAGAGCTTCGGCGCTGGCGCGAAAGAGCAGGCTGTACAGGACGCGCTTGTTCTGTAGGGCAAGCGGAGCCAGCGCACGCGGGAGCGTGAAGACGGCGTGTACGTAGCGAGTGGACAGCAGCTCCCGTTCACGCTGTTGGAGCCAGCGCAGGCGGGCGTTGCCCTGGCATCGTGGGCAATGCCGGTTGCGGCACGAGTTATAGGAGATGGCAGTGTGTCCGCAGTCCGCGCACTGATCGCGATGGCCGCCCAGTGCAGCGGTGCGACAGCGCGTGATCGCATCGAGTACCTTCAGGTGCTGCCCGTTGATCCAGCGATGACTGCGTTCTGCGAAGCCATAACCGGCGTAGCGGATGATGTCGGCCATCTCCAGCGAGGAGCGGCCTAGTCGTTGCGTGGCGTGGTTCTCCGGGATGTAAGCGTCAGTCCATCGAGAAAACTGGCGGTTGCACTGAGGTGCTTGTTGGACAGGTGCAGATAGATGGTGGTCTCTTCGAGGTCCCGATGCCCAAGCAGGATCTGG
>Ga0206975_1169_pt3 | contig 13222 bp, 4 predicted proteins | sample Alteio_BWOrgHeat_81_FD_152919 | JGI IMG/M metagenome (GOLD analysis project Ga0206975, IMG submission 152919) | Enriched cells from forest soil in Barre Woods Harvard Forest LTER site, Petersham, Massachusetts, United States -... | ecosystem: Environmental > Terrestrial > Soil > Temperate forest > O... | reverse complement strand
CTCGGATCGCAGTCACGGTTAGCGCCTGTTGATCGCCACCAATAGGATGCTCCGGCAAAACGGGAAATCGCTGTGATCCGGACGGCACGCGGGGCGTCGTGAATTGTAGTTTTACCGACAGAAGATTTGTCGAGCGATAGTCTATCTACTCCCAGGAAGTCGCAAATCGTATTCAAATAACCTTGAGGGTTCGATCGCAGATCCTCATAAAACAGCGTTAGAACATTGGATTCTCCGAACTCTCGCTGCCAATCCCGAAGGTGAGCCGCATATCTGGGAAGATCGAATCCCCGAGCGACGATCAACCGCCAAAATCTATCGAAACTGGGTTCCACGACCAGCCGTCGGGCTCTAATGACTCGCCAAAGTGAGTAAAGCCTCGTAGCAGGATCCCGAAAGGTGCAAATAATTTTACAGTTCGGAATATGCTTCTTTATCCGTTGCATCGCGATGGGGTTGGCGAAATACCCAGGGTAGAATTCACCGAGAATACCTGTTTCTGTTGGTACATCGAATAGATTCGAATACCAATCCATCCCAAGATCATAGCGATCGTCGAAGAAGCGTGTTTCCTTCGGATCGGGCAATCCCACATAACCCTTCAGAACCTCGTGCAACCATGTGGTGCCGGTCCGAGGAGGCCCTACATGAATGAAACTAGGCAATCGCGATACCTGGGTAGGCTTTGTGCCGGCGATTGCTGAACGTTCGAACATGGATTGAATTTCTCCTTGTTGAGATGAGTAAGCAAAGGTTCGAGTAATCGCCATCTAGATCGAACTGCAGGTGCGCTTTACCCGATTAAGGCCTTGAGAGGCCTGCGCAGGAGTGTGGCCCCACTAATCACACTCGCCTTGAGTCTGTCTCTTGTTGGATATCTCCCGGGAGGAGCGGGAGTAACGCCTAGTTTTCGTAGATAGTAATTTGCCCGATATTTGTTTGCCCGTTCCATGTCACTAAATTGGAAATTCAAACTCAGAGTTATCGAAACTTCGTTACCGTTCTGCACCCAATGAGGCGCGTTGACTGGCACATGGAGCCCGTCACCGGGACGGAGATGAAACGTTTGACAGCGATCCTGATACTGTGGTTTGTAGACGGCCGCGTTATTGTCAACGGCCCAAAAGCGTTCCAGTTCCTCCTCCGGTAGAACCTCCCGATCGTTCTGGTCGAAAACGAAGATCCATTTTTCTCCCTGAATCTGTAGGATGAAGTTGCATTCACGATCGATGTGATAGGTGCTAATGCGCCGAGGGGAAGTCACGAAAATAATCGCGTTTTCTTTGCGAATCGGTTGTTGCCAATAACCACCATTTGCTTGCTTGATTTCAAACATTCCGCGTTCGAGTAGCGTCCGGTACTTGGGATCGAGTTCCGCGTGGCGGATAATGATCCACGCGTTCGCTTTGTTGATTTCTTCAACCAGGTTCGCCGGTGAGACGTTCGTCCGGGGCGACTCGTTCCAGCGTTGGTCGACACGCAGTACGTTGACATCGGCGTAGAGTTCGCCGGGATGAATCTGCAAGCTTCTCGTAAGTTCCGTGATATTTGCAAGATTGAGTAGCTGTTCGTCGCTTAAATTGTGCTTCAGACTAAACGGCTCCCGATTAAAGTGCTTTGCGAATTGCACAGGATTAACAAGCAAAAGTCTGCACTTCTCGCAGTCGTCGGTTTCGAACATTTTCAGCATGGTTTGTTCGGGTACTGAAGTTCCGTTCTGAAGGTTCTGTTTCATTGCTAAGCCTTCCGTGAGCGGAGTCACAATGTTCCGTCTTCCTGAGAATGCCGATCCACATTCATCGGTCTTGAATTAAGCCACATTTAGATGCGAATGCGGTATCCTGTTTCACTATGTAGAATAGGGAGACTGGCAAATTGCTTATTCACGTTCCACTCAAGGAACCTGCAAGTGTACGTGAGCGAACTAGAGAGGTACGGACGGAGGTGTCAGGATCGTGATCGGTTCGCGTTGAGACCTGGTTAACGAAGGTTTCAGAGGAATTCTCGTTAGTTTGAGAGCGAATCAAAAGCATGTCGAGTGTGCGTGCAAGTATCTGTACGTTCGGTTCTGAGGTCATGTCGTCGTGATCACCGGGGACATCATGCACTTCGACCTCGCTTGCAAGAGAACCCCAACCCAAAGTGGGATCACCGAGAACTAGATCAGTTGTGTGAGTTGTTGTGCGCAGCAGCAGCAATCGTCCAGGAAACGTGCTTGGCATATACTCAGAGGCTGCGTATGAATTAACGTCGCTAATGCTTCCGACATTTCGAGGGACGCGCCCAAATCTTCGTAGGGAAGAATAGACTAGCCGAGAAATGCGGCGACCGAGCCGCTCACTCATGTATTCGATACGCCCAGCTTCAAAGAGAACTCTAGCAATACGAACACGGTAGCGTCTGAGTCGGCGCAGCAGGCTGATATCGCGTACTAAACGTGCTTCGTAGTGCCATTCGGGTGAATCCAACAGAGCCAGGAAGCCAATCTCATCGCCGCGCTTGAGCAGTTCGCATCCCATCTGAAAAGCAACTAGCCCGCCGAAAGAATAACCGGCCAAATGATATGGTCCTTGTGGTTGTAGGATTTTGATCTCACGGATATAGTGAGACGCCATGTCCTCGATATTGGTGATGTACGGAAGGTTGCCATCCAGACCCGGCGGCTGAAGCGCGTAGACCGGCTGATCAGAATTAAGGTACCGTGCTAGAGGCTGGAAGCGAACAACATTTCCTCCGATTCCAGAAATCACATACAGCGGTGCCCGAGTTCCCTCCGATCGAATCGTAACTAGTGATGTGGTCGGAGGCGACCAACCATCGCGGCGCAAGATCTCAGCCAAGCGTTCAATGGTGGGAGCCTGGAACAAAGTGGAGAGTGGAAGCGTCTTACCCCACAAGGAGTTGATCTTGTTGAACAGACGCGATGCAAGGAGTGAATGTCCCCCTAGATCAAAGAAATTATCTGCGATCCCGATGGGTCGAATACCGAGTAAGTCTTCCCAGATTTGGATCAATTTCGATTCCAATACTCGTTGCGGTGCGACGGAGGTGCTCCCGCTATTAACCTCAGTAGGGTTGAAATGCGGTAAGGTGACCGGATCTACGTTGTCGTTTCTGTTAAAACGAAGATCATCCATGAAGAGGATGTTAAGGCCGCTCGGATACCCGTCGCACTGTTGCGCGATTAGTTCTTGAAGTTGTGTTCTTATGTTCAGGTGACGTCCCGATGGAATTCGACCGAGGCTTTCGGGCGCAAGGACAACGTACACGTCGGTTCGTCTATGCCCGGATGGATCATTCGATGACAACGCAACCGCGCACTTCACTCGGTGATGGCGCATCAAGGTAAATTCGAGGTCACCAAAGTGCTTCCTAAATCCCCGAATATTCGAGTGCCGCTCGGGAGGGCCGAAAAACTGGATACGGCCGTCTGGCAGATACCGTCCCAAATCTCCAGTCTTAAACAAACGTGTCCCGACACCGGCAACCGCGAAAAATTTCTCGGCGGTGAGCTCAGTATCGCCGTAATAAGCCCGCGCTAGTCCGTCTCCACCAACGCAAATATCTCCTACGACACCGATAGGTGCACGCTGCATATAACGATCTACTACCGCAACTCTGAAGCCCGTGGCCGGTATACCTAGATATTCTGCTTGTTTCGAAGTCGCCAAATCAAGTTGACCTGCTGCTTCCCAGTTAATTACACTTGAACCAGTCTCCGCCGTGCCGTACGAACTTACGCAGCGGACCGATCCACTCGCAAAAGCATCAATTGCCTTGGTCGCTGGTTTGTCTCCATGAACAGCGATGAGACGAACGCGGCTGAAGAGCTTTCTGCAAGCACGTTCATGGGCAATTGCGAATGCTTCGAAGTGCCTTGTACTCAGCATGATTATCGTGCACGCCTTTTCCTCGACGATTGCCGCGATATCGCGACGGGAACTGGCAGGAGGTGCAAACACCGCAGTTGCACCAGTCGTCATAACCGACAGAAGCATCTCCTCGATCCCTGCTGAGCTAATCAGGGCGACGCGGTCGTCGGCCACCAGTTGGTACGCTTCCACTGCTGCCGATGTTCGTGCCGCCAGGGCCTCATGCGTCACAACTACTGCCTTTCGGCCACCGGTGGTTAGGCGCACACAGGCTGAACTGCCGCTCTCCGGGTTCTCAACGAAAGCCTGAGAACGTGCGCCACGGCCTCTGGTTATTCGCTGCAACGGAAACACGAATTGAGTTCCTTTGTTCACGAACCAGGATGTCAAGCGCTTGTCTGCGAGGACAACCTTGATTCGGTTCAAGAGCGTTCGCATTTGAATACTGTCGCCAGCTTCGCCCGGAGAAAACCAGACATAGGGGTGTCCAGCCTTCAGGACGGCGACTATCGCCACCATCAGGTCCGGTGAAAAATCAGAACAAATCCCGATCAAAGCCTCGCGATCCAGATTCAATCGTTTGAGGCGGTACGCGAGAGCATCAGACCTCGTGTCCAATTGTTGATATGTTAGGTTGCTTTTCCCTGAAATGCCCGCTGCCTTGTTCGGCGCATTGTTGCTCTGCTCCTTTATCCGCTCGAGCACGGTGCGCCAGTTGGGAGGCTTTGAATCCTCCAATGCTACGCCGACGGAGGATTGGTTAGGGCCCGCCGATTCTGAAAGAGGCAGCTGCGAAATGCGCAACTCAGGGTCCGCTACAACTGCATCCAAAATCGACTGGTAGTGTCGCAGCATTCGTCTGACGGTGTCGGCGTCAAACATATCAGGATTGTATTCGAGTCGATTGATAACGCCCTCGGGTCGCTCGACAGTCGCGAGATGCAAATCGAATGCAGTACCAGGACTCGCCCAAGTGTAAGGACTCCAGACGAGATTGTGCGTTTGTACCGGCTGCAGAAAGGCTACTTGATGGAGGAAGTAAATTTGAAAGAACGGGTTTCGACCACGAAGCTGCTCGACACCTAGTTCCTCCAAAATGCGGCCAAATGGTAAATCCTTATGAGTCAACGCCTCAACTGTTACGTCACGGATTCTGCTCGTTAGTTCACGGAAAGTTGGATTTCCCGTGAGATCAGTCCGCAAACTGATGGGATAGGAAAAGGGCCCGACAATTCCTTCGGTATCGGGGGTCCGGCCGGCGATCGGTGAGCCGACCATGATATCTTCCTGTCCGCTCAGCCGGGACAACATTGCTTTAAACCCGGCAAGCAGAAGCATAAACATCGTAATCTCTTCTCGCCTACAGAAATCCTTCAACCGCGCAACAAAGGTTGCTGGTATCAATAGAGATTCGGTTGCTCCGCGCGACACCAGTCCCAACGGGGTGAATCGATCGGCCGGCAGATCAACCAATGGTAATTTTCCGTGGAGTTGCCTCTTCCAAAAGGCCGAGTCTTCATCAAACGACTCTCTCTGCAACCATTCATTCTGCCAGTGAGCGAAGTCGGCGTACTGGATCGACGGTTCAGGTAGCGGTGAGGCGAGGCCCTGAGAGAATGCATCGTAGAGCGAGGTTAACTCGCGAACCAAGATACCATTTGACCACCCGTCGCATACAATGTGCGGCATCGTAAGCATCAGGATGTGATCACTCGTATTGAGGCGAACGAGTGTGGCGCGAAACAACGGGCCGTTCCCAAAATTAAATGGCTTCAAAGCTTCATTACGCAGAAGGACCTGAGCTTCGGATTCCCGCTCGACTTCGCTCAAATCCTCAAGGTTGATTTCAGTTAACTCCACTTCACCAGGTAAATGGATCACCTGGACGGGGCGGCCGTCCAAGGAGCTGAAGGTAGTTCGCAGTGTCTCGTGCCTGCGTACTAGCTCGGATAGGCTGCGCCTGACAATGGGGACTCTAAGCGGGCCACTTAGCCTCAGCGCAACTGGCATATTCAGTGTGGGGTTTCCCGGCATTAACTGATCGAGAACCCAAAAGCGCTGCTGGTTGAGCGTGATTGGAAACGCATAGATGTCGCATCGATCGGAGCCGGCGTCCATGGAATCTCGATGTGGGTCTGTGGTGGCTTCCTCGGGCGGAAATGCGCTTGCGTTAAGCGTTTGTATGTCCAGCTTTTGCGGCTGCGTGCAAGACTGATAAGCGAGTGGAACACTCGAAGTCGGGGCCCCAAACTCAGCGAACTCTGAAATATTCCGATCGGGATTCTGGCTTATGTATTCCAGTGTTTTCTGATAATTCTCGATCAACCGCTCAATGGTGTGCTCCTCGAACAAATCGGTTTTGTATTCACACGATAAACGCCAACCGTCGCTGCGCAAGATAAGAAAAACATTCAGATCGTAAAGTGCTCCCTGTGATTTTGAGGGCAGAACGTTCAGCTGGATGCCAGCGAAGCTTCGAATTGTTACCTCGTCTCTCTGACAGATAAAATTGAGACTGATTAAACGTTCATGCTTCGGATACTCTTTGGGACAGATTTCTCTGAGCACTTGTTCGAATCGGACATTGGAATTCGCCAAAGATTCCGTGCTCATCGTTTGAGTACGTCCGAGAAAGCTTCTGAAAGTAGGATTTCCACTCAGGTCAGGTCGCAAAACGACAGTGTTAATGAATAGACCGATCAACGATTCAAGCTCTAGGTTGTGGCGCCCAGCAACCTGGGTACCTATGCCGAAATCGGTCTGTCCCGTATATCTATAAATGACGACGGCAAGAGCCGCTAACATCAGGTTGTATAGTGTAGCGCCTTCGCGATTCGCGAAATCCTTCAAGGCATTCGTCAGTGGTAACGGAAGAAGAGTAGAAACTATATTCGAGTTACGTGACTTCGACCGGATTTTCTCGTAATCGGTCGGGATGCGCACTCTTTCTATATTGGCTAGTTGTGTTTTCCAGAATGATAACTGTTCGTTCGCCAGTTCGCTGACCGCTTGCTCGCGCTCCCAGATCGCAAAATCTCCGTACTGAATGGGAAGCTCTGGAAGCGACGCCTCCGATCGGTTCACGTGAGCTTCGTACAGCGTCGCGAACTCGCTGATCATAAGGCCGATAGACCAGTAATCGGCAATGGCGTGGTGTACCGTTAACAAAAGCAAGTATTGCTTCTCAGCCTTTCGCACCAATGTCACGCGAAGGAGGGGGCCGTTAACTGAGTCAAAGAGCTTCCGCGCTTCTTCGAGGCAAAGACGATCTACCTCGGTTTCTCGCCGATGACTTTCCAGGCAACGGACATCAATCAGCGGTACATCGATAGCCAGCACCGGTGATATGATTTGCATCGGGCGGTCCTCAACCCGAGCGAACGTTGTGCGAAGTACTTCGTGTCGTGCGATGATCTGGTTGAAACTGCGCTTCACGAACTCCGGCTCGAGGCTCCCTTCGAGAAGGAACCGGACGGCTATATTCAGGACCGATGTACTCTGGCTTTTCTGTTCCAGAGTCCAGAATCGTTCTTGGCCAAGCGATGTCGGTAGCAGGCAAACGTCTTCCGCTCCTGAAGGGATATTTTCGGTAGTTGCTTCAGGCACTACCATTTCTCCGGTCAGCTTCAGTCTGCAATGAGGACCGTCCAATCCGATATTGTTCGCGCGACACTCTTGCGATAACCGGCATGACAGGCTCAGCTTTTAACTGACTGCTGTTGTCCATTTGCGTGAGCAAATTCATTATTGTACGGTGCTTCAGGAACAACGCTGGTGCGATCCTAATGCCCTCCTTGTTGGCCCTGGCGGCGATCTGAAAGATGTGCAGCGAATCTGCTCCAAGCTCGAAGAGATCGTCCGTAATTCCGACGCGCTCGAGATGCAACACGCTGGCCCAGATTCCTGCCATAGTCACTTCCTGAGTCGTTCTGGGAGCAGTGAACTCTTTTGTTGGTGTCGCACGTGTGGCGGCAGGAGTTGGCAGCGCCGTGCGATCGATCTTTCCGTTGGGTGTGACAGGCATCTCATCCAATTGCACGACTGCGGAGGGCAGCATATAGTCCGGTAGTTTACCGATCAGAAATTCTCGGATCGCAGTCACGGTTAGCGCCTGTTGATCGCTAACCAGGTACGCAACCAAGCGTTTATTACCCGGAACCTCCTCGTGGACACTCACCACTGCCTGACGGATTTGAGGATGGCGTAGCAAGGCGTCTTCGATTTCTGCCAGTTCGATCCGAAACCCGCGTAGCTTAATTTGGTTATCAAGCCTCCCGAGAAACTCTAGCGAACCGTCCAGCAGCCTACGCACCATATCGCCGGTCCTGTACAAGCGGGCCTCGAGCCCGGGGCCCAGCGACCTATGGACGAACTTCTCCGCCGTCAGCTCTGGTCGATTGTAGTAGCCTCGCGCAAGACCATCGCCACCGATATATAGCTCGCCCACTGTGCCGATTGGAGCCAATTGCTGGTGAGCATCAAGCACATGGAACTGAGTATTATCGATTGGTCCCCCTATCGTGATCCGTCCATCTCCCGCGGCGACTGGGCAGGCAGACGACCAGATCGTTGTCTCCGTCGGTCCATACATGTTCCAGACCGCGTCGCCTCGTTCCAACAACTGGTTCGCGAGTTCGCGAGGCAGTGCCTCGCCACCGCACAAAATTTTCAATTGCGGAGTGGAACTCCATCCGGCCTCAATCAACAATCGGAAGGTGACCGGAGTCGCTTGAAGAAGAGTCGCTGCGGAAGTGTTCAGTAACCCCAGCAGTTGGTTTCCATCAGATGCAGCTTCGCGGCTTGCGATTACAACCTTGGCTCCTACACACAGGGGGAGAAACAATTCCAGGGCGGCAATGTCAAACGAGAGTGTTGTTACGGCGAGCAAAACGTCCGTTGGCTCGATACCCGGTTTTTTCCGCATCGAACAGAGGAGGTTTACGACGGCGCGGTGAGGTATTTCCACTCCCTTGGGCTTACCGGTTGACCCAGAAGTGTAAATTACGTACGCGAGATCCTGAGAGCACACCGGGATGTTCGATTCACTCACGTCAAGCGCATGCAAGATCGTATCCCACTCGCCGTCTAGCTGAACTACGCGGGCGGCTGATGGTGGCAGGAGCGTCGCAAGCCTTTTCTGGGATAGCAGTACTGCTACTTTCGCCTCTTCTAGTACGAAAGCAATACGAGCCGCCGGATATGTCGGATCCATTGGCACATAGGCTCCCCCAGCTTTAAGGATTCCCAATAGGCCCACGAGCATTTCGACGGAGCGCTCAACGAATACGCCTACCAGCGAGCCTGGAGCCACTCCGACCGTTCTGAGATAATTTGCCAATCGGGCGGCGCGAAAATTCAGTTCACTATAGGTTATCCGTTGGTTCTCGAAGGTGACTGCGATAGCCTCGGGTGTACGCCGTACTTGCTCCTCAAATAACTGGTGCACGCAAACCTTTCCGGGGTATTCCGCTCGCGTGTCGTTCCAATCAACGGCAAGCTGTTTAATCTCCGCCTTAGTGAGCAACGGTAGCCTCGACAGAGGCCGGTCGGCATCGGCAGCGATGCTCTCCAGTAACGTCTCATAATGGCCGAGCCATCGATCGATGGTAGAGGCGTCGAAGAGTTCCGTATTATAGTCGCAGTCCAGAACGAGTCCGTCATCGGATTCGATAACATTGAGGAAAAGGTCCTGGTTGACGAAGGTTTTGGGGTTCGGATCAACCGCTACCTCAAGACCCGAAAAGTTCATTGCGGCGCCCAAGCGCTCAAGATTGAATTGAACCTCCATCAGTGGCAAGCGAGCAGGGTCGCGCTGGATTTTAAGCTGGCGGATCAGGCGTCCGTAAGTATAGTTCTGATGTTCATATGCATCGAGCAAAGTGCGTTTTATCTGGACAAGAAATTCGCCCATTGACGGATCGCCGGTAAGATTTCCGCGCACGGGAAGAAAGTTTACGCAATGTCCGACTAGCGTGACGTTTTCAAACAGTGATTGGCCGGCGGTAGGAATTCCAATGACTATGTCGTCTTGCCCGCTCAGTCGGCCGAGCAGTGCATGAAAGCTGGCCAACAGAGTCGCGAAGAGGGTGCACTTGCGCTGTGCCCCAACTCTTTTTATGGCCTGATAGACTGCCTTAGATATGTGCCGGCGTCGAGTAGCGCCCTCGGTGGATCTGACCGAAGGACGTGAACGGTCGAGCGGCAGGTCGAGGAGGGGGGCGCGCCGCTTGAACTGTTCGAGCCAATAATTTTCAATCGAGTCGCCCTCCGAGCTCGAAAAGTGCTCCATCTGAATTTGAGCATAAGCGCTGAAGCTCATCGTCGGCGGAAGATCGCAGGCGTTGCCGGCGCGTAATGCACAGTACGATTTCGAGAGTTCTTCCAAGATGATGTTGGTGGACCAGCCGTCGCACACCGAATGATGGGTGGTGAAGATCAAGTGATGTTCCTGCGCTTCGAGCTTGATCAGGTGAGCCCTCACCAGTGGTCCACGATTCAGATCGAAGGGTGTACGAGCTTCCAGATCGATGATTTCAGCGCGTCGGTCGCATCCGGCGGTCTTTTCTAACGCACTCAAATCTTCCACTCGGAGATTAAGCACACATGAATCCGCGAATTCTTGATACTGATTGTCTTCACTGAAGCTGGCGCGCAAGGCATCGTGACGCGAGATAACAAAGTTGAGGGCTTGCTCCAATGCCGCTACTTCCAGCTTCCCGGTTAGCCTCAAAGTGAAGGATTCGTTGTAAGCGCATGATGCTTCATCGCTGATTCGTGCTGAGAGTAAAATTTCCAGTTGCGATTCAGTAACCGGCGCTCGCCCATGCACTTTAGGTATCTCGATGGCATCCGTTCCGTCTGCTATGTCCACTACTGTCTTATCGGGACTGTCCGGCAACTGGCGACCATTGGCGTATTCGAGGGACTTCGGTGTCTGACTCGAGCTGGAAATTACGGTCGCGTCTGCGGTGGGCAGAAAACTTGCTAACTGCATTTCGATGATGGATTCTCGAAATGCGCTCACTACCCGCGCGAGATCTTCATCGCTGTGAGCAGTCGTAAGAAACATCGGAAAGCCTTCTTGAATGTGAATTCCGCGCTCGCGCATGTAGTAATAGAAAAGACCGGCATATTTGAGCTCAGCCGGAAAAATAAAATGTGCGAAGGAGCCGAAAGAGTCGACCCGAGTTGGCAACTGCCGAGCTTCCAGGAACGCATTTATCTCCGCCGCCATTCGTGAGGTGCTCTCGGCCAATCGATCTTGCAGTGCGGGGCCTGCATCCTTGAGGTGCTTCAATACCGCCAAGGCTGCGGCCAGTGCCAGTGGATGTCGCACGAAGGTCCCCGCGAAGAATGTGACTCCCACTTCGGGATACGAGTCGTCGCCATAATTCCATTGTCCGCCATCAAGCGCGTCCATGTAGGCGGCGCGACCAGCGAGGATTCCTATCGGTAAACCGCCTGCAAGCACCTTGCCGTACGTGGCTAGGTCAGCCTTGATGCCGAGTAAAGCCTGACATCCACCCGGATGGACTCTGAAGCCGGTGACGACTTCATCGAAGATCAGCGCCGTCCCGGATTGTTCGGTGATGCGCCTGATCTGCTGTAGAAACTCCACCGGTCTGAGACCGGGATGGCGGCTCTGGACTGGCTCAATTAGAACAGCGGCGAGCTCTTTGGCGTGCGCGTCGATGTAGCTGAGCGCCTCAGGTGTGCCGTAATCGAGCACGACGACATTTTCGACGTGTTCGCGCGGAATTCCCGGTGCGACAGGAACAGAACGCGGGCTGTTCGGCCCGGTTAGGCCCTTGACCACTACTTCATCGAACATCCCATGGTAGGCGCCGGTGAATAGCACGACCTTACTGCGAGCTGTGACCGTACGCGCGACGCGTAACGCCGCGACCACAGCTTCGGAACCAGTGTTACAGAACGTGACCCGGTCCATATCGGTCATTTCGCAGATTAGGTCGGCGACTTCGCCTGCTAGCGGAGATTGTGGTCCCGTCTCGTATCCGCGTTTCAGTTGGGCCGCAATAGCTTCAGACACGAACTCCGGGGCATGACCAAACATGATCGGGCCGTATCCGTTGACCATGTCGATGTATTCGTTACCATCGACGTCCCAGAGTTTTGATCCCTTTGAGCGATTTGTAACGATTGGATATATGAGCTCCTTCCACTCCACGCGAAAACCCGCAGCGACTCGCGGGTCGGCGAGACGGTGGCGATGCCGTTCAGTGAACTGCTTCGAGCCCGCAGTCTTACGGGTGTATCGTTCCACCAACGCGCGCAAATGCTCCTGCTGCCGCCGATCGAGGCCATTCGAACCGGTCTCGACCGGCCGAAAGGGCACGAACTTGCGAGGCTGCGGTGCAGGTCCGTTAGCGAGTGTCGGCGCTGAATGAATAGGCGGTGGTCTGGTGATGACCGATGCTATCGTAGCAAGCGGCGATATCGGTGTAGTATCGGTCCGGTGCATACTTGAACCATTTGCCACGCCTCCAAGCACCTCCAATTGCTTTGAGATCAGATCCGTCATCGTCTGCAATTGGTGTTTCAATATTGTCTCTAGACTCGCAAGACTCGTCGCTGGTAACGCTTCTACGGCAGTCGAAGCAGGAGTCGAAATGGGTTCAATCGACTCACTGTTCTGAAGAGATTGGGCCACGGCGCTGAGCTGCGATTGTGTTGTCAGTGACGAAGCGCCGTGGTCTTTGATAATCTGCGGCGCCAGATGTAACTCGAGATGCGCCGCAAGTGCATCGAGTGTGGATAGCTGGTCCAGCAGCTGGCGAAAAGTAATCTTTACTCCGAACTTGGATTGCAACGCCTGCGAAACCTGGGTGAGAAACAATGAGTCGAACCCCAATTCAAGAAATGTGGTCGAACCACCAGCGCCGGAAAGATCGATACCAGATAGATCCTGGAAGATAGCCAGCAGGGGAGGGTGAATTTGTACTTCGCGTTCAAGTGATTGTGCTAACTCCATATTCTCCGTTCCAATAGCTTCCCTTCCATGTGGTCGGGATTCCGTCGCTTGAAGATCGTAATTTCCTGTTGGTAATTCGCAAATCGTTGGATCGGTGCAGCCGGTTACCTCTGAGTGATCGGAACCAAGCGAATCGGCATCAGGCGAAGTGTTGGTTCGCGGTGACTCAATCCAACATCGCTTTCGCTCAAACGGATACGGCGAGATCGAAACCCGTCGGCGTTTCTCGCCCGCGTAAACCGCTGTCCAATCTGGATCAGCTCCGCTCAGCCAAAGTCTCCCCAGAACATCAAGGACAGAATCCTCTTCTGTGTATTTCCCGGCGGGCTCGGGCATCGACGAGAGGACAATTTGATCC
>Ga0206975_1214_pt1 | contig 13325 bp, 16 predicted proteins | sample Alteio_BWOrgHeat_81_FD_152919 | JGI IMG/M metagenome (GOLD analysis project Ga0206975, IMG submission 152919) | Enriched cells from forest soil in Barre Woods Harvard Forest LTER site, Petersham, Massachusetts, United States -... | ecosystem: Environmental > Terrestrial > Soil > Temperate forest >... | reverse complement strand
CCCGATCTCGACGGAGTGATGGAAGCAGAGTTGGAGCAGGTTGTGCGTTTGCTTGCGGAAAAGCGATGGCCCTTCCGCCTCCACGCAACATACAACGAATCCATCGAACGTTTTTTGAATGTGTTCGAGAAGGTCAATCGTAATATCCCATTTAACGGACTGCATTGGTTTTTCGATCATGCAGAGACGATCACCGAAAAAAATATTGAACGGGTTGCTGCGCTTGGCGGAGGCATTGCAGTGCAGCACCGCATGGCATATCAGGGAGAGTATTTCGTCGACCGCTACGGCGAGAAAGCAGCGCAGCGTACACCACCTATTCGTCGGATGATTGAACTTGGCCTGCCTGTGGGGGCAGGCACGGATGCTACTCGCGTTGCGAGTTTCAATCCTTATGTGGCTCTCTACTGGCTTTCGTCCGGAAAAACAGTGGGTGGTTTGAGCATCTATTCGGAAAGCAATCGCATGTCGCGTGAGGAAGCGCTTCGTCTCTATACACAAGGCAGCAGCTGGTTTTCGGCCGAGGATGGCACTAAAGGTGGCCTGCTTCCTGGTCAGCTGGCAGATTTCGCTGTACTGACGGAGGACTACTTCACTGTGCCGGAAGAAGAAATAAAAGACCTTCAATCGGTGCTTACGGTTGTTGGCGGCGAGGTTGTGTATGCCAATAAAGATTTTGATAAGCTTGCCCCGTCGCCGCTCCCGGCCGCGCTTGATTGGGCGCCCACCGCTCATTATGGAGGGTACTACAATCCGCTAGAGCATCCTGTCAAAGCGTTTACCCATAGCTGCCGCAACCATGCAGTTGTCCAACATAGGTCCACCCCGCGTCTGGGTGAAGCCATCTGGGGCTTGGGATGTGATTGCTTCGCCTTTTAGCTGCGAAGAGCCAGAGGAGAGCAAGCGATGAAAGTAATAGTTATTTCATTTGCTGTAGGTGTGTTTGTTGGCATTTTGTATGGAGTGATTCGAGTAAAGAGCCCGGCTCCACCCATCGTCGCTCTGCTCGGTCTGCTGGGGATGGTGCTTGGAGAACAAGTCGGCGGTTCGGTTATCACAAAGAAAGTCAGCATAGCAAATGCCGCAGCTGTTTGCCTTGTAGAAAAGCATTGGGGACAGCGGCCGCATGTGCAACCTGTAACATCATCCGGGCTCGCGCAGACTGAGAAGTGACGAAAGGAACCCTGATGCGTATCACGAAATCCCTTGGTGTAATTTCTAGTGCGGCTTTCTTAGGGGCGGGCTTGTTGCAGTTGCAAGGCTCTTTGCCGGCATTCGCGCAAGCCGCTGCGGCAACGCCCAATGGGGCGGTGGAACCGCAATACGACACGACCCATGTCTACGTCGCTCCGGAGGACTTCGACCGCTTCGTAGCTTGTGTCGTGCCTACGTTCGGCGGGACGACCTCTAAGCAGGGGGTCTTCACGGTCACACCGACTCCGAGCAGCACCAAGTCGCAGTTGGTGCTGACTCCCGTAGGGACATTGCCGGTTTGTGGATTCAAGACTCCGGTGCCGTATCCATTTAGTGCAGAACGGGCAGGTTATCTTGTGACTGGCATGGATACAGCAATTCAGGCTGCCCGCCCGACGGGCGCTGATGTGCTTGTCACCCTGTTCAACGATCCCGTCGGGAGAGACGCCATTATCCAATGACTACAGCGTGTTTCATAAATCGCCCGACGGCTTCGGGACATAGCACGAGCCCCGCTTCGGCGGCGGAGCTCGTCCGGAGCCTCACTTACTTACGAGGTTTATGAAACACGCTGTACGGAGTTTTCTACGCCGGCAAGATCCTGAAGGAGACACAGCCCGGCCGCAATCTCAATTACTGGGGGTTTTGGGCAGAGTTATAAGTTTTGGGAAGAGAGGCAGACGAAAACCTAGGCGCAGTCGCGATGGACTGGGAAATCAGCTATGTTGAAGTCTCTTTGGATAATTGTCGCAAGGATCTCGGGCTTCTTGATTCCAACGGTCGTGGGCTCAGCGTTCTTTTTCGCAATCATTGGGGTGTTCGGAATATGGATTGCGTTTGCAGGGCTGATTCTAGCGATCGCCTTTGCCGTGACGACAGTGGCCTTTGTTCCGGCAGAAGGAGGCGCAAGATGAATCTGAATCCGGCTACGTTAGCCCGCGTGCAGTTCGCCTTCACCGTGAGCTTTCACATCATTTTCCCTACCATGTCCATTGGGCTCGCCATGTTCCTAGCTGTGATAGAAGGTCTCTGGCTCAAGACCAGGGATGCACTTTACCTCGAAATCTATCGCTTCTGGCTGAGCATTTTTGCAATGGGTTTTGGAGTCGGGGTGGTGACGGGCATTGTCCTCTCGTTCGAGTTTGGTCTGGGCTTTGCGAAGTTTGCACAGCTTGCCGGGCCGGCGATCGGGCCCATGATTGCGCTCGAAGTACTCACTTCTTTTTTCCTCGAAGCGGGTTTCCTCGGGATCATGCTCTTCGGAATGCATCGAGTGGGGCCCAAGCTCCATTTTTTTGCTACATGCATGGTGGCGCTTGGCACACTACTGTCAGCATCATGGATCCTCTCAGCGAACAGCTGGATGCAGACGCCAGATGGCGTGGCTGTCCGCAATGGCCGCTTGGTTGTAGTCAACTGGTGGCATGTCCTGAACAACCCCTCCTGGCTTGCCCGCTTGCCGCACATGCTTAGCGCGGCATACCTGACCGCCTCGTTTCTTGTGGCGGGCGTTGGTGCATGGTACCTGCTGTGTGGCAAACATCTTGCGTTTGCGAAAAAGCGCGTAGCGCTTGGCACTGCGTTCGCAAGCGTGCTGATCGCGGGACAGGTATTCATTGGCGACATTCTCTATGGCACGATGCTTAAGCACCAGCCCTCGAAGATGCAGGCCGCTGAGGGATTTTGGGAGAGGGAGTCAACATCGCCGGCTGCGTACTACTGGGTAATTCTGCCGGACCAAAAGGAACAGCGCAATCGCTTCGCCCTCGGCATTCCATATTTAGGCAGCATCTGGCTCACGCACAGCCTTCATGGCCGAGTGGAGGGCCTGAAGAACACCCCACGGGACGCGCAACCGATCATGGGCATGGTCTTTTACGGATTCCGCATCATGTACGGTATCGCCATCCTGATGTTCGCTGTGGCGACAAGCTCTCTGTGGCTTAGATGGAAGCGCGGTCTCTTTACGACAAAGTGGTTTCTTCGCTTCCTGGTGGCGATGACTCCGTCTGGCATTATTGCGACGCTTGGCGGATGGTATGTGGCCGAGACCGGCCGCCAGCCCTGGGTGATCTTCGGCCTGTTGAGAACGATCGATGCGGTTTCGCCGGTCCCAGCGAAGACGCTGCTCGCGACACTGATCGCATTTGTATGTATCTACGCGTTCTTCATGGCTGCATTTCTTTTCTTTGTGGCGCGCATTATCCGGAGGGGTCCGGAGTCGGGTCCTGCCCACGCTGAGGCCTCGGGGTTCCTCAAGAACGCGTTCCGTCCCCATGTGCTGGACCGCGCGAATGCCAATGCCGCGGTGGGGAGGTAGCACGATGGACCTGCCTCTCCTTTGTGCCGGATTCGCCGCTCTGTCCATTGCGTTGTATGTTTTGCTCGACGGCTTCGACCTCGGAGTCGGCGCGTTGCTCTTGCTGCAGCCGCATGAGAGATCGAGAGACCATATGGTCGATTCCATCACACCGACGTGGGATGGCAACGAGACGTGGCTGATCATGACCGGAGTGACGCTACTGGCGGCGTTTCCTATCGCGTATGGCATTCTCATGCCGGCCCTCTATATTCCGATCATCGTGATGCTGCTGGCATTGGGTATGCGCGGAGTCTCATTTGAGTTTCGTGCCCAAATGAAACGCTCCCGTCGCAGATGGGACGTGATCTTTGCAATCGGGTCGATTGCCGCAGCGTGCATGCAGGGTCTCATTCTTGGCGCTTTACTCGAGGGCATATCGGTTGAAGGGAGCACGTTCAGAGGGAGCGTCTTTGATTGCTTTCGACCTTTCTCTGTACTTTGTGCTCTCTGCGTACTTGAGGGATATGTAGTGCTCGGCGGGTGCTGGCTCGAATACAAGACGTCAGCGCTCCTGCACGGATTTTCGGTACGAGCGATGCGCTTCGCATTGCTGCTATTTCTTCTCACCTTCGGTTTTGTCGTGGAGACGTCATTCTCCGTTCAACCAGGCATTGTGGCCGTATGGAAGGCCCACCCTTTGCTGCTCGGAACAGTAAGCTGCACCCTGTTGATTGCAGCTCTCATTCTGTTTGGAAGTATCGGCAAGCGTCCCGATGTTCGTCCCCTGGCCGCGGGCATGGTGATGATCGCTGCCGGGATTGCAGGTCTTGCAATCATCGTGTTTCCGATGGTTGTGCCGTTTCGCCTTTCGATTTGGAGCGCGTCGAGTTCCCGGCTGAGCCAGATATTCGTGCTCACCGGAGCAATCGTTGTCACGCCCGTGGTCCTCGGATATTCGTTCTTCGCCTACTGGGTATTTCGAGGCAAGACTCCGGAGAAGGGATGGGACGGATGAGTGAGCGAAAAAAGCGGTTGCTGTGGTTCGCGGGCATCTACGTAAGCTCATTGATCGTCTTCGTATTTGTTACGTATTTGTTGCGAGCCGCTTTGCGGCTGCTTTGATCTATCAGCGGACTAAGCGCGTTCCAGCGGCTGTATCCGAGTCAGGAACGTCAGGAGGAAATAGGCTATGAATCGCACCCGTCGTCATTTCGTTTTGGTCCAGCTGGTTTTCAGTTTCGCGAGCTTCTTTCACCTCGGGCAGGCACAGATCCCGCAAGGTTCAAGCTCCCTTTCCACCATCGCTATCGGACCGCAGTACGACACTACCCATGTCTACGTCGCGCCATCCGACGTGAATGGATTTGTTGCGAGCTTTCTTGGCACCTTTGGAGGCCAGAGTACAAAACAGGTTATTGCCACGGTAACGCCGACGCCCAGCAAAACTACATCGCAACTGTTGCAAACACCGGTTGGCACAGTATCGCTTTTCGGATTTTTGACCCCCATACCCGCCCCCTTCGGCGCGGAGCGCACGGGATATCTTGTCACAAACATGGATGCGGCGATTAAGAAAGCCAAAGCCAGCGGCGCAGACGTGGTGGTGACGCCGTTTCCGGATCCAATCGGAGTAGATGCTGTTATAGAGTTCCCTGGCGGGGTGAAAACGCAAATCTACTGGCATACTACGGCGCCATCGTATACGCCCTTCGTCACGGTGCCGGAGAACCGAGTCTATGTTTCGCCAGATGCCGCTAACAAGTTTCTTCACAGCTTTCTTGCTTTCTCGGATGGCCGGGTTGTCTTCGATCAGCCTGCTGCGCCTGGAAATGAGATAGGCTTGCCGGGCACAACATTTCGTCGGATTCAAGTCGAATCCGTCTTCGGCAAACTTGTAGTACTCGTCACTGACGGTCACTTGCCATATCCCTACGGACGAGAGACCACAGGCTACGAGGTTGATGATTTGGGCTCCACTATTCAGAAAGCGACTTCTCTTGGGGGCAAGGTGCTAATTCAGCCCGTCACGCTCCAAGGGCGCACGTCGGCTATGGTGCAGTTCCCTGGGGAATATATCGCTGAGATCCACTCGCCGATTTCGTCGGCTGGACACTGACAGCAGCCGCACGTTGAACCGTCAAAACAGGAGACTTCGATGAACGGCAGCGCGCAGAGTGTCGTAGTCGATCCATCAAACCGGCTCCCTGGATTGCTGAGATCCACTCTATCGCCGGCAAATCTCGTTGATGTTGAGCAAAAACTCTAATGCGTTATCTGTCCATCTTGGCAGCTGTATTGCTCGTCACACGAGTGACCGCGGGGGCCCAGCCTGTACCCTCTGACAGCACGGAGGTGCCAGACAGGAGCATCAAGTTACTGCGTGAGGACGAAAACTGGAGTTTTCTTGCTAATCCTGCCAACCGTCAGGATTTCTGGGACCCGGTCAAATATATCCGGCTTCGAGGCAGTGACAATGATTGGTTCATGACGATGAGTGGAGAAGCCCGGGAAGTATGGGAGCAGATCGGCAACGACTATTGGGGACAGTCTCCTTACTGGAATGGGTACCTCAACGAAAGATACATGCTGGGTTTCGATATTCATTACGGAAAGCATGTTCGCACGTTTGTCGATTTTAAAAGCGGTATAAGTTCCTTCCGGTATGGTGGTCCGCGTCCGATCGACGAGAAGACACTCGACTTTCAAGCCGCCTTCCTCCAGGTTGGAACTGAAGAGGGTCAGAACTTCATCGATCTGAGAGCCGGGATACAGGAACTCGAGTACGGATCTGGCCGGCTTATCGACGTCCGCCAGGGACCGAATGTCCGCCTGAGTTTTGCAGGTTTCCTGGTCCAAAGTAAAATCGACCGATGGCTGGTCGACGGATTTGCCATGCGTCCACGCCTGGACAAATTTGGGTTCTTCGACGATCGGCCAAACAGCCAGGTGGAATTCTGGGGCGTATATGCTTCGCGACCCGCGCGGAAAACGTCAGTAGAATTGTACTACCTGGGGTTGGATAGAAAGCAGGCCACATTCCAGCGTGGCACCGCGCAGGAGGTGCGTCAATCCATCGGGGGACGCGTCTCCCGCCCCATTGCGACCGAGCGGCCCGGGTGGGACTTTGATGATGAAGCTCTGTGGCAGTTCGGCACGTTTGGTTCGGGAAACATTCGGGCGTGGACGGTCGCTACCGAAACCGGCTATCGATTCACAAATACGCCGCTGAAGCCGCGTCTCAGCGCGAAGGCCGACATCTCAAGCGGGGACCATCCAGCCTCGAATACTTTGAGCACGTTTAATCCTTTGTTCCCGAAGGGTGACTATTTCGGTGTTCTGGCTACGACCGGACCGGGCCCTCTCAACTTTATAGATATTCATCCTCATGTCGAGTTAACACTGCCTCACAACGTCTCCGCCTCTTTCGATTGGATCGTGCAGTGGCGGCAGAGCCTTGACGATGGCGTCTACAACGTACCGGGAAGCCTGATTCGAGCCGGCAATGCAAGCGAGGCGCGCTACGTCGGAGACAGGCCTGGCACACAGATCCATTGGCAGAAGACTCGTCATCTGTGGTTTCAAGGCGACTACGGAATCTTTTATGCAGGGCGTTTTCTAAAGCAGACCCAGCCTGGGCGCAATCTCAACTATTGGTGTTTATGGACCGGCTACCAGTTTTAGGGGACGATCCGGTCGTTTTTGAGAGGGAGGGCCGGCAATGAGCAATCGCCATGTACTCAGTCGGCTGCTTATTCATGGCGAGCGGTCCAACTATTGAAAAGGTTATACCGTACGCCCTGCTACGAATGACGGCGGCCACTGGCCTGGTGGACGCCGTCAGTTCTGTCGCTCGACCTCATTCTTCGACTTGCAACTCCAAGTTAGCTGATAACAAGGGATGCCAGAGCACTGGAGTCGGCTTGGATGGAACAACACGTGCTGTTTAAGCACCATGGCAATGACTAATGGAGGAAGCCCATCTCTGTTTTGCCGAGCAAGAACGAGTTACGGTCGCATGTTCGATGGAAAGGTTACGGACCGTGTGAAAATCCAAGCCTCCTATGAACGATGCAAAAGCCTGAGGTTCACAAGAAAGGAAACAGTCATGCAACACGTCCGTCGTCAAGGAATCCTCGACCCAAAGGGTCTGCTTACACCGGGGAGCGTTTTATCTGCGATCCTCATTGGCGGGATCGTCGTCCTGCTCGCAGGCCAAAGCGCTTACACGCAGGTGGGTCAGGAAGCAAATAAGGCACTCGTTGGTGCGACGGCCTTCGGGGACTGGCACAATGACGCCCCGGGAGTCCGGCGGCTAATCACTGCGCAGGATCTACCGGAGATCGGGAAGGAAGAGCCGAGCTTCGCCGAGGTAGTTCCTATGCCTGTCGGAGCGAGACCGCGAGTTCCGGAGGGCTTCTCGGCTGAACTCGTTGCATCGGATCTTGCGCAACCTCGGGCTATCCGTGCTGCGCCAAATGGGGACCTTTTCGTAGCGAACAGCTCGGAGAACGAGGTACGCGTGTATCGGATTCCGTCTGGTTCCTCCAAGCCGACAATCAGTGAGGTGTTTGCTGCCGGGCTTCACCAACCGTACGGAATCGCATTCTATCCTCCGGGACCTGATCCCCAATGGATCTACATTGCCAACAGCAGTAGCGTCGTTCGTTTCCCGTACAAGAACGGTGACCTGAAGACTACCGCCAAGCCCGAGGGTATTGTCGAATGCATTCCGGCGACTCATCACTGGACTCGCGACATTCTGTTTACCCCTGACGGTAAACGCCTTCTGCTGACGATCGCCTCGGGCTCTAACGCCGCCCTTGATATGTTTCCCTGGCCTCTTGTCCCTGGTGGGATTGACGGGTGGAATAAGACTCATCCGCTCGGTTCCGCCTGGGACAGCGAAGAAGGCCGCGCTAATATTCTGTCCTTTAATCCCGACGGTACGGACGAGAAAGTCTATGCCACGGGAATTCGAAATCCCGCAGGTATTACCATACAGCCTGCGACAGGCCAACTATGGGCAGTCGTCAATGAGCGAGATGGCCTCGGAAATAACACTCCCTTTGATTACGCGACTTATGTCCAGGAAGGCACCTTCTATGGCTGGCCATGGTTTTACATCGGCGGCCACGAAGATCCGCGCCATAAAGGCGAGCACACCGACCTGCAAGACCGCGTAACCGTTCCTGATGTGCTTATCCAAGCCCACTCGGCTCCCCTCCAGATCGTGTTCTATAAAGGCGAGGATTTCCCTGCCGAATATGACGGGAGCGCCTTCGTCACTCTGCATGGTTCATGGGACCGATCGATCCGGACTGGATATAAAGTTGTCCGCCTGCTCTTCGATAAGAGTGGCAAGCCCACGGGGGAATATGAGGATTTTATGACAGGATTCGTCGTATCCGATAAACAGGTGTGGGGCCGACCCGTGGGAGTTGCAGTCGCAAAGGACGGCTCGCTCTTCGTCACGGAAGATGGGAATGGAACGATTTGGCGCATTTCTCGCACGAAGTCAGTTGTCCACTAAGTGAGATCATTCCAAAGTGTGTAGCTGGCCGCAATCTCAACTATTGGTGTCTATGGACCGGCTACGAGTTTTATTAGGGAGAGAAGGGATCAGGAGCTGAAAGGAACGACATGGTTGGGCCGGTCGACGCAAAGAGTGAGAACTCTCTCTCTTCATTATCTGCAGAAAAGAGAGAACAATTTCGATCAGCGTTCTTTCATGTCGCACCGTCGATGTTTCTGGGAGCGCTCGATCAAACGATCATCGCCACAGCCTTACCAGCAATTACGGGTTCGCTCGGCGGACTATCCTACCTCGCCTGGGTGGTTACCGCGTACCTCATTGCCGCAACTGTCGCTGCTCCGCTCTACGGACGCATGGGAGACGCATTCGGGCGAAGGCGCATGCTATTGTGGGCACTCTGCCTATTTGTCGCCGGCTCGGTAGCGTGTGCGCTTGCCCCCACCCTTTTCATTCTGATTTGTGCTCGCGCCCTGCAAGGTTTTGGCGGTGGCGGCCTGATGACCCTGGCGCAAGCACTCCTCGGCGAAGTAGTTTCTCCAAAAGAGAGGGGCAAATTCAGGGATGGCTGGGAGCCAATTTTGCCCTTGCCAGCACACTCGGTCCGGTAATCGGCGGCGTTCTCTCGCAACACCTCGGCTGGCGCAGCATCTTTTGGCTCAATATCCCCCTCGGGTTAGGCGCCGCTTGCGCAGCCTTGCGCGTTAAAACATCCCCGGGGACAGGGATCTGTCGATTGGATTACGCCGGAACAAGCGTCTTCGTCGCTTCGACTGTAGCAGTTCTTTTCAGTTTGAGCATAGGCGGTCATGAAATCGCCTGGACCTCCCCGGTCCCGCTTACGATCGCGAGCCTGGGAGTAGCAGGGCTTGTCCTACTTCGCCCAATCGAAGAGAAGACGCAGCAACCGCTCATTTCTCCGCAACTAATTGGAGAGCCCGTCATCTGGCGCGCATCGTTGACGGTTCTTCTTTTCGCGGCGGTTCTTTTCGGCTTGATCGTTCAATTGCCGGTCTTCTTTCAAACAGTGTTCCGAACAAGCGCGACTACCTCCGGACTGCTTCTGATCCCGCTCACTCTGGCCCAGGTGGTAGTGTCCACCGCAACAGGTCTGCGAATTTCAACAACCGGGCATCCTCGGACGCCGATGGCTGCCGGTTTGTCGATCGTAGCGGGCGCTTTTTTGTCCTCGCAGCTGGAGTCAAATTGGGAGCCATGTTCATCGCACTGCTAACCCTTCTGATCGGGGCCGGCCTTGGATCGACGATGCCCGCCGCGCAAACCATGGTGCAATGGGCGGCAGGGAAAGATCGTCTAGGCGTTGGTACGGCGACTGTGTCGTTCAGCCGCTCCCTTGGGGGCGCAATGGGAGCGGCGATCGCTTCCGCGGTTTTGCTTGGAGCTTTGCAAGTTGTCGATCCGGTCGCACGGACCATTCTTAGCCAGGAACTTTCCTCGATTGCTTCGAGCCGCGTCGAGCCTTCTCAGATAGCTCCGCCATTGATGGCGGCATACCGTTGGGTATTCGTCGCGTTAGGAGGAATTTCCGGGTGCGCCGCTGTAGTTGCTTGGTCTATTCCGAATCTGGATTGGCGGGCACTCCGGCCAGTGCGTTAGCAACATCCTCATTGGATCGTAATTAAACGTTTTATTGCGTTATTGCGGTCGACTACATTACACCGGCCAATGATGCGTAAGCCAGAGGATGATCGGGACTGTGATTGCTAAAGAAAGTTTCGACAAGCATTCACTTGTCCGAGAAGTCGGCTACGCGTCCAGTTGCGGACTCACCCAGGTTCGATACCAAGCTTGTCGTTCACCGCGACTCTCAAACGCTGCTTGCAGCCAATGTAGCGCTCCGTTGTTTGTACCGAGACATGCCCGAGAAGGAATTGGATCTGCTCGAGCTCGCCGCCGGCGTCATGGCAGAATCGCGCACAGGAGCGTCGAAGATCGTGTGGCGCAAGACGTGGAATATTCATACTCGCGGCCGTCTTCTTGACGACGTGCCAGACCGTCTTCTCTGAGATGCCGTGCCCCCAGAGCTTACCCGCTCGACAGACACATCGGAATAATGGGCCGCTCTCGATGCCGGCTGCTCTCAGCCAGGCGTCGAGCGTCTCTTTTACCCAATTCGGGACGGGAACGGTTCGTATGTGCCTTCCTTTGCCGACCAGATCCACAATGGCCCAGCGCTCCTCGCGACGCTGCAAGCTCTCCAACACCAGTTCCGCAAGCTCGCGGCGGCGCCGCCCGCAACCGAGCATGATGGCCAGAATCGCTCGATTCCGTCTTCCCGTAAGAGTCTGACCGTCGGGTAACTGCCAGAGCGCTGACGCCTCGCCCACCGTAAGCCAGTTGCCCAAACGAGAACCCAGCTTGCGGACACCTTTTACACGATGGATGCCGGCGGCCAGTTCGGGGCTCAACAGACCAGCGTCGGCTGCCTCGTAAGCCAGCCGACGTACAGCGGCCAGTCGGACGTTGATGGTTCCGGGCGCGAGGCCGCGCTCCTCCAGGTGAAACCGATAACGCAAAACCACTGTTTTGTTGAATGCCAGTCGCGGCTCAGAACAATACCAGGTGTCGTTAGCAAGTGAAAATGTCCGCTTTTGGTAGCAAATGAAGTGTCCGGTTTGATTAATAGTCAGTCGTAGAGGCGGTGGGAAAGTGCGAATCCCGCGTAGTGTGCGGGATTTGCAAGTTGAGAGGGAAAGTCTGCTTTGTGACTTTTCCTTTCAACGTCTTTTCCACGGCCTTGATTTGCTTTTTCGTCAGCGGCGTCAGCAGCTTTCCTTCCGCGCTGTAGTATCCGACGCGATGTCCTGCGATCGTCAGGGTCAGGGTAGCGTCCAGGTGCTGATGGATGATCACCTTGCATCCAGCCAGGGTTGGGCGCCACTCGGCACGCTCGATCTGCATGATCAGGTTGTGAAAGCGTACGGTGTTGTCCTGGTCAACCGTGCGCTCGTATCGTTGCGTGAAGATCAGCTCCAGGTTCCGGTGCCGGCAAGATATAAACGCCGTACCGCGCTGCGCCGCCGGAACGGTAAAGCGGCGGTTGAATTCAGCGATGTAGTGCTCACGGAGAAACTCGTTGGCCGCTTCCAATGTTCTGATCCCGCGTAATCGCAGCTCCTGGGGGAGTCGTCCCTGCCAGGTGGAGAAGTTGCGTTCCGAGCGGCCCCGCGCCTGCGGAGAGTAGGAAGGAATCATCTGCACTCCCAGTTCCTTCATGGCGCGGCCCACCTGCGTGGGACGCTGGTAATCGACCTTGGCTCCGCTCTTGGGCGTCAACCAGAAGTGGGCTCCACGGTCCGAATACAGCGAGCAGAACAGCCCCTTCTGTTCAATCACCGCGCGCAGACTGGCCATCACTGCGCCGGTCGTCTCCTCCTGCGCAAGCTGCGCATAATAGATCTCGCTGGTTGCGTCATCCAGGATCACGATCAGGTCGTGCCAGCGCTCATCCTGAAACCACTGATGGTGGCTGCCGTCGATATGCAACATCATCCCTGGCAGAGGACGACGCTCACGCCGCTTGCGATGCACGCCGCGCTTGGCCTTGCGCTTTACCATACCGGCCGCCTGCAGTGCCTGCTTGACCCACGTGTAGCTCAACTCGATCTGATGCTCCTCATGCAACTTCTCGTGAAAGTGCCGCACGTTCAGATCGAAGTACTTGTCCCGATACAGGCTCAGAACCTGTTCCGTCTTCGCCTTCGGCACGCGCCGGCGGCTCGGTGTCCCTCGTCGACGATCCAGCAGGCCCTTATGGCCTTGCTCTTCCAGCCGCTTCCGCCATCGACGCAGCTGACGCTCGCTGATGCCCACCAACTCCGCTGCCTGCCACCACTTGATCTTCCCCGCCGAGGCTCTCAACAGCACTTCGTGCAACTTCATCGCCCGCTCCGCCGCGGTCCTCGGATAGATGTCCATGCTCTCGCGCATGGACCCATCCTTGCCGCCCGATATGCGGACACTTCACTTGCTAAAATCACCGGACATATTATGTGCTAACGACACTCAGAACAATACCAGGCTACGAACTCGTCAATAGCATGCTGATATCCGCGCCTTGAATCCGGAGAACCGAGGCTTCGAAGGACTGCGGCCTTCGAGTCTTCCAGATCGGGGATGCCGAGCTTAATCTTTGGTCGGTTCTTCTTGCCTTTCGCTTTACTGATAGACGTCTTCTTCCTCATGATTGGCCGCCCTCCGCTGCGGCGGATCATGAGGTTAACGAGTCGTGAGCACTGTGTCTGCTGCTACCCTGCGCTCGAGTAGGTGATCGATAGC
>Ga0206975_1161_pt1 | contig 13552 bp, 12 predicted proteins | sample Alteio_BWOrgHeat_81_FD_152919 | JGI IMG/M metagenome (GOLD analysis project Ga0206975, IMG submission 152919) | Enriched cells from forest soil in Barre Woods Harvard Forest LTER site, Petersham, Massachusetts, United States -... | ecosystem: Environmental > Terrestrial > Soil > Temperate forest >... | reverse complement strand
CAATAGGAGAAAAAGAATAGCGAAGAGATTACATTATTTTGAAACAAATACTTTTTGCCCTGAAGAAAATTCGGTTCTCGTCACTCTAAAAAAATATTTACTTTTTAAATAATATTTTACTACTGTAGGGCATCACTTGGAGGTCAATATGATTGAAGAGAAAAACAAAAAAGACAAATGTTGTGTTCGAGGCCCAATCTGCCAAGCCTACCAACTGTTACACTTTGGTTTTGCAATCGTCCCTATTCTGGCCGGTTTGGACAAATTTTTCAATATTCTCACAGAATGGACTCAATATCTTTCAGCCCCATTTACTGTTTTTGCCGATCCACAAACCACTATGTTCGTAGTAGGTGCGATAGAAATCCTTGTGGGGATTGGAGTCTGGGTAAAACCACAAATTTTTTCTTACATTGTTGCCGTGTGGCTTTTAGCCATTATCGCAAATTTGCTTATACTGGGAGGGTTCTACGATATTGCATTGAGAGACATTGGGCTTTTCTGCGGAGCCTTAGCTTTGGGACGCTTACACCAAGGCATTTGCGAAAGAAAGATCGAAACTATATCATAAAATCAGTTTAAAAGAACTTATGACTCTCCTTATAAAAAAGGAGGGTCATTATTTAAATATTGCAAAAATTGTAATTACTTTATATAATTTTAATTAAATTAGATTAAAAAGGAATTATATATGCAATATTTTATCCCAGCTATTATAAACCCGGTTATTGGAACATTTATAGCCCAGCCACAATATATCCCACCTCATTTACAAACCGACGCTCTAAAACAAGCAAGCATGGATATAACAAAAACAAAGTCTTTCTTTGAAAAAGGTTTAGTTGTAGAAAACGGTAATGGTTCTATCCCTAGCTATATTGGAGCAGTAATTCCTTGGATATCTGTAGCAGTTTCTGTTCGAACCTTAGAATACTTACGAGCGAAATGTATTACAGCTATTCCCGTTTCCCCCCGTTATGCTTTGCTAGGAATTATTCCTATTGCCTACATGGTAAACGCTTCTTTATCTCAAACAAATATGGTAAAGAGAAATCCTCGAGTATCGGTATTGGTGAGAGGGACGGCAAATTTATTGTCTGTTGCTAACATAGCAGCGAAAGCTCTCTCCCCTTTCTTATCTTTGGCAATCATTTATTCTCTCAGAACAGCAGCTCTGGCTCACCCCATTCTCTTTTGTACTTCTCTCGTCTTCACAGGAGCTGAAATATTTTTTGGTTTTCGTCAGATTAGAACCCTCTCAAGAGGTAAATATGTTCATAGCATCAACGATTAGAAATTGCTGGCTACAATATCTCAGCGGCAAGAGCGGCAAGTTCAGAGCGTTCGGTTTTATCTAAGAAAATGTGGCCATAAATGTGATGATCGACAAATTTCCCCACAGCAAACGTAAGACCGTTGGAGTCTTTGTCTAGATAGGGATTATCAATCTGTGTGGGATCGCCAGCTAGGATGACTTTTGTCCCCTCTCCGGCACGAGAAATGATTGTTTTCACTTCGTGAGGAGTCAAATTCTGCGCTTCATCGATGATAATGTACATTTTTGGAAGAGAACGTCCCCGAATGTAGGTCACGGCCTCCATTTCAATTTTCCGACTATCTAACACCCATTTCAATGTTTCATTTGATTCTCCCCCAGTCGAGGCACATAAAAAATCGAGATTGTCGTAAATAGGCTGCATCCAAGGGAATAATTTTTCTTCCTTCGTACCAGGCAGATATCCGATATCTCTTCCCAATGGCATGATGGGGCGACTCACCAAAATTCTGGAATAACTTCCTTCGTCAAATACTTTTCGCATGCCACAAGCAAGTGCAAGGAGGGTTTTCCCTGTGCCTGCCTGCCCAATCAAAGTCACTAATTTCACTTCATCTCGGAGTAACAAATCGATTGCACACCGCTGTTCTACATTGCGAGGCTTGATTCCCCAAATGTTTCCCACCTTAATTAGCATCTCTGCTTGTTTTTCGACAGGATCAAACTTGCCCACTGCCGAAGAATTTTCTGGTGAAGTCATGACGAGGTATTCATTCGGGCGACAGTTGATATTGGTTACTGGAATTTGTCCATTTTTATAAAAGAGATCGATATCGTGTTTAGGCATCTCAATGTATTGGATCCCTGTATATACATTTTCATAAGAATATTTGAGATTTTCATAATCTTCTGCTTCAATGCCTATCGCTTCCGCTTTAATTCTCGCAGCAAAATCTTTGGAGACAAACACCACTTTTTCTCCTTTTTCTGCTAAGAGGAAAGCGGCGATGATAATTCTATTGTCGTTGACACTCATGGCAAAATCATATTGCACATGGTTCTTGAATTCGGGTTGAACTCTGACTGTGGTCTCATTGTCGAGTATCACTCCAGAATGCAAATTTCCCTTTCCTATGATTTTTAACGAGTCAAGAAGACGAATCGTTTCTCTAGAATTCTTTCCAAGCTCATTTGGTAAACGCTTCATTTTGTCTAACTCTTCCAATACCGCAATGGGGATGACAACGTGATTTCGTGGAAATTGCAATAGTGCCTTAGGATCGTGTAAAAGTACGTTGGTATCGAGTACAAATGTCTTATGAGATTTCATTGTTACTCCTTGTAGGTAAGTATTGAGTACCTGAATATCCTTAGACCATATCTTGTTAGATTGCAACTATCAAATGTTTTTTATATTCAGCAGTCTCAGATGTCGACTGCTAATTTATTTGCTTATAATTGAAAAATAACGTAAAATAATGACAACGCTTGCGTAACGAATTGATTATTCATAATAATGGTGAAGATATGGGAATAAAAATTACAGATAAAATTTTAAGTATTTCTCCTTATATTTCAACGCATTGGGAACAAGTAGCCACTCTTCAGACAAACGGCAGAATATTAGTGGTTGCTTTTCACGATGGAAATAAAGTGGAAATTCCAAACTTAGATACAGATACCATTCACCTCATTTTCCATTATCATACTTTGTATTTGGAACAAGAGGAGATGGAAAACAAAATCAAAGACTCCCTTCCTTTTAAAGGGTTAGAAGAGGGATCTATTCGTCTTGCATTAGGCACTTCATTCGATGGCGTAAGCAACATGATGCAACATAATCCTGCACAAGCAAATTCTCCAGATCTTCCGCCCGAAATTCTTTCCAAGATTGGTGCTATCGCGAAGATTATTGCCCCAGCAGATGAAGCTCTTCCTTATGCTGAGCTCAACTGCAATTGTTTTTTCTGCCAAATTGCAAGAGAATTTCACTCCCCTGTAGCAATATCTGAAATAGGCGAAGAAGAAGTAAAAGAAGAAGAGCTACAATTTCAGCAATGGGCTATCAGTCAAACAGGAGACAATTTATTTTGCGTCGTCAACCGGTTGGATAATTTTGAAAAATACAATGTATTTTTGGGAGAACCCGTTGGTTGTACATGCGGTAAAGAAGGGTGTGAGCATATTTTAGCCGTGTTGAAAAGTTAAGACTTTGCGAAAATGAGATAAAATCATAGAATCTCGATTTCAGATATGAGGCACGATTTCTATGAAGTATTTATCTCCTTTTTTTCTTGCGCTGTTTTCCGCTCATTTCTTATTCGCAAACCCTTCTGAGAAAGAAGAAAAAAAGCCCCCCAAAAACACACAAGAAACTACCCCTTCTCTTCCTTCTTTCCATCCTTTTACAGGTAAAATCAGTAAAAATCGAGTCCGGCTGCGACTACAGCCTAATTTTGAATCGCCCATCTTGCGCGAATTCAACAAAAACGATCTTGTTGTCGTAGAGGGCGAAAATGAAGATTTCTTTGTCATCGAACCACCTAGCGATTTTTACGGTTATATTTTCCGCACATATGTACTAGACAATGTCATCGAAGGAAATCGAGTCAATGTTCGTTTACAACCCAATCTAGATGCTCCTGTTGTGGCACAACTAGAAACTGGATACAAAATAGACGGCGCAATTGCTCCCGAAAATCCAAAATGGCTAAAAATCAAATTGCCTAAGAAAACACATTTTTATATCGCCAAAGAATTTGTCGAAAAAGTAGGTGATGGTGGATACAAAGGACGATTCGACAAAAAAAAGAATGATGTTAATCAGTTATTACACACTACAAACGAATTAAGTCGCGCAGAAATACAAAAACCATTCGATCAAATGAAAATCGATGGTCTAAAAGCCAATTATGAGCATATCATTCACGATTTCCCCGAGTTTCCAGAAGCAAATGCATCAGCAAGAGAAGAATTAGCAGCATTACAAAATTCTTATACGACGAAAAAAGTCGACTATCTCGAAAGACAGGCGCAAGTCTCTTCTGTCACGTTTGAAACGAATAAAAAACTCGCAGCTGAATTAAAAGCACAAAAATCGATGATTTCAAATTTGGAAAGTGAAATTGAAAAAAGTCGTCAACTGGCGGCTCTAGATCAAGCAATTGTTCCCTCTAATCATTCACAGCTTCCTACTAATATGTCTGCCTGGTTTCCCGTAGAAGAAGCATTGTATAACCAGTGGATCCAAAAAAATGCGCAATCCAATCCGCAAGAATATTATAATCTGCAAAAACAAGCAGGTTTTGTTTTAAGTGGAATTGTCGATCCTTATAATCGCCCCGTAAAAAACAAACCAGGGGATTATATGCTTCTCCATCCAATCAGTAAATTACCTGTTGCCTTTTTATACAGTACCCATGTCAATTTGCAAGATTATGTAGGCAAACAAGTGCGGGTATTGGTAAGCGAAAGGGATAACCATCACTTTGCTTTTCCGGCTTATTTCGTCTTACAAGTCAATTAAAACATGGCTCTTTCTCGGCTGCATTGTGTATCCTTGATCGGCTTAGAAGCACTTCCTGTAGAAGTGGAGGTCGATGTAAAAAAAAGTGACAAATTAGTATTGGTCATCGTCGGATTGCCTGATACAGCTGTACGAGAATCGAAAGATCGAGTTCTGACAGCTATCCATAATGGGGGATTTCGGTTACCTTCCTCTTACTGCACAGTCAATCTTGCACCAGCTGATCTCAAGAAAGAGGGAGTTCTCTACGACTTGCCGATTGCAATAGGTTTAATTCGCTCATCCGGTATCGTGATGAATGAGCAGATTTCTCTCGATGAATACCTCATTGTAGGGGAATTAGCCTTAAGTGGCGAACTTCGTCCTTTGAGTGGGGCATTAGCCATTGCCATGCTTGCTAAAGAACAGGGAAAAAAAGGAATTATTCTTCCCGCTCAGAATGCAGCAGAAGCATCTTTAGTCAAAGAATTGTCAGTCTATGGATGTAAAACGATACAACAAGTCATCCATTTTTTACAAAATCCCACTTCCTTGGTAAAAACCGATCCCAAGCCATTTGATTCTCCTTCTGCTACTTCTCCCGCAGTAGATTTTCTCGAGATCAAGGGACAAACTCATATGAAAAGAGCCTTAGAAATTGCCGTTTCTGGAGGACATAACGTCGCTTTGATCGGTCCCCCAGGCTGTGGCAAAACACTCATGGCAAAAGCAGTACCAGGAATCATGCCTCCCTTGACTCTTGATGAAGCATTAGAAGTCACCCGCATTTACTCAGTTGCTGGTCTCTTGCCAGAAGGAAAAAGCTTGTTGACAGAGCGTCCTTTCCGCTCGCCTCATCATACGATTAGCTATGCCGGATTGATTGGAGGAGGAAGCCATCCAAGACCTGGCGAGGTTTCTCTTTCCCACCACGGTGTACTCTTTCTCGATGAGCTTCTCGAATTTTCACGATCAATTCTAGAAGCACTCAGACAACCATTGGAAGACAGACGAGTCACCATCAGCCGAGCGCAAGGGAGTTTTACTTTTCCCACTGATATGATGTGCATTGCAGCAATGAATCCATGCCCTTGTGGATATACTGGACATCCAACGAAAGCGTGCAAAGACAACCCATCTCAGATCGAAAGATATCGAAATAAAGTATCCGGTCCTCTATGGGATCGATTGGATATTCAAATCGACATTCCTCCTATTTCCCCTATTGAAATGAGCAATCACACCACCACAGAAAGTTCGTCCTCCATCCGACAAAAAGTCATTGCCGCACGGGAAATCCAATACCAACGATTTAAGAAATCGAAAACCAATGGGCAAATGAGCCCAGCTGAAGTAAAACGATTTTGCCATCTCAATCAAAAGACATGGACTACATTGCACCTAGCGATCGAACAAATGGGATTATCGGCTCGTGCCTGTGATCGCATCCTCAAAGTAGCCAGAACCTGCGCCGATCTTACCCAAGCCGAACAGATCGAGGAACACCACCTTCTCGAAGCAATCAACTTGCGCAATTCCACCATCCATAAATAGATTGTAATAGATCTACTTTAAATTATTGCCTCTTTTAATAAATTGCGTTAAAATGACATAAACAAATTCTTATTATTTAGATTAATCATTATGGATATAAGAGCAATCCATCCAATTCATTCATTTGACCAAAAAAAAGCTTCATGGCCAACTGAACGACCAGAAACTAGCCAGCTGCAAGGGGATGTTCCATTCGTTGAGGAAGTTTCGCGATCTACCTTTTTTGATAATCGAGAAAATCAGAGACTTGCCGCAATTGCTTATTATTTCCTTCAAAGTGATCTTAATCCCAAGAAAACCTCAACCGAAGATTTCCAGTTTCGCTTTTCAACCACAATAGAACCAGAAGACAAAGCTCTCCTTAAACAAGAATTCGATAAATTATCCCAAAGGTTTATAAAAATTGATGACAGAAGAGTTGGTATCGCTATTTCTGATACACACAAAATAATATATCCCAAACTAACATCACTGCAAATCAATATGCTCATAAAGAGCGTCAATGAAGTGATACATAAAACCCCCACAGTACCGCCCAATACTTCCCCTAAGACACCTACGCCTGAAACTCCTTCAACTAACAAAAAAATCGGTGGAATTGTAGCAAAAATATTCCTAGTACTGGGTATACTTGCTCTCCATTTGATTAAGGGATTGATCTTCTCTTTTCCTGTCGCCCTTTTCTCTGCATGCATATGGGGTACATTATCATCTTCTCATAAAGACTCTTATTCAGAAAACAACTGGACAGAAAAACGGAAAGCCGCGGAAAGGGATTGCGCGTTTGCTAAGATTCGATTCGCTTTAATATCTCTATCTTTGCCCCGCAGTAATAAACCAAGGTAAAAATTGGGTCTCCGCCCCACATCCTTAAAGTAGCTAGAATTTGGTCGATTCGACCATAAAATAATAATAAATATTTTAAAATATAAAAAAAACAATTGCGAATTAATGTATTGACTATTTAAAAATAATTTGCTAGAATGTTATTAAGATTAGTTTTTTAAAAGGAAATAATAATGCAAGTTTCTCTAAAATATACTTCCCCGGATTTTTTTGAAAACCAGCTTAATAACGAGTTTAGCGCAATCGCTTATCATTTTATCCAAAAATTTTATAGCGGCCCCCCGCCTGCTACAGACAATTACCAACAAAAATACGACTTTCCCCTCTTACTCAAAACACCACTAAGCGATGAACAACTCAAAGAAAAATTTGAAAACTTGTCCAAACGATTCAAAGTATTGAATAATAATAGGATTGGTATTGATGATACTGATGGTGCAAAAGTAGAATACTCGGATGAGATAAGCACAAACATCAACATTCTTATAACACAAGTCAGAATACTTCTACCTAATGATCCTTCAAAAGAAGGAAAAATTCATAGCATTGCGAAAAAAATATTCTTCGTGTTAGGCGCGTTGGGTACAGTTGCTCTTCATTTTATTGGAAGATGGGAACTTTCAATTCCAGCGACGTTTATCCTTATACAAATATGGCGGTTATCTCTTTATCCAAAAGAATCTGCTAACCCAAAAGAAAAAGAGACTCCTGCAGCTGTTGCTTTCCTTGCTTTAACAAAACTATATCCACAAGATTGGCTGTGGAAGGCTCCTGAACAACCTCGTTTTTTTGGTTATGTATAACCATAAAAGGTTGCAGCGGGAGGAATTCTAATTGTATAAGAACTTACTATTAATTAATGTATTGACCATTTAAAAATAAACTGCTAAATTTTATATTAATTTAGTTTTTTAAAAGGAAATAATAATGGAAGCCTCTAGCCAATATAGCGGCTTAAGTCTAACTCAAAGACCACAATTTTTCGAAAACCCGGAAAATAACGAGTTTGGCGCAATTGCTTATTATTTTATTAAAAAATTTTATAACTGGCCCCCGAGTTCTGCAGGAGATTCTCAACAACAATACCAATTTCCCCTCTTAGAAGGAACCAGAAGCCAAAGCGATGAACAACTCAAAGAAAAATTTGAAAAATTATCTAAAAGATTCACAAGAGTGGATGATGATAGGATTGGTATTGATGGTACAAACGTAGTATATACGAAAAAGATAAGCAGAAACATTGACATTCTCATAGAAAGAGTCGGAAAAATTCTACCTAAGAATCCTTTAAAAGAAGAAAAAATTGATACAATTGCGAAAAGAATATTCTTAGTATTGGCCACGTTGGGTACAGTTGCTCTTCATTTTATTGGAGGATGGGAATTCTCAATCCCAGTGACGTGTATCCTCCTTATACCAGGATGGCAGGCATTTCTTTATCCTGAACTAGACAAAAAGACTCACGCTGCTTATGCTTTCTTCGCTTTAAAAGCACTATATCCAAAAGATTGGAAGAAGCGGATTGCGGAAGAATTTTAATATTCCTATGCCTATTCTACGCGAGAAGAATTAACAATAGTTCGCAGTTTGGTTTGGAGAGGCTCGAGAGGTTCGATTTCTTCTTGAGCACTCGCTCCTAAGTCTTTGAATTTCCTTGTTGCGATCAATACACGGTTTTCAAATGAACCAACGGTTTTATTGAAGGCATGCACCGTCCGTTCGAGCCCTTTTCGAATTTCATTAAAGTGTCCCACCAAAATGTGTACCCGCTCATAGAGGAGCTTTCCTAATTCGCTAATTTGTTGGGCATTTTCTGCGATCGATTCTTGTCGCCATCCATAGGCAACGGCTTTGAGAAGCGCGATGAGGGTAGTGGGTGTTGATAGAATGACTTTTTGGTTTACCCCCCACTCAATGAGTTCTGGATCTTGTTCGAGAGCGGCACTAAAAAAAGTTTCTCCTGGAAGAAAAAGGACGACAAATTCAGGAGTAAGTTGAAATTGATCCCAGTAGGTTTTACCCGCTAATTGGGTAATATGGGTCCGCACTTGGCGAGCGTGTTCTTTGAGTTTTGCCACTCGAACTGTCTCATCCGATACGTCTAACGCCTCTAAATAGGCTTGCAGCGGGACTTTGGCATCGACGATCACTTGCTTGTTATTTGGCAATTTAATGATGACATCGGGTCGCAATCGCCGCTCTTCTATATTGATCGATTCTTGTTGGATAAAATCGCAATACTCGACCATGCCAGCCATTTCAACAACTCTTCGGAGTTGTATTTCTCCCCAACGTCCTCTCACCTGTGGCATCCGTAATGCCTTCACTAAATTGGCCGTTTCCAGGTGGAGTTGCGATTGCGATTTTGCAAGGGAATTGACTTGCTCTGTCAAACTAGAATAGGCCATGAGCCGAGATTTTTCGAGTTCTCCCATTTTTTGATCAACTGTTTGTAAACAAGATTGGATTGGTTGGATCAAATGATGAATCGCTTCTTGTCGCGAGTGGAGATCTTGTTTGGCCCGATCTTGCAATTGATCGAATCGAGTTGTGGCAAGTTCTAAAAACGTCTGGATATGATGAGTAAGAGCTTCTGTTGATAGCGATTTAAATGTGGCACTCAGTCGATCGTGCGATTGTTGTATTCCGTCTATTTTTTCTTTTTCATATTCTCTTTGCTTCACAATTTCTTGCTCTTTTTGAGCGATTTGCATGAGAAGTTGGCTTTGTTCGATTCTTAACTCCGTATTTTTCTCTTGCAATGCCTCCCTTGCTAGTTGGTTATTTTTTAATTTCCACCCTAGAAATAGAAGCAACAGAAAGAGCAGAATACTGACACACCAAGGAAGCAATACCACTAATTCATGCATAAAAATGTCTAAGAGGGTGTTTTGTAATTATAATTAGACATCTTGCATAACGTCTTTTCGGGCACGCACGCGGGCACGAAAAGACGTTATGCAAGATATCTATACAAAACACCCTCTTAAAATTTAGGAAAAATTCATTTAAAGAGCAATGGATTTTAACAGAGTTTTTCTTTACACTCCCTCTTAATTTCTTTGCATGAGCGTGTAAGGTTTGCATATATATGCATGGGAGACTAAAATAATTGGAATACAATACTTATTGGTCTTAGATGTCTGAATACCAAGTCATTGCCCGCAAATTTAGACCTCAATGTTTCAAGGATGTGGTGGGTCAAGATGCTGTTGTGACCACAATAAAAAATGCTTTGCGATTGGGCCGTGTTGCGCAAGGCTATATTTTTTCTGGGCCTCGAGGAACAGGAAAAACAACACTCGCTCGCCTTCTTGCCAAAGCAGTAAACTGCCACCAACTTTCCATAGAAGGAGAACCGTGCAATCAATGTTCTTCTTGTCGAGAAATTACTTCTTCTACCTCATTGGAAGTAATCGAAATTGATGGCGCTTCCCATCGAGGCATTGACGATATTAGACAAATTACGGAAACGGTTGGCTATGCAACGGCAGGAGGTTTGTCTAAGATCTACATTATCGATGAAGTTCACATGCTGACGAAAGAAGCCTTTAACGCTCTTTTGAAAACATTAGAAGAACCCCCTCCTAAAGTGAAATTTTTCTTTGCTACTACTGAACCTCATAAAGTTCCTGCCACGATCCTCTCTCGTTGCCAACGGTTGCATTTGCATCGAATTTCTATTTCTCAAATCATTGCCAAATTGCGGCTCATTGCCAAGCAGCTAGAAGTGATGATTGAAGAAGAGGCTCTATTGCTTTTGGCCGAACGGGCGGAAGGGGGATTGCGAGATGCAGAATCGTTATTCGATCAAATTCTTTCGTTTGAAAACACTCCCATTACAGCAGAAGGAGTACGGGGCGCTCTTGGATTAACGCCAAGAGAAATATTTTTTGCAATCGATCAAGCGGGGGAAGAGGGGAATTTTATCAAAGCGTTTGAAATCAGCGACTATCTTTTTTCTACAGGAAAAGAATTAACTACCTTTCTCGAAGGTCTTACAGAACACATTCGGTATATTCTCCTCTTAAAATCAAATGCTTCTTCTCACCTAGCTTCTCTTTCTGAAAAAGATAGGCTCAACTATTCTCAATCCGCTTCCTTCTATTCCCAAGAACAATGCATTGATTTGCTCGAATATTTGACTTTAGCACAACAACAATTTCGAACTACCTATACGAAAATTGCTCTTGAGGCAATTTTGCTTCATGTGATGCAAAGTCATTTTCGTTTATCCATGGAGCAGCTCGTCCGCCGTCTCTCCGAACTTGAAAAAGTCATTCGGCAAGAAGAGACAAATCTTTCCCCCTCTCCACCACAAATAAAACAACCGCGCATTCCTCCCATTCCTGCACAACAACAAAAGTCTTTCTCTCGAACAGAAGACCCTACACCCACAGCTTCTGATCTCGGCAAGAAAGAGATTTCCAAAAAAGAAACTATTATTGTGCAACAGAAACCCCAAATCGTGGAACAAAAACCCCAAGTCCAAGAGATTTCACGACCACCACATGAATGCGATACTCTTTTTCATTTTGCCGCCGTAGAATTAGAAGGGCGTCTCCAAAAAATCAATCATCGAAAAGAATAAATTATCGAAAGGAATAAATCATGGGCACAGGTTTTTCAAAAAAGAAGAAAGAAGCAAAACTCATGCAACAACAATTCAGTCAAATGCAAGAACAGATGAGCCTCATAGAAGGAAAAGGTTCTGCAGCCAATGGACTTGTGACAATCACTCTGACAGGAGAAGGAGACATGAAAGCCATTACAATTAAACCAGAATGTGTCGATCCGGAAGATGTCGGAGGCTTAGAATTGTTGATCAAAACAGCCCATGCTGAGGCGCAAAAACACCTCAAGGAACAAACCCCATCCATGCCAAAATGGTAGAAAATTACTAATGGGGAGTGGGATGGGCTGCATTGTAAAATAGGTCTTCGGGAACATTGTCATAGTAATGACCTACGAGAAGATCGAGGATGTCTTGTGCTGTGGAAAGCATTAAGGCTTTTTCTGCCAGATGCACAGCCTCTACAATACTCGTCTTTCTAATGGCATTTCTGATGAGGGGGAGGTGAGGGGGAGCTACCGAAAGCCAGCGAATACCAAGCCCAAGTAATAAGGCAGTAAACCGGGGATCAGAAGCCATTTCCCCACATACTGAAACCGGAATCTGCGCTTTGTTTGATTCGCTTGCAATGATTTTGATTAATCGAATCACGCTAGGATCCGTTGGTTCATAAAAATCGGTTAGCGTATGTTTTGCTCGATCAACCACAAGTGAGTACTGAACCAAATCATTTGTCCCAATCGAAAGAAAATCACACTCTTTAGCAAAATGATCGGCGATTAATGCTGCCGAAGGAACTTCGATCATACATCCAATTTGGACAGGGTGAAATAATTCTAATTCCTGGCGCACTTCGTGTACCATTCGCTTCGCTTCACGAAGCTCTGCAAGGGTAGCAATAAGAGGAAATAGAATGCTGACATTGCCATGTACACTGGCTCGAAGAATAGCCCGAAGCTGTGATTTGAATAATTCCCGTTCTTGTAAAAAATATCTCGTCGATCGCCTCCCCGAAAATGATTTTTTCTCTCCATTGAGAGAAGTATGAAAAGGAATTTTATCATCTCCAAAATCAAAAGTTCGGATAATCACCGGCAATTCTTTCATTTTTTCAATGATCCCAAGATAAATCTTATATTGTTGCTCTTCTGAGGGAATTTCATTTCTTGGAAGCAAAATATATTCAGAGCGAAATAAACCAATGCCCTGCCCTCCTAATTTGTGAATTAAATCAATTTCATGGGTCATGTCTAAATTAGCGCATAACCGAACAGAATATCCGTCATAGGTTTGTGCTGGCCATTGTGTCACTTCTTCCAATGCAATGATGTGCCTTTCTATTTGTGCTTGGAGTACTTCATATTTTTCTAATGTTTGCACAGACGGGTTTAAAATCACTTTTCCCAATCTTCCATCAATAATGGCAATTTGATGAGCGTGATCTTTTAAATCCTGAATCTTAATATGGGATACAAAGGGAATTCGCTTTGCTTTAGCAACGATTGCAGCGTGTGTAGTAGCTCCTCCTATTTCAGTTACAAAGGCACTCACACAAAAATTATGTGCACTTGCCACATCTGATGCGCTGAGTTCATGTGCACAAACAATGGACTGGGGGGGGACATCATTGAGAGAAGGGCTCCCAGTTTCTCGCAGATAACTAAAAATGCGATTCGCTAGGTCTTGTAAATCTTGAAAACGCTCTGCAAAAAAAGAATTATTGATCGCTTTGAAACGTTCTTCATATTTTTGAAGTGCTTTAGCAAGAACAAACTCGACATTTTTTTTACTTTTTTTG
>Ga0206975_1019_pt2 | contig 13593 bp, 7 predicted proteins | sample Alteio_BWOrgHeat_81_FD_152919 | JGI IMG/M metagenome (GOLD analysis project Ga0206975, IMG submission 152919) | Enriched cells from forest soil in Barre Woods Harvard Forest LTER site, Petersham, Massachusetts, United States -... | ecosystem: Environmental > Terrestrial > Soil > Temperate forest > O... | reverse complement strand
GTTGGCCTCCGTCATACCGGTCAGCGAGGAGCGCCGGTAATCGGCAACCGAGCTGACATCGGCGCCGGTGCCAAGGTATTGGGCAGCATCCAAATCGGCGATGATGTAGCGATTGGAGCGAATGCGGTCGTCATCACGGACGTTCCAGCAAATTCGATTGCGGTTGGAGTGCCGGCCAGAATCCTGCCCCGCAAATCAGCCGGGAGCGCCGATTAGGAAGATCAGCCTCGTGCTACTGCGGTTTCGTGCCGCCGCATCTCGCGTTGAAGCAGCCCGGCCAGGCTATCGACATACGGCTTCCGGAACATAGAAAGATGATCGCCGGAAACGAACTGGACGTCCACACCGTCGCGAGCTACAACACTCCAGCCGAGAGTGGCATCGGCCTCTGTGCGATCGGGAACATCTGCGGCGCGATACAGATTCAGCTTGCCCGGATAGGGACGAACTGAAAGATCTTTCAGCGCCGACATTGTGGCGTGGACATGATGGTATGCAGTCCCTGAGAGAGAAATGTTGAAATGCCTTTGCAGCCACAGAATCACCCTGTAGCTGATCGCGTAGTAGTGGTCAACCGCCCACTCCCAATTCCCGTCCACGGCATCGCCAATGTAGGTCAACCGCTCGCGCCATGAGATTTGCCGCAGGCGCACCCAGTGAAAAGCAACTTTCTTCCAAAGCCTTGAAAGCCAGGCTGTGAGGCCTCTGGCCGGCGCAAAGCCGGGACGCTCGGCGTCGAAAAGAGCCACCAGGCCAACCTGGTGGCCACCCTCACGCAACTGCCGCGCGATCTCTACCGTTAGTGTGCCGGCTGCGCACCATCCAGCCAGATAGAGCGGACCCTCGGGACATACAGCAAGAATCTCTCTGCAGAACTGGCGTGCCCGCTCGGCGACGTTCATTGGCTCCCGTTCATCACCCAACTCGCGAACACCGTAGACCGGACGATCCGGCTCAACCATCTCCAGCATCGCGTTATAGAGCAGATAAGACTGGATCAGGAAGATAGGCGCTGAACGTCCATGGGGGCGAATTGGCACAATCGTCGACGGAACAATGCCTTTGCGAATCACACGTGCCAGCTCGCGCACCGTGGGAGCATCGAAGAGCAATGAGATCGGCAGCCGCGCGTGCAGTTCACGGTCAATGCGCGCGAACAAGCGAATCGTCAGCAGGGAATAGCCACCATAACGGAAAAAGCTGTCCGTTACTCCGATGGAGTCGTTGCGCAGAGTTTCGCGGAAGATGGTGAGCAGTTTCTCCTCCAACTCATCGGCCGCATCTTCTGCTGCCGGATGAATTGGAACGGCTTGACCGGAGACGGATTCGGGCACCGGCAGAGCGCGCCGGTCGATCTTGCCGCTTGTTGAAAGCGGGAACCGGTCTACCTGGACAATTGCAGTAGGAAGCATGTATTCAGGCAGAGATTTAGCAGCGAACTCAATCAGCAGTGTTGTATCGAATGTTGTGCCAGACTTGTTATCCGGAACGATGACGTAGGCGACGAGACGCGGCTCACCTGGAATGTCTTCGCGAAGCATCACGACCGCATCGGCTATCGAGGGATGGCCGCGCAGCACGGACTCGATCTCTCCCAGCTCGATGCGATAACCGCGCAGCTTGACCTGATGGTCCAGCCTCCCAAAAAACTCAAACTGATTTCCATCAACGAGACGTACCAGGTCACCGGTACGAAACAGAAAACGAGACGGATCGGGTCCGAAGCGATCGGGAATAAACCGCTCCGCTGTAAGCTCAGGCTGCGCAACATACCCAGGGCTGACCCCAACACCGCCAATGCAAAGCTCTCCAGGAACACCCGGCGGCAGAGGATGGCCGGCATTATTCACCACATAAAAGCTGGTATTTGCCATCGGAGGCCCCACAGGGACGTTTCCCGACTCCCTCTTGAGACGAATGACTGATGACCAGATCGTAGTTTCTGTCGGCCCGTAGCAGTTCCACAGTTCGCCTCCGATCCGCATCAACTCATTCGCCAACTCCCGCGACAACGCCTCTCCACCGCACAACATCTTGAGGCCGCGCTTTCCACTCCACCTCGAAGTGATCAGGAGGCGCCACGTTGCGGGCGTCGCCTGAAAAGAAGTAATCTCGTGCTCCTCGATCAGATGGGCAAGCCGGTAGGGGTCAGCCGCGTCATGGCGGCTGGCAATAACCAGCGTTCCACCTGAACAGATGGTTAGGAACATATCCATAGTGGCGATGTCGAAGGAGATAGGTGCGGAGGCCAGAGTTCGGTCAGTTTCGCTCATGCCCGGCTTCTGCTGCATGGCGCAGATCAGATTCAGCAAGGAACCATGCGTAATCCGTACGCCCTTGGGCTTGCCGGTGGTCCCCGAGGTGTAAATGGTGTACGCGAGATCATCCGGCGTGGGTGCGGCAGGCAGTAGCGACAGCGTCTCGGCCTTGAGCTTTAACCCATCTACAGATATCAGAGGCATCGAGTTCTGTTCGAGCCCGCGCAGCAGGTCCGCGACCTCTTTGTTGGTCAAGAGCGCTACCGGCTGGCATTCATCAAGGATGCCGCGCAACCGCTGATAGGGATGGCTGGGTTCAAGCGGCACATAGAAGCTCCCAGACTTGAGCACCGCAAGCAATGTCATCGGCAAGTCAACGGTGCGTTCCATGCAGATCGCCACGGCGCGCCCAGGACCAGCCCCCAGTGAAACCAGATACCGGGCAAGTTCCGTGCTGCGCGTTTCCAACTCCCGATAGGTGTAACGTCGCAGACCCGCCACCACGGCTGTTGCGTCGGGTCTTCGTCTGGCCTGTGCTGTAAATCGGTCGGGAACGGTTGGCTCTCCGGGAAAGTCGACAATGGCGCCATTGAGCTTCCTATAAAACTCTCGCGCGACCGACTCGTCCCACAATGGCAGGTTGCTCACCGGTGTATCCAAGGTACTGCTTGCTCCAGCCAGAAGAGCCAGAAGGTAGCCAAGCCAGCGGTCGAGAGTCAGCGCAGTCCATGGTCCGGCCGGGCTGGAGAGCTCCAGGCGCGAGCCATTGTCTCGCACGGAGAGTAACAGGGCGCAGTCATCGACATCCGGAGCGCTTTCGTTCCCCGCCTCGAAGTCGTAGCGGACGACATTTCCCGAGATCTTTCTCGATGAGACGAAGGGCTGCCGGACGACCTCTGACGGTGCCCCATCATTGCTCGGGCTGCGCATAGCAAGAAGAACGGTTGCAAGCGACGTTTCAGCTTCCAGATTGAATTGCAGTTGGGATGTCCCGGCAACGATGACGATGGTGTCCTGCCGTGTCAGACGATTCAGCAGGGCGACGAGACCGGCCAGCAGCAGGTTTTCGAACGATGTCCCCGACTCACAGGCCGCCGCTTCCAGTACTGCAATCTTATCCGACAGAATGGTGCGCCCTGCACGGTTGCCGTGCCGTCGGTCGGCGGCAGACGACTCCAGGGGAAGGAATTTAGTCAACGGAACTTCGGTGTTCCTTTTATGAAAGGACAGCGGCAACGGGTCAGCCCCTCAAAATCGTAATCGCAACAAGATGGAACAACAAGGCACTCATCGTGACAGTTCGTGATTACACTCTGCCTACGATTTCATCTTCAAGGTCTCGCACAAGAGTTTCAGTCTCTCTGAGGCGTTGATTTGACAGACAATTCCAATCTGGGCCTCCCGTTCAATCCCGAATCTGGTTGCTGTCCTATAACCTTTTGATGTAGCAACAACGACTTTTGGTTGTTCGTTTTATCCTTTGCAAAAGCACCGTTTTGATCATTGTTTCTCACTGCAAATGAGGAAAAGGCAAGCTAAGGCCAAACATATGCCGAATTGCCAGGCCGGCAGCAAGCAAGATTACAAAAGTCAAAGTCATCAATCCGTCCTGCCTCAGCATCCCTAAACCCTGCCGGTACGATGCAAAGACATTCACGAAGTACATCGGCAGATCACTCACAGCGACTGCAGCAACGGCTCCAATCATACCGAAATAGTAGAAGCCAAGTGGAAGCAAAGCGCACAATGTAAGGAAGTAAAGAAGATTGGCGAGCGCGTTGTAGTGTGCCTTCTGCAGAGACATGATGGCCGGCGTGACTGTGCTGTAGAGAAGCGTATGCCACAGGCCGGCGGCCAGAATCGCGATCATCCACGCGGCTTCGTGGTAGCGCTTGTCATAGACATGGATGATGAAAAGATCGCCTGTACAGATGGTAAAGGAGAGCATCAGCGCTCCCGCAGCAAGTACCAGCCGGCGGTACTTGATCACCACCAGGCGGAACTCCTTCCGCGGCTTATGAGCCAGCTTGGCAATAAAAGGAAAGCCTACCTTCGACGCGAACATGAGAATGACTTGCCGCGGCACATCCGACAGTTGGAACGCAATGTTGTAGATGCCAAGCATTGCCAGCGTCGTGAGTTTGGAGAGGATCAACCGATCCGACTGCTGCGCAAGAAATGTCAGTACAGTGCCGATGAGAATCCAGCGGCCGAAAGTGATTAACGCATGAACCGACTTGTCGTCGAGCACAAATCGTGGCCGGACGCCGCTTCCAGCGAGACGATAGCTGTATGCAGTGCGGAAAATCTCCGAAACAATCCGGCCAAACACCAGTGCCCAGACCGACCGGTTGAAGAACGCAAACCCAACCGTCGCCACAAACATCACGAACTGCGTGCCCAGTTCAAGCATCGAGAGTCTGCCGACCCCGAGATGCCGTGAGAGAGTAAGCAGATTAGGAGAACTGAAGCCTGCAATGACGCAGCCAAAGCCCAGAATTGGCAGCAGCCAGATCATTTGTCGTTGGTGATAGAACTGCGCCACTGGCCACGCCAGCAGGACGGTAACAAGCCAGATTCCAATTCCGCGAATGGCCTGGATCGTCCAAGCGGTGTTTACAAAGACTTCTTCGTCGCCTCGCACATTCTGGATCACGCTGTCTTCAAGGCCAATGTGCGAGAACAGCGCCAGACCGACGATCACCGTCGTGAGGAGCGCCATCAGTCCGAAGAGTTCCGGCGCAAAGAAGCGGGTAAGGATGACGCTGCTAACCAGGCGCAGAGCCTGCGCGGCAGCGTAGAAAATGACGACGTAATAGGTACCTTTAAGCGCCCGTGATTCTAGCGCCCGGTAACGGGATTCTTCCCGGTCCTCCATGCCTATCCGGTCAATCTCCGTATCGATTGTCATTCCCTGTACTCATCTGCCGTAGTCAAACTTTTATCGTTAAGCATCGGCCTTGCTTTCTTTGCCCCCTGGAAAACGAGTCGCTCGACGATGTCGCTATCCGTCGATTGAAATCAGTACCTGCTGTGAATCGGAACCAACTCCGCAGACCTTATCTCCAAAGTTCGCAGTTCGGAGACAGTCAATCTTTGGGCGTCGGTTATCAGTAGCAGGAGGATCGATTGTATGTGCGACTCCGAGGAAATCATGATCAGTATAGCCCGCAAATTCTCTCGTAAAACGTGCCTTACATCGGAAGTTGTACGGTCAGTGGATAGAGGGGCAAGCGCTCGCCGAGGCAGCGTCATCCGACGTTAGTGGGAGAGACGGAACTGCTCTCTGAGGGCAATTTGTCCAGCGAGACGTGGCACAAGGGCGATATGTTTTGACGCTTTATATTTGATCTCGTCAACGAGTGAGGATTGTGTCTCTTCCCGCCAAACCGCGATAAAACCAGAGGTGATCATTTCCTGAATCGAAAGTAACACTAATCTTTGCCCACTAGTTTCGCAGCGTATTTTCAAGTCCCTGAAAGTTACTTAACCTCTCCGTCAGACTCGCAAGCGATATTACTTTTGAAGTATCGTCGTTGCTACTTTTGTCCTATGAAATCATGTATTTCTAACTGCCAACTATGCTAGCCTGAGGCTGATTGCAAAAACATTTTGTCGACAGGCGGAGTACTGCGGTAAATTGAACGTATCCCCCGCTGCCTTGGAGGATTCATGCACGCGACGGCCGTTGCAGAAGTACCCACAAAAATTCCTGTAAAGACCTCCATCTTCGATGCCAGCAATCCCGGCTTCCGGGAGAATTTTGACGAGAAGCCGTTCGAGTTCAACCACTGCTTCACTGCGGATCATCCACTCTTCCAGCGTGAGCGGATGCGCAAGATCTTCGACGATCCAAGGCTCATGCACCACGCGTACTACGATCACGGCGCGATCCCGATCGATCAGCGATGGGAGAAGCTTCCCGAGCGCAAACTGACTTCAAAAGAAGTCTTCGATCGCATCGAAGTTGCGAGCGGCTGGATGATGCTCCGTCATCTGGAAAAGGATCCGGAATACAACGAACTTCTCGAACAGTGCCTTGATGAGGTAAAGCGACTCACAGGACGCGAGATCGACGGAGACAAGAAGAGTCAGGAAGCTATCATCTTCTTCTCCTCGCCGAATCGAAACACGGCCTATCATATCGACCGGGAATGTAATTTCCTGATGCAGGTAAGTGGGTTGAAGCAGATGAACGTCTTCGATCGTAACGATCGGGATGTAACTCCGGAGACAGAGCTAGAGAGCTTCTGGTCCAAAGATAATAATGCCGGCAGATACAAGCCGGAATTTCAGGATCGCGCTTATGTCTTCGAAATGCGCCCGGGCACAGGCGTCCATATTCCGGTTAACTCTCCACATTGGCTAAGGACATACAACGAGGTATCCCTCTCCTTTAGCATCAGCTATCAATATAAAGACACGCGTCGCAAACACGTCTATCAGGCGAATTATTACCTGCGCAAAATGGGCCTGAATCCCACGCCGCCGGGCAAATCGATGCTCCTGGACAACACCAAGCGCGCTGTCGTATCAGCAGGGTTTGCGGGTAAGAACCTGCTCAAGAAGGTCAAAGGAAAGTAAGCATCCGGATACGTGGGCGCTTGCAGCACTCACGCCAAACTAAATGCTAACCCCGAGGCGCCTTGTTCAGCTGACATAGCAGCAAGCATCATCGTTACGGCCGGCAAACCCTAAAATTCCATTTCTTCAGGCCGTTTCGGCACTCGGAAGTGGTGATAGATGCGGTTTAGTAACTGACGTTCCGGCCATGAGGTTCGCAAAAGCTCTCTCACGAGCGCCGATTCTTCCCATGGAACGTCATGGTAACCGCTGCGCAGGTACAGGCTTTTCGGATTCCATGCAAAGGCTTGGGGAAAGAATGCGATCGTGCTGCCCGGCGCACAATCCACCGGTTCCGACGCAATATCCGTTTCAGACTTACCTATGAGCGCGGCGCTGATTTTGCCAGCCAGATCACCCTGCGAGGACAGACGCAGATGGCCGAGTTGTGTGCATCGCGGATTGAGCTCAATGAGGTAGGGGGCTCCCGTTTTTTCTTCAAGCATGAAGTCAAGGCCGTGGAAGCCAGTGAATTCGAATTTTCGCGCCAGTAGACTGGCCGCTTGTTCGATCTCTTCGTTGCGGATTACCCGCACTACTGTTGCAGCGCCCGTTGCCCCCTGAGCAGTCAATACTTCAACTGTCACGATGCCGAGTACTTCACCTTTCCAGCTTGCAATCATGGCATTCGCGGGCCGTCCGGGAATATATTCCTGAATCGAAACGCTCGGCCTATCCAGCCTCCGCCACGACCACAGTGCAAGGGCATCCCGATTCACTAGCCATCGCTTCCATACCACTCCCGTTCCCATCGGCTTCGAGAGTCTGCGAAAAGCTGAGACAGCCTCGTCCGGCGAGCGCACAATCACTACGCCTGACCCGCCCCATGTGCCATCCAACTTCAGTACCGCAGGAGCGTCAAGGGGCCACCTTTTCAAATCGTCTTCAGAAGAGAGCGTCTGTGTTGCCGGTACGCGAATTCCGATCTCGCGAGCGGAATCGAGAAGAGCGTTGCGATTTCGAATCGTCGGGTAAGTTCCCGCGGGCCCAAGAGAGTGTTCGATGATAGGTCGTAACTCAGGATTTCGATCATGCAGTTCGTGCAGTTGCCATACGACGCCATCATCGCAAGGTACGATCAAAGTGGGATTGGAAGCGTGGATCGCGTCCTTCAGAGCTCCAAGTGAATCAAGCCCACGATATAGATAGACTGTTTTGACTCCCTCCACATAGCGAAGAGGATGTCCTGGTGGGCATATGCCTGAAATCCTGCAGCCGCGACGTCTAAACGCCGCAGCAAGACGCGCCGACAAGGGCCACCAAGTCGTCGCACCTAAGAGCACCGTCGGTCTTTGCTCTTCGTCCAAAGCACCCACGCTTCTGTTTTGAAAAGTTTGGCAGAGTGTCTATCTTACTAAAGTTTCGCTCAGCCAGTGTTCTTCAGTCTATAGCGGCATCTGCGTTGTATCGCAATATCTCTTAGGTGGCACGTGGTCCATCGTCTCGATGCTGTTCTTCAATGGTATCCATGGACAGAAAATACAGCCTGGCATTCAGTTGCCGGGCTGCATTTTGAAGTACTTTCGTTCACTGGCAATTACAATTCAGCGTCGCGCTTCAGGAGACACAGGCGAAAGATAACCCAAACGCCGCGCAAGACCGGAACTCGGAAACTTCTCCTGTATCGTCTCGGCAATGCTCATGACAATGCCGGCCAGGCTCAGATACATCCGTTTGGCCAGCAACGCGGGACGCATCTTCCCGTTTGGGGCTTCACAGGAAATGTTCACAAAGCCGGGCCAGTTTGTTGAGAGAATCATGTTCGTGCATACCGACACAGAGGTTGTCACGACCCGCGCCGAATGCCACCAGCGCGAGGGCACAAACATCGATTCGCCGGGACCGATGATGACCCGGTATTGCGTAGCTTTTGGAAATTCAGGAAAGCGCGTCAAATCCACATGATCCAGATCATCGATCTGCGACGTACCTGGTGAATTTTCGTGCGGGTATACGTAAGGCGTGTCTTCGGGGGCAAACAGCACGAACTCCTTATCCCCATAGATCTCAGTAATCATCGCGTGCGCATTATCAGAGTCGAAATGCATCAGCGGAAACTTGCCGCCGACTCCACCGATGAGAAGCTTCAGATACCCATCAGGGCGGTGAAAGCGCTTGGGCATTAGCGGACTGCAATATCTACGTGGGAAGGAATATACGTTCTCCGGAGAAAGTGCTGGCAGTAACTGCGGCATGTGTTGATGAATGATCACCTTGTGCAAATACGGACCAGGCTTCTCTGCCGTCGAGGCCAGTACCCCATCCATCACATCAGCAAGCTTCTGCTTCACGCCGTAGGTGACTTCAACCACCTGCTCGCCAAACTGCGTCTTGAAATACTCTGGCTTCCAGTTTTCGAGCGCGCTCCATCCGGGGGCCGCATCCTGAATGACTACGGGGCGATTCAGGGCAACATAATCCCGCAGAAAAGCCTCATAGGGTAGATCGCGAGCATTGATCTTGGGCACCTGCACGATTGGCGTGCTGACCTTGGTCATCGGAACTGGTGCATCCTGAACTGCATCCATGAGCACTCTCCTGTAGCCGTCTTTCACACGGCCTGGCAAAGATTTCGCCGAGCCTTGCATCGGATGGGATCACCTGTCGTCGACCCCATTCTGGCTCCGCGTATGATCTGAAATCGACGGAACCATGACCATTTTCAAGTCATGATACACCACGTCGAATGATGGAAACGCCTTTACTCTTGACCTGAAGTCAGCCAACCTTTGTTTGGGCAAGCCAGACAGAGATCAATGATGTAGTTAAAGCGTTTCGCTTAGCTTTCGCTCTCGACAGCAGCGCCGCTTTCCTTACCCACAAACGCTGCAAACTGTGCCACCCGAGTCGCCTTCTTGCCCAGGGCAAAGCGCTCCCGCTCGATCTTGAACTCATCGAAGAGCGGTTCAAGGCACCACGCCGAAAACAGAAGCCGCAGCCTAGCCGGCACTCCTGCCAACGTAAGCGACAGACCACTCGCCAAAAGACGTTGCCGCGCGTCAAGCAAAGCGCCCAATCCCTCCGGGCTGGCATATTCAAGCTCCCGCATATGGACCACGAGCAGCTGTCCATCAGCGACGCAGCCATTCACAGTTCGATCAAGCACGGCAGAAGTTGAAGCTTCCAGGTTTCCCTGAAGGTGCAGATGCATCATGCCGGAGTCACCCGTACGGCGTGCGCTCGACGGGCCCCGCTGCTGCCGCTGGAGCAGCGATGCCAACAGTGCCACTGGCAGTTTGAGTGCCAAACCTTTGAAATTCCGCGCATAACGGGGCAGCAGACGTGTCGGCTCCTGCACGCATCGGCCTAGCCATTCCAGGCCGCTTCGCTGCATCCAGAGCGGTGCGCGCTGTACGTCACCCACCAGCATATCCAGGCTGCCGCCAATACCGATCGAGACAGGTACGCCCGACCGCTTCGCATGCATCCGTATCCACTTTTCCTGTTTGGGATTGCCAAAGGCAACCATCAGAATATCCGGCTTGGCAGCGCGAATCCGATCCAGTGTGTCACCGTGATCCATGCGTTCCAGATCAACCAGCGGCGGCGCATGATGGCCGACGATCTTCACTCCCGGATATCGCTCCCCGAGAACTGTAGCCGCGCGCTCCCCGACGCCCGGCCGCCCTCCGAGAAGATAAATTCCATAGCCTTTCTCAGCCGAAAGCTGCGCCAGCTGCGGCACCAGATCCGCGCCGGAAACCCGCTCTTTCAGCGGATTGCCGAATAGGCGCGAGATCCACACCAGCGGCATGCCATCAGGCAGCACAAGGCTGCAGCCTGCGATGATCCTGTGCAGGTGTACGTCAATGAGTGAATTGAGCCAGAAGTCGAGATTTGCCGTGGCTACCTGATGCGTGCCTCCGGAAAGTATTAATCTCTCAATCTGCTCGACGGCCTCATCTGCCGTCACATTCGCCAAAGGCAATCCCATCACTGCAACTGAGTGCTTCAATTCGGTGCTCACCGTATCTTGCCTCTTCCTGATGTAACTCGCTCGTGGTTCTAAACCCGCTGCTGTTACGTTTTCTGTGCTTGTTTATCTACCTTCGCATCTTTGTGCACACGCATCAGTATTCGGTTCAGGTTTATGTGTGGAATTTAACATCGTAAAAAGGTGGGAGAGATAAAACTTAGAACTTATTCAGTCTGCAGGCTTCTCCTCTCGATACCGCGTCTTTGCGCGTTTACAGAGGTTTCGCCTGCTCCCCTAAGTTATAAGTTCTGCCGCGTCATAACAATGGCTAAAAGGTGGGCGATTTCACCCCCTCCGTATGGCCTTTAGGTACTTAGAAATTACAAAGAAAGTAACCTCTTCGGGTTACCCATCCGTTTCTGTGATTCAAGTTTTCATGCCTCTCATCGTAGGTCTCAGGTGCCTTTCATCGTTGCAACACTTCTGACTTCCTGAAAAATGAGGTACATGCTTAAAACGAGCAGCGACTTACCCTGCGCGATAGTGCGATTTATCTGTACCACCGCAACACCGTGCGCACTATGAGAGTGTTGCGGCACTGGAAATCGTTTCGCTGAAAATAAGGCCAAATTCGATGATTACCAGAAGGTACGAGAGGGAAGAAATACTGGTTACCGAAAGGCCTCTCGTATACTGGAGCCAAGTTGCTACCAACAGCCCATCCTTCGCGACCCGACGCAGGCGCAGAGAAGCCGCGGATCGCCTACCTGCTCAGTCGCTACCCGGCTGTCTCGCATACGTTTTTCTTAAAAGAGGTCCTGGAACTACGCGCACGCGGACTGGACATACGGGTGGCGTCCATCAATCCCCCCGATCGGCCTCCGAAAGATTTGCCCGAAATCGAAGCCGCTGAATCAGCACAGACGTACTACATCAAGTCATCGGGCTATGCTGGCATCTTCTTCCAACTGGTGGCCATCGTCTTCCAAAGCCCGGCTGCCATCCTCCGCGGCATTCGGGCTGCGTTGTCATTTGGCGAATGGGACCTGAAGGCCCGGGCGTACGCATTCTTCTATCTGGCCGAGGCCCTGCTGGTTGGCCGGTGGATGCGCCGCAATTCTCTTGGTCATTTACATGTCCACTTCGGAGGGCCGGTCGCTACCGTAGGCATGCTCGCTTCAAAGGCATGGCGAGTTCCCTGGTCGATCACGCTGCATGGCCCGGATGAGTTCTTCGATCAGCAGGCGTTCTATCTCGCGCAGAAAATCAAGTCTGCCAGCTTTGTTATCTGCATCAGCGACTTTTGCCGCAGCCAGGTACTCCGCATAGCCCCGAATTTCCCAGCTGAGCAGCTGGAAGTAGTACGGCTGGGTGTCGACTGCATCGCCCTCCGGCCTGCAACTCCGGCCCCAATCGTCAATGATTCAGCGCCTGTGCGGCTGGTGTGCACTGGTCGGCTGGTTGCCGCAAAGGGCCATCGTATCTTGCTGGAGGCCATTTCGGAATCGGCCAGTTCTCTCTCTGCGGCGGGCATCAAGGTTTCCTGTGCCTTTGTTGGCGATGGTCCTGAGCGCAGCGCGTTAGAAGAGCTCAGCCGCCGCCTCGGGATCGCCGATAGCGTTCGATTTCTCGGCGCGCGGGCACATGCTCTAACCCTTGCAGAGGTAACCGCAGCCGATATTTTTGTACTGGCCAGTTTCGCTGAGGGGCTTCCTGTCGCGCTCATGGAGGCCATGGCACTGGGCGTCCCCTGCGTCAGTACAACCATTGCCGCTATCCCCGAATTGATTCGCAGCGGTGAAAATGGAATCCTTGTCCCACCTGCCAATCCCTCTGCCCTCGGTTCGGCTCTGGAGGAGCTGGCACGGCATCCAGAGCTCCGACGGCAGTTGGGCCTCAGAGGACGAGTTACCGTAGAGACCGAATATAATCTGGCGCGTAATCTCGACACCCTGGCCGCAGTCTGGCGCCAAAAACTTGGCAGTAATCTTTAAGAAAATCTTCTATTTGAGGCACAAGTAGCGTCGAATCGAACATTCTGCATCAAAATAGGATACTGAGATTGAAATGATCCCGACACTCCCGCCGAGATCTCGGACCCCGAGAGATGCCGCGAAGTAGTCATATACGTCCTTCGGCAAGTTTGCAATCTTTGTAGAGTCGCCAGGTTGCAGTCTTCTCAATCTGCGAGTGAATCTTATTGAGATTGAGACACTGGTTGGGCGTTTTGAGATTGCTGAGATAACCAATAACTTCAGCCGTTAACATACTGTACTAATAGCGAGCAGCAGCTAATGCCTTCATCCACCGTCAAATCCGTTCTCGCAACTCCGCTGGTCCTCATGTACCGGGCACTGGCCTATCCGATTCAGGCGTGGCGGCGGATGAACGCATTTGCGGCTTTGCGAGCTCGTTTGGCTTTGCCGGTTCCTGCCAGTACCGTCATTTTGGGCCGGGCCAATGTCTACGGTTCTGGTCGGGTTCGTTGCGGCAAGGGCCTGCTCCTTTATCCTCGCCAGTATCTTGAAACCCATGGAGATGGCGAAATTGTCCTGGAGGACGGGGTCGTTCTCTCGACCGGCGTACACCTCGTGGCCTATGCTGGCATCTATATCGGGAAGGGGAGCATGATCGGCGAATACACAAGCATTCGCGATGCGAACCACACCCGTGAACCAGGCCGGACCCTGCGTGATTCAGACCACGTGGCCAAGCCAATCGTGATCGGTAGCGAGGTCTGGATCGGCCGCGGCGTAGCCGTTCTTGCCGGAGTGACAATCGGCGATCGCGCTATCG
>Ga0206975_1114_pt3 | contig 13601 bp, 9 predicted proteins | sample Alteio_BWOrgHeat_81_FD_152919 | JGI IMG/M metagenome (GOLD analysis project Ga0206975, IMG submission 152919) | Enriched cells from forest soil in Barre Woods Harvard Forest LTER site, Petersham, Massachusetts, United States -... | ecosystem: Environmental > Terrestrial > Soil > Temperate forest > O... | reverse complement strand
CTGTGAAAGATCTTTTCCGAGGAGCTTTCCAAAACAGGAAAGAGGAGGGGGCCGGTGAAAGCGGCGATCCATAGGATCGTCGTCGAAAGGCTGACAGCTCTCGCGCGTATACGCGTCGGATAGATTTCGGACATCATCAGCCACGGGAGTGGCCCAAGACCGATCGAATGCGGAGCCGCGCACAGAAAAATCACAAGCACAATGACTCCCCCGAAAATCTTGAATTGGAAGACCGCTCCGGCAAGAACCAAAAAAATACACATCGTAGCTGAACACACGAGCCAAAGAGGGCGTCTGCCTACTCTGTCAATAAGCCAGACGGAAAGCAGCGTAAGCAAGACAGTCCCTGCCATCACGACAACGTTCTGCGCGATCGCATCACTGGGCCTTGTAAATCCAGCTCGCTGAAACAGCGTGGGCAAATAGAATGCGATTCCGGTCCATCCCGTCCAGTTGTTGAGAACGGCAAGAATGGCTCCGGTCGCAAGCGCGGCGCGCATAGCAGGTTGAAAGAGCTCGCGAATACTTCCGACCTCCGCCTGCATGCTCAGCTGTATTTCCGCTAACTCTTTCCGAGCCTCATCATTACCACCGATTCGTATGAGAATCGCCAGCGCTTCGGCGAATCTGCGCTTTTCCGCCAACCATCGTGGACTGGCAGGCAGGCCAGTCAGGAGCATCACAAAAGCAAGTATAGGCACGAGAACAGAGGCAAACATCCAGCGCCAAGCCTCAGTCGGCGGCATATCCCTGGCGAGAAAGTAAGAGACAATCGTTGCTGCGACCGCGCCAATCGTAATTGCGAGCTGGTACATGAGCCCCAGCCGGCCGCGGATCCTGGCTGGCGCTATTTCCGCGATGTACACCGGTGACGCCAGAGAAGCTAAGCCAACCCCGACGCCTCCCAGAATCCGGAACGCATTGAAAACGGCAATGTTGTAAGCCAGTGCAGTCCCGACCGCCCCTATAGTGAACAGAAGCGCTGCAGTCAGAAGCGTCGCCTTTCTGCCGAATCGATCGCTGATCCAGGCGCCCCAGATGGGACCGGCGATGCAACCCAGCATCGCGCTGCTGGTGGCAAAACCAAGTTGCGCTGGTGTCAGGGAGAACTGATCGCGGATAAAGATCTCGGCGCCGGAAATGATGACCAGATCGTAGCCAAACAGAAAACCTCCAATCGAAGCCACAAAGGCGATGTAAAGAGCATAGAGTGTCCTCGCAAAGGCCGTGTTTTGTCGTCGATCTGCAGTCATCGCCCCGCTCATACTGTGATAGGCCCTTGAGGCGTAGTCACCACTCCACATATCAAAATAGGTGTTGCTGAAAAATGATCTGACGCTTCGATGGCTGGCATTTATTCGAGCTGCGATAACAGAAATCTCACGTGATCCGCCAAGGGATTGTTAGGATATCTGGTCAACCATAAATTTAGGATTTGTTTTGCTCTATCCCGATTTCCCGAATGTAGCCAGATTTCACCGTGCAGTGCTTCGGCGTCTGGTATCCAGGCGGAATCGGGGTATCGCTGTTCAAGCCTCCTAAGAGCTTCAAGCGCTTGCGTGTTCTGTCCCGCGCTAGCTCGGCAGACCGCGAGATCAAAAAGGCTTTGATCCACATCTTCAGATCCCGGCGCGGAGATCAGCTCCTGGTAGATGCTGGCCGCGCTGGCATAGAGGCTGCGTTCTGCATAAGCCTGGGCGAGTTTTACACGATCGTCGAAACTCGCGCTTGAAGAGCTTACCCTTGCTCGCAATTCAGCCAAATTGTGAAGCTCATGTGTAGCCGCGTCAACTTCTGCTATGAGGGATGGAGCTTCTCGATAACCGCGAATAGTGACGAACAGCTCATCCGTGGGATCGACGACTACCGTAGCTGGAAAACTGAAGACGTGAAATTTTCCCAGCGCGGAAACGCCCTCCGGATTGGATTCGGCATTTAGGCGAATGCAGATGTATTTGGAATGCAACAACGAGCTTACTTGAGCGTCGCTGAAGACCTCCTCATCCATCACGGTGCACCAGGTACACCAATCCGTTTCCAGGCTGATAATCATCAACTGGTGGCGTTGGGCCGCAATCTGTCGCCCCTGCGTGTAACTTGTTAGCCACTCAATCTTTCCAGATGCGCCCTCGGTCTTTCTGCTTGCGGCATATACTTGTGGAAAGAGCGTGCAGCAGCACACCAGACCGGCCAAATATGAAATGAGAAATGGCCGTCGATGCAACTTAGTAAGCTCCTAGGGGAATTAGAGAATCAGAGACATACCGCGTCCTGGTAACTATGGGCGCCTTTCCTGAGTTAAAGGCATCTCTGAGATAGAGCGGATAGCTATGTGGTCCTTTGGCTCGGGGACTAATGTCGACGACATCACTCCCACGAAAGGTGACAGTGTAGACCGTACCGGCCATGGTGTCTTTTTCAACAGTTGTTTCGATCGGAAATGTAAGTACTATCAGGTCCTTCGGAGCCAGATTCTCTAACACAAGATACCTTCCGGCGCTGGCCGCCTTCACCTCCTTGCCGTTCACAGCAATGGAGATCGTATTTTGGTCTACCCAACTGGGAACGCGTACCATAGCCGTGCCAGCGAGTTTATTGTGCAACACGACCTTTCCTTCGTAGGGTAGATAGCTGTCAATATCCATCCAGCTTGACGCGCGGTTGAGAAAGAGGTTGACGGTCGCGACCTTATTGTGGAATCTCGTAATGCCATCCCACGCATAATAGAGCGCTTGAGAGCCGTTCCCTGTGCAGCAGCCGGCGATCTGCCCATTCTCGGAAATTGTGGTGATGCCGCCCAGCCCAAAGCCGCCACGAAATCTCTTCTGAAGCTCGTCATACTCGGGGCCTGAACCGGAGGCGCCTCTCATCAGATCGACATCGATTACCTGTTGAGCTGTTAATTGGTTGCGTACGATCGAATCGACATCGTCCCAATAGTCGCCCATCCCATCATCTGACAGCCGTACTGCGAGCAGCACCATATCGCCGACGCCACAAATTTCATCGGCTTCTGCCAACCACGCAGGGCGCCCGAATTTGACTGGATGAATCCAGCCGGGAAACCAACCGACACGGACCACACCATTGCGAAGCGCTTCCGCGTACCCTTCGCGTACAAATTCTTTTAATCCTTGATCGTTTTCTGCGTCCGCCAAGTCGAGCAAGCCAACCAGCGTGTGAACGTTGGCGTGGAAGTGTCCTTCAAAGATCCCATGCTCCGCACCAGGGTATCCTTCTGGTGACGTATCGACCCAAAGCGCCGGGCGAAGGATCTCGCGAGCGATCTGGCGCGCGAGATCCAAGGACTCTTTGTTGCCTGTCAGCTTATAGTCGAGCACCAGTGTGCTCAAGGCACGAGTGAGATCATTCTTGGCTGTGCCCTCCGTTCCCTGTTGGTCCATCGACGGCTCATCAGGCGTGTGATAGGGTGTTGGACCTTTATTTCCACTCGCCATATCATGCCATCCACCCTTGGAATCGATCGCGCTTTGGATCGGGTAGTAGGCTCTGTTGTCGATGTGAATTGCATCCTTCTTCAACCCATTCGCCAGCAGGTCGATCCAATCGAGCCAGGCCACATTATGATCGCGGCCGTACCAGTTGTAGAGGGCGAACGCCATCATTCCGATGCGGCCCGGATAGCACATATCACGGAACGGACTCTCAAAGTTATCTGGATAGACCATCTCCCCCGTTCGCTGCACCTGGCTGAGCATCGTTCGCATCATGTCCCGCTCGATATCCAGACCAAAATCGCTTCCGCTCATTGTGCGCAGCATGGGCAGCGTACGCACAGTCCTTGGCTCAAGCACCAGGCCGTAGAGCGCATCTGCGCCGCCTTCAATATGTGGCGGATTAGCGTTGAATTTGAAGCTTTGATAAATACCGTAGAAATGTTTTGGCTCGACTTCGCCGATCAGGGCGTTGATCGCCAATCCCGCCCGATCGGCGAGATCCAGCGTGTCCGGAACTTGCGCTTGATACGACTGTCCCCGCGGTTGCATTGTTTTGATATTCACTAGCGAGTTCGGGTTCAGATCTACTCTGGTTGCGCTCGGAACCACCGGGTATAGCGGCGGATTGCTGCCGCCATCCGCGCGTACCACTGCTGTGAGAAGGGCAGCCGTGCAAATGAGGATGAGCAGTGGATGTGGATGAGTACTGCGATTCATGGTTCCCTCCGGTCGGCTGTCTTCCATTCAGAAGACCTGAGTTTCAATTAGCCTATCTGTGACAAAGCGCCTCTTAGTGCGCATCGGGGTCTTACCGGCACGCATATCGCTCCGCAGGTAAAGGGGGTAGCTGTGCGGGCCTGAATCGCGAGGCGTTATGTCCGTAACAGTGCTGCCGCGAAACGAGATGGTGTACTCAACCCCGTCGATAGTGTATTTCTGAGTAGATTGTGGAACGTCAAAGCGAAGAGCGATGACATCGTTGGCCTTCAGTCCATCGAAAACTAGATAATTCCCGGCACGCACGGGTTGCGTATGTTTTCCGTTGATTAGGAGGTCAATGGGGAGACTGCGAAGCCATGCGGGTATGCGAAGAAACGCGGTGTGGGCGAGTTTATTGTGCAGAATGACTTGCCCCTCATAAGGTAGATAGCTGTCGACATCCATCCACGCGGAAGCCCGGTTCAGGAACAAATTAATGGTCGCCACACCATTTTGAAACCGAGTTATACCTTCCCACGCGTAGTAGAGAGCCTGCGGACCGTTACCGGTGCAGCAGCCCGCAATATCCGCGATGGGCGGAATGGAGGTAACACTAGCATTTCCGAATCCTCCAAGAAAACGCTTCAGAAGCGCATCTTGCTCCCCGTTCGTTCCCGAAGCGCGGCGCATCAGATCCAGGTCGATGACCTGTTGGGCGGTCAGTTGATTGCGAACGATTGAGTCGACATCGTCCCAGTAATCTCCCAGTCCCGCATCCGAAAGCCGGATCGCCAGAACAACCATGTCAGCCACACCGCAAGCTTCGTCCACAGTGTGTTGCCATGCCGGCCGCCCAAATTTCTCCGGTTTTACAATCGCGGGGAACCAACCCAACTGGACGACGCCGTTGCGCAGAGCATCCTGATATCCCTCGCGGGCGAACTCCTTCAGCCAGGAGTCGTTGTCAGCTTGGGCGAGGTCCAGCACACTGATGAATGTGTGGACAGTCGCGTGAAAGTGTCCTTCAAAAATGCCATGTTCGGAGCCCGGATAGCCTTCAGTCTCCGTGTTCGCCCACAAGGCTGAACGCAGAACCTCACGGCTGAGTTCCCGCGCAAGCTGTATTGATTCTCCATCGTGATTTAGTTCAAAGTCGTGGACAAGCGTGCTGAGGGGCCGGAGCTGGTCTTGCTTGGCTGTACCTTCCGTCCCTTGCTGGTCAGAGTCCGGTTCCTCTGGAGTGTGATAGGGAATGCGGGCGTGCTCCCCGCCGGCGATATCATGCCACTTGCCCTGCAAATCAATCGCACTCTGAATAGGAAAGTAAGCCCGCTCGTCAGCGTGAATCGCATCCTTCTTTAGGCCAGTCGCGAGCAGATGGAGCCAATTCAGCCAAGCCGGATTCTGGTCACGCGAGTACCAGGTCAGGACCGCGAACGCCATCATGCCGGCGCGTTCTGGATAATTCAGTCCCCCTGCTGCTCCCGGAAACGCGGCAGGATAGAACATCTCGCCACTTGGGCCTATTTGGTACAGCAGGGTCCGCATCATCTGGTACTCGGTCTGTAGACCATAGTCGCTGCCACTCATTGCTCGAAGCATGGGCAGAGTGCGCACATTACGTGGAGTCAGTGTCAACCCATACAGGGCGTCATCCTCTGTCTTCCCGGTGTGACCGCTCTCTATGTAAGGGGGGTCAGCGTTAAACTTGAAGCCCTGATACACGCCATAGAAGCGATTCGGATCAACATCCCCGATCAGTCCGTTAATTGCTAATTCGGCGCGCGCTGCCAAATCGAGCGTATCTGGAACGCTTGCCTCATACCAGGTTCCACGGGGCTTCATAGTCTCCAAATTGAGAACGTAGTTGGGATCTAGCACATGCTCGATTTCGCCAAACCCGCCCTCCGAGGGCGCAGCCATCACATCTGACTCTTTCAGCGACTGAGCCAGAGAGTTGGCGGAAATGAAAACAACAAAGAGAGCGCACAGAAAATGTTTCACGTCACTTTGGTTCACTCGGCGCAAATAGTACGACAATATTATGAAAATATCAAATATGTTTTGGATCATTGATTACAGCCTGTGCCCCGCCTAGGTGAAATGTCGGTTTCAAGGGTTGATGTGCAGAAATATTTCTGGACGACGAGCAACTAATCGGCTGCCCATGGGCCAGCGTTCGCAGATAAGGGATGTGTTGTGAGTAGTTTGGCCAAGTGCAAGGGAATTTTTTATTCGCTTGACAAAAAATAATACAGTAATATCATACGTTCGGAATCGGGCAGGACTTGCTTTCAGTCGGGAGGCATGCAGCCGGTATGGTGCGGATTGGCCTTGATCACGAGAGCTCTCAGACGACAACCCTGTCGCTGCCTCATCGAGGCATGTCTAGGATGGCTCTCTCCCAAAACCTAGATACCCACCCTTCTCATTCAACTCAAAGGTTCCCCGGGAAGGATGCCCTGTCGGCAGGAGCGAGCGGCGTCTTTTCGGACGTTGAATGGATTCCCGGCCAGATCCGCGCTTGGCTCTGCAGAAATCAACCCATCCACAGCACAGGGCCTCGTTGCCCTCTGACGAAAGGTCGTAAAAAATGAAGACCTCATCCATGATCCCACTCGCGAGCCTTCTGATCCCTGCACTAATGTCAACGATCCTGCTTACACCGGATATTCGCGGCCAGGCGACCGCCACTGCCGGCCAGGGCATCACGGGGTCAGTTACTGACACAAATGGCGCAGCCATCCCCGATGCCGCAGTGTCAGTCGTCGATAATGCGACGGGGATCGTATATCCCTCTCGGACCACCAGCGATGGTTACTTCAACTTCCCAGGTCTCCCTGTTGGGACTTATCGTGTTACTGCTAGTAAGGCAGGATTTCAGACGACAATTCGGGAAGGAGTCGTTATCGAAGCGGGCTTTGCGCCGAATATCCCGATGCGCCTTAAGGTCGGGGCGACAACCCAACAGGTGATCGTTCAGGGGGATGTTGGGACTCTCGATACGACAGCTAGCTTTACGGGTGAGGCGATTCCCAAGGAAGCTCTAGAAAACCTTCCTGTGATTGCAAACGGTGGCACCCGCAGTCCACTGGACTATCTCAAGGTGTTTGAGGGCGTATCTCCAAACGTTTACAACGCGGCGGGCCGCGGAGGAGACGCGGGCCTGCAATGGTCAAATATCGAGGGTGTCGGTGATGGCGGGGGCTATAGTGGGTTAACGAGTTACAAGGTAGACGGTGTTGACCAGGCCCCTGAGCAAACTCAGCCGTTCGGAGGAAACTTCGCCTTCCCTAAGATGCCTGCACCGGAAGCTATCCAGGAAGCGCGGCTTACTACCAATCCCGATGCCGACCAGGGATTTAATCTCGGAGCAACGTACGAACTCATAACGCGCTCTGGAACCTCACATTACCACGGAGAAGCGTATGAGTATCTGCGCAACAACGACCTTGATGCCACCAGCTTTCTTACCCAGTCCAAACCTCCGGAAAAGCAAAATGACTTCGGCGCTACCTTCGGCGGTCGAATTCCATTTACTAAGCACCAATTCTTCTTTGTGAATTATCAGGGTTTTCGCTCGGCGTACTCCGCTTCAACAGCCATTCTCACAGTTCCGACCGCGTTGATGCGCCAGGGCAATTTCACTGAGATCCTCGGACCTCAAATCGGTGTGGATGGTGACGGGAATCCCGTCTATAAGGGTGAGATCTACGACCCTCTGACCACGCACATCGGTAAGAATGGGGCCCTGACGCGAAATCCATTCCCCGGAAATATCATCCCTTCGAACCGGTTGAGTTCGGTTTCAAGCTTCTTCCAGAACGGATACCCGATGCCGAATCTTCCCGGCACGCAGAACAACTTCGGCAGCTCCGCACTGCAAAATAACTCGCTGCAGGATAAGTTGTACATCAAAACGGATCATCAATTCGGCCAACGCCATCGGCTTTCGCTGGGGTTTGAGTGGTTCATTCGAAATGGAACCGGGTCAACCTGCGGCAACGTTCTCGAAGGCGCTGCCAATTACATTGGCTTTTCCGACACTATAAACAACTGCTCTCTCGCCAATGTGCACGAGAAGAATTTCCGGTTGAACTACACGTTTCTCATCCGCCCGGATCTAGTGTTAGCCTTCAACACCGGCGTTGCTTACGATCCATTCAATCAGATTCTCGCTCAAGCAGGACTGACGGCAGGCACCCAGGCAGGACTAACGGGCACATTTACACACGGAACGCCCGTCGTAAACGTTTCTCAATCTACAGGCTTTGGCCAAGAGCAGAATGCCTTCATCGGCAACGAGTACATTGTTCCTTTCGACCTTTCTGTTACCTGGACTCGCGGCGAACATCAATTTAAATTCGGTTCGCAGTTCAACCACGTCGTCTATAGCCCCAACGCCCAATCGTTTTCGAATGGTGGCTTCACCTTTGACGGAGGCGGCACAAACCAGCCTAGCTTCACCGCTGCCACTCCATCTGCCTCCCCTGGCTATGGCTGGGCAGACTTTCTTCTCGGATGGGTGGATTCAGGGCAACTTCAGAGCCCTTTCTCAATCACGACAACTTCGGGTCAGTGGGCCTGGTACGCACAGGACCAGTGGCGCCTGACGCCCAAATTGACGTTGAATCTTGGTCTTCGCTGGGAACTATACTTGCCCCCTCACGAAAGCAGCCCAATTCAGTGGTCGAACTTCTGTCCAACTTGCCCCAATGCCGGAGCGGGCGGTCTACCTGGTGCGGTGGAATTCTTAGGTAATGGACCCGGGCGAAACGGCCGGACCACCTTTATGAATATCTATCCATGGGCTATTGCACCTAGGATCGGAATCGCCTATGCAGTCACACCGAATAACGTAATCCGCCTCTATTACGGAATCATGCGGTATCCATTGAATACCCTTGAGATTAACGGCGGCTACTATCCCTATGATGGTTTCGGAGTAAACCTCAACCAGTCGACCACTAATGGCGGCATCACCCCGATCATTCCCGACTGGGATCAGGGTACATTCCACCCGCCGGCGACACCCGACCTCGATCCAACGATCGACAACGGCAACGGGATACCTTACTACAACTATCGCGACAATGTCTCTCATCCGCAGCAAGCCCTCGGCGCTTCGTTCGAGCATCAGTTTCCACGTGGGTGGGTTGCCAGCGTGAAATATGCAGGTAAGCTGATGCATGGCCTGCCGACGAACAATCTGGCTACGCTAAACCAGCTTCCTGTCAAGTATTTGAGCTACGGCACTCTCTTGAACCAGGACATCTACTCCGCAGCCGCTAGAGCGGCGAATATCCCGATTCCGTATGCGGGCTTCACTGGCAGTGTGTTGCAGGCACTGCGGCCTTACCCTCAATTCCAAAACATCAATGAGAATACTGCGCTCATAAAGAATATGTACTGGAACGCAGTGATGTTCGATGTGCGAGAGCGCCTCACGAATGGTTTGACGTTACTAGCCAACCTAACCTTGTCGAACGAAAGAACGAACGATCCGATCACCTACGGCGGGCAGGATGGAAACTCATACGGTCCTTCTCGCCAAGCTATCTCGATCGTACCTCCCCTGATGCAGGTGGAAAGCTTTGGCGACATCGGGGGAGACCGGCCGGTGGTGTCGAGCTTTGCCTTTAGCTACGAGCTACCCTTCGGCAAAGGAAAGCAGCTTGCTTCGCAGGTTAATTCAGTTGTGGATGCCATTATTGGCGGCTGGCAAGTTTCCGGGATTCTAACCTACGGTTCGGGCACACCGGAACAGATATCGGCCACTGGAGGCGGCGTTAATACCCTGAATATCTGGGCTGTGCGCAATCAGAGTGTTCCACTCACAGGTACCACCAGCTGCACATTGTACAATCCCAGGTTCATTGGCGCGCAGAGCTACATCAATCCTGATGCATATTCAAACCCAGCAACATACACTCTCGGAGACACGTTACAGGAGACGGAGCGCAGAGGTTGCGGAATCGCGAACGAGGACCTTTCTTTGGCGAAGAATTTTGCGCTTCCGGGTGAGGGACGCAAGCTGCAAATCGGTGCAAACGCGGGCAACGCATTCAATCGGCATACCTGGTGGTTCCTGAATGGAGCTGTAGGTACACCTGGATTCGGGACCTTCGGCGGCATTTCACCGGCTCGAGCCGTTCAGGTTTACGCCCACCTGTTCTTCTGAGCCGCACACGATTGGGTTCCACCCAACTGGGGCGTTGATCGTAAGAAGACCGCCAGCGGCTACTCGCAGAGGCACCGCTGGCGGTTCTTTCCTTTGTGCTGATCATCGGCGTTTTGTACGTTGCAATCAATCTGCAGTGCCCTCGGTGGTTGCTGTCTCCATCGCGTCGAGCGAACGCGGCGGCCTCGAGATCTGACGATGCCCCTTCAATGCCGAGGCCCAAATCTTTGGCAGGATCGACACCGCTGTCGGGATGGACAGAGAACTTGATTCTGTCGCTAGGGTCAAGATCGAGGTGAACCCGAATCGCCTTAGCTATCGTGCTTGACTTCCCGGTGATCGTGGTCCCGGATCAAGGCTGCTTTTGAATAGGTTCGACATGGCAAGTATTCGTCCCGGCTTCGAGCGTCATTCGATAATCCAGATCCCGTCTGGGATGTACGACGAGAGCTGGCCGAAAACACGCAATGCACGCCCCTTTCAGGCCGCCGAACGGTTTTTGATAGATGATCCCAGGTGAGTCCTTGTAAAGAAGCTTGGTCGCGAGTGCTTGTGATGGGCCATAGGCGCGTCATTCAGCTTTCGCTGCATCCACCGCTGCCAGCGGCGTCTCCCCTGTCGTACCCGTGCTGCTGTTGTTAATCTTGGTATCTCTGGACCCTCTTTCAGACCTGGCGGTTGCACTTTTCTGAAAATGGAAGACCTGGTTGCGACGAAACGTTACTCGTACTCGTCTTGGCTTGCCACCGCATGAATAGCTACATCAACGAGAAATATTCGTCGTGCGTATCAAGACGCTTCCGTCTGGTTCTACGTGGGCAGAAAGATATTTCCGTCGTGCCATCTCTTCAATGGCCGGGAGGTTTTCCCGGAAGACTTCGAGCTTGTTCCGATTGTCACCCCGGAAGTCCTATAAAAAGGAATGTCAAGAGAGAAATCTCCCCCATCGGCTCAATACCGGCCATTCTTGTCTCGGCATTCAGCCCCCCACTGTTTGGGCGTGTGGTCTTCCTCAGGCCGAGTAACTTTGTTTCGTCTCCGCGTGCGAAGTGGAGATACGTCTCCTCTCCCTTGTGAGTTTTGTTTCGCTGTCGTGACGGGCGTCCATCGTTTTCTGAAACAACAAGCCTGACGGTTGTCCACTGTATGAGTGGCAACGCATGGTCCTATCGGAGACTCGTGGCCTATGGCTTTATTCGATTGTCCGAGGAGGCATAGGGTGATCCCGGAGACTCGCGTGCATAAAGCACGGGCCTAACTTCCGGATGGATACTTCTCCTCGAAATCGAGCGTCTCGAGAACCTGACGGGGCACCGCTAGGAATGATCTCCCAGGGAGGGGAACGGAATCTCAGCCAGAGGCGCTCACGCGGCTTGTGATGTCAAATAGCTGGCGTCGAAATGTACCTCCTTCTTCCAGACGATCAATGTGATCGCGGCAATTTTCCTCGCCAGGGTCAGGCGCGCCATCGTAGGTTTCCTCCCCTGAGCAAGCAAATGCTCATAGAAATCGTGGAGTGGCCCACTGCTGCTGCTGCTGACTCTGGTGGCTGCACCCTTGAAAATATCTTTGAGGTCGTGATTGTGGTCCTGATTCAGGCCACGAAGCGTTACCGATTTCTTAGAACGTAGTTGTCCTTCGACCACGCGGTATTGTGCACTGTCATGTGTTTCTAACCCCAGACCACTATAGGTCCACAGTTGCCGTTTGGTGCGGAACCGGTGCGGGGTCTGGATCAGCGCGATCAACAGGGCCGCCCGGATCGGGCCGATCCCAGGAATCAAGCCGAGCAGTCTCCATGCCTGGTGCTTCTTGCTTTCCAGCAACAGATCCCGACGTATCTGCTGGCGCAACAGGCGTAAGACATCCAGCTGCTGGTAGCAGTGTTCGGCGCGTCGTCGGACGCCGGCTTCGCTGATCCTGCCCAGCCATTCCGAGCGGTGACGTGGTGCATACACATGGGTGCCGGCACACGCAATACCCCAGCTGCGATACAACGCCTTGAGCCGATTCATGACCCGCGTGACATCCTTGCTGATGGTCAGATAGCTGCGTGCCAGCTCTTTCAATGTGCGCAAGCCCTGCTCTCCGTGATAGACCGGTTTAAGCTGGTTGCCACGTAAGAGCTCAGCCAGCTTGCGCGCATCGATTCGATCACTCTTACTCCCGTTTTCAGCAGGGCATTCTTGCGCGGATTACACACCACCACTTCGCTGACGTGCGGCTTCAGCAGGTCGTACAACCAAGCCGCCCAGGTCCCTTCTTCAAAGGTGACGCGCACATCTCCACGTAGCCCGGCGATGAACTGCAGAAGCATGCTCGCCTTCGTCTCGATGACGCATTCCATCACGAATTTTCCCGTAGAATTCATCACTGCGATCGAAATACTTTCCTTGTGCACGTCCATGCCGATATATTTCTTAGTACTCGTCATAAAAGGTGTTCCTTTCTGGAGAGGTTGAGCCAAGCACTCCAACCTACTCCTAAGGGGGCGCCTTTTTATAATGTGTGATCATGAAGGGCCTCTTCGCTGATAGCGCATCGTTTTCGCTTGTCCCTGCCGAGACCCCAGAACACCACAACGTCCCGTGTACCGTCATATCGTGGATCAGCGTAGGGAATGTCAACTCCTTGTTTTCCCAAGCCACCTGCCACGCCGCAAATTCACTGGGGCGAACCCCAAGCCGCGCAAAGTTTCCCTCAGTGGCGGTCGGGCTGTAATGACCGGAGCGGCAGCAATCGCGCCATATAATCAAAAAAGGCGCCGCAATGATGGCGCGATCCTCGTTATATGGCGCAATTATTTTGTAATTGGCGTGATTCAGAGTTCTTATGGGCTCGGCGGCGATCGCGAAGAGGGACATCAACGATCCGCGCTCTTTAAGACACTGGCCCTATTTCCGTCGAACAACGCCACTGTGGTCTGAATTTTCTTTGTCCCGGCTCCTTGCTACTGAAGGGCCGCTATCTAACCGCTTCTGCGGTCATCCCAGTCGGCAGCTATTTGCCGTCTTCATCGGGCCCGTTCACTGACTTTTCTGCGCTCCACCCATGCCTTACAACGGCGTTTATTTCATCGGTGCTCGCCGTCAAGGGTCGAGGTGAACTCGCTGCGCTCGCCCTTGACGGCTCCGCGCCGCTGCAAACGCCCCGAGGCGTCACGGGTTTCGCGAAGAAAAAATTTGTTTTCAAGGAGCAAAGACATGAAGAACGACGCCAACAACACGAGCCGCCAGGACGTGTACAGCCGCATCACCTCGCAG
>Ga0206975_1192_pt3 | contig 13862 bp, 6 predicted proteins | sample Alteio_BWOrgHeat_81_FD_152919 | JGI IMG/M metagenome (GOLD analysis project Ga0206975, IMG submission 152919) | Enriched cells from forest soil in Barre Woods Harvard Forest LTER site, Petersham, Massachusetts, United States -... | ecosystem: Environmental > Terrestrial > Soil > Temperate forest > O... | reverse complement strand
GCTGTCGACGCAGTCAGCTGTGGCGCAATACCAGGCACCGGGAACGCGCAGATTCGCAGGTACTGGGTTGGGCTCGTTTGTGCTCGCCAGATTTGCTGCAATGGAGGAATTCTGGGCTGCGCCAGGTGTGCCATCTGCCGGGCCGCCGGTGTCATAGACGACATGCACGCCGGTCTGTTTGAACCGCGTCGTATCGGACTCGATGACGTACCAGTTGAAGAGCGGGAATATCTCGTTGTACTGTGCGTATCCGTTCAGATCAGTATTGTTGAAGTTGGAATAGCTGCCATCGCGGAATCGAATGTTGGTGGGCACCAGAGCGAGGCCCTGCTCGTTGGCATCGCGAACACCATTTCCATTCGCGTCAAAGAAGGACGTTGTAGCAAAATTCGTGTGCCACTGCTGTGTCGCAAGGTTGGGCAGGCTCAAAGATGTTACGCCATTTCCCAAGCGAACCGGCGTGGACAGACCATCCACAATTTGATCATTCCACTGATCAAAAACTGTCAGTCTCCAGTCGCCGTCAGGAACATTGCCATTGAACGCGAACGAGCCGTTCGAATCGCACTTGGTGAAGAGGAAGTCCTCACCGTCGGGATCGCCCAGGCTTACGTAGCACTGCGTGAAGCTCAGGGCTTGGTTGCTACCGCTGCTATAGAGCCGCTGATCGGGCGGGCGGCTCTGGCGCATCTCTGTAACGGTACCAGTAATAGTATTGGTGCAGTTTGTCGCCGTAAGATTCTGGTCAGTGCCGCCGCAGACGCCGGCATGGCGACCGTTGATGATAGCTGGATTTGCAAAGCCGATGGTGACGTGGAAGCCCGCAGGACCAAATTCCTGAAAGTAAGCTGGACCGCCTACCTTGATGAACGAGTCGTGGGCTTTCTGACCATCAAGCGTATTGGTCTGGAGCCACTCTTCTCCTTTAGCGATGCGATCTGCGCTGGGGGTTGCCTGAACGCCATATCTGCCGGGCATCATGTTGGCGATGACTGCCTGGCCGGCGAGAGGTGAAAGCGTGGTGCCATCGGCTTCATATTTGGGACAGGTCACTATGCGACCCACAATTCCATCCGTCGCTGATGTGATCGGGCACGCATTCTGACCGCTGGCCGGATCGATTGTCCCTGCGAGACTGTTCGAAAGCGGCATGTTGAACATGTCGTAGGTCATCTGGCCGGTTGCGTCTCCTGTACCACCCGCATCGTCCCAGAGACGGATCTCGAAGCCACCAAGGCCAGGCTCATTTGGCGCAAGCACATCGACTCCACCACTGGCAGCGTAGAGGTCTTCTGGCCATGCGTAGGAGCATCGCGTGTGGTTCCCGACTACATCAGCCTCTTCCCTGGCTCGGCCGAAGTGGCGCCCTTCGCCGGCGCAACTCGCAACCTGTGCGATCGTAAGGAAGTAACGCTTACCGACCAGACATCAGCGCTCGCGAAGTTCTGGGTCTTCAGCTCAACCCATGTTGCGGCACACTTCACCGGGTTCATTCTCGACGATCTCTCCTCTGAGTTCGATCCCTTCTCGCCGCAGTTCGGCGAGAAGTTCGCAGTACCCAATCTGCCGGTATCCATCAAGGACTTCGCGGGTAATGAAGTTGAACGCGTTTACTCCGATCAATGGGGTACCTATAACGGACTGAATTACTCCACATGGGAAGTGAATCCTCCGAACCCTACCGGATATGCGCCGACGATGATGGTCGCTTGCATGAACGATCCGGGCTCGGGCGCGACGCCTGACCCCTACTTCAATCCTTCGTACAGCCAATTCTGCTACGAGATTCCGTACATGCCCGGGCAGACCCAGTACATGGATACGCCGGTGGTGCCGACGGCCGCTTTTGCTGAGGGCTACAATCCGCCGGACTGCAACTACCCTGATCTAACGCCAGCCATCGCGGAAGTAGATGGTGACGGCATCGGCCCCTGGACATCAGGAGTTACAACAGTAGGAACAATCGCCGCGGTTGAACTCACTAACAAAGGCTCAGGCTATGTCACGGCGCCCGCAGTAACAATCTCGGGTGGAGGAGGAAGCGGGGCCGTTGCAACGGCTGTGCTCTCTGGGTCCGTACAGTCGCTTGCACTCGGAGTTCACGGGAGCGGATACGCAGTTCCGCCTGCCGTGGCCTTCACCGGCGGCGGAGGCAGCGGTGCTGCTGCAACAACGGTGATCTCGGGTTCGGTAACTGCCGTACTCGTCGTCGCCGGCACCCGTGGTTCAGGCTACGGAACAACTCCGCCATCAGTGACATTCAGTGCGCCGCCAAGCGGTGGAACCATGGCGACTGCAGTGGCACATCTGACTGGCGGCGTCGTCACTGGCGTTACGATCATTAACGGTGGTTCAGGATATAACAGTTCGCCGACTGTAACCTTCAGTGCTCCACCGCCCGGGGGCACCAGGGCGACTGGATTAGCGGTCATCTCCGGCAGTGTCGTGGCAGTGAATCTCACCAATGGAGGGTTCAACTATACCGGCATTCCAACGGTAACAATCAGCGCTCCGCCTCCGGGGACGGGCCATGTTCGTGCGAGCGCGACCGCCACGTTCTCTGGTTCAATTACGTCTGTTACTCTCAACAACCGCGGCACGGGATATACGAGCGCGCCGACGATCAATTTCGCTGCTCCTCCGAGTGGTGGCACATTGGCCACCGGTACAGCGGAGATCAGTGCGGGCAATACGCTCACTATCACTGCCCTGGGCGACAAACAGGTGCCCAACCCGGCCTACAGCGGACCGCAGGCAACCACGGCTCCTTTCAATCAGAAGTTCATCAAACGTCACTACGGCTTTGGAACAGTGCAGGGCTCAGGCACCGTCAGTATAGGCGGCATCAATGCTCCGGTCGTGTCATGGAGTGACAGCGTAATCAAGGTGACTGTACCCAGCCTCACCAGTTCCAAGTCACCCTGCACTATGGCGCAACGTGGCATAAGTACGGCCACAACATGCGGGCAACTCGTAGTCACCAACGGCAACGGTCAACAATCGATCGACGCAGTCACCGTCACAGTGGGAGGCAAGCCACCTGCTTTGGTCAACGGCGAGAACGCTTCCAACAACGCAATTCAGTCGGCCATCGACGTAGCATCTCCAGGTGACATGATCATGGTGGCTCCCGGCGTCTACAACGAAATGGTGTTGATGTGGAAGCCCGTGCGGCTGCAGGGCGTTGGAGCGGCCTCGGTCACAATCAACGCAAACACCCATCCCTCAGGCAAAATGGATCCTTGGCGCCGCCAGGTCAACTGCCTCTTTGGCCTGGCCACCAACGGCAGCCTCTTGAACTCGGGCAATGTGTATGACCCGACCGGCCAATACAACTGCTCACCCCAGATGCGGGGTGCTGTTGATCCTCTGCCGCTCGAAGGCATCATCGGTTGGGATACTACGCTGAATGGAAACCTCGCCGAGCTTCTGCAGGAGCCTTCATTGATGGGGGCTTACGAAGGAGCAGGAATCACAGTACTGGCCAAAGGCGAAAATCTCAGCATCAATGCTACCGGCGGTGGCACAGCCGGCACGGAAGGCGACTTCCCGGTAGGCTCGCGTTCGCTTACCAACAGCCCTGCCGATTGCAATGCATTCGTCAGCAACTTCCTGTGCAACCCGTCCCGCATCGATGGCATAACTATTACCAACAGCTCGCAGGGTGGCGGTGGCCTCTTCGTCCACGCGTGGAATCACTACCTGGAGATTGCCAACAACCGCATCTATGGCAATGCCGGCACACTCTCTGGCGGTATCAATATTGGCCAGGGTGAATCTCCCGATGCCAACCTCGATGCGGCAGGCAACCAGCTCGCGTTCCTGTTCGACGAGCATGTCAACGTGCACAATAACTCGGTAACGTCCAATACTTCCTATGGTGACGAACTCTTCTCCGCATCTCCCTCAGCAGCTGGTGGCGTCACCTTCTGCACTGGCGCGGATTACTACAACTTCAACTACAACTGGGTCTGCGGTAACCTGAGCACCGGCGATGGCGGTGGACTTGTACACGAAGGCTTCATCTTCAACGGAACCATCTCCCATAACTGGATTCTGTTCAATCAGAGCAATAACATTTCGCTCCCAACCAACGGCGGCGGCATCGCTGTACTGGGTGCGGCTCCGGACGGAACCCCGCCGGGTGCGGCAGTCGGGACAGAGTGCGGCTCCGTTACAGACGTTGACTGCGCGCCGGGTCTCAGCGATGGCACTGGTCCTGGCCTCGTGATCGACAGCAACGTGGTCATGGGCAACACCGCAGAGAGCGGTAGCGGCGGAGGCATTCGGCTGCAGACGATCAATGGCACTGAAGTTACGCGCTTTCCGCTCAACCCGTCGAAGTGGTACTCGGTGAACGTAACCAACAACATCATCGCCAACAACGTTGCCGGCTGGGACGGCGGTGGCATGTCTCTTCAAGACGCTCTCAACGTAAACATCATCAACAACACAATTATGTCCAACGACACCACAGCTACCGCTGGAGTTCTGTTCAATACGATCGGTGCTCCGCAGGCGAGCACGCCTCCGCCGGGCACCTGCACGGATGGGAGCGGCAATCCAGTAGTCTGCACAGGCATTCAGCCGGCAGGCCTTGTAGTCATGCAGAACACAGCCAACCTGACCGCCGGTCTGCCTGCGATCATTTTCTGCCCTGCTAACCACTACTCCGGTGGTGTGCTGAACTTCACCAACGGCACCTGCAGGAAGATATCCTATCCGCTGATTGCCAATGACCTGTTCTTCCAGAACCGCACCTTCAGCATTCAGGTGGGTGGACTGGGCAGCGGACAGCTAAGCCAGCAGAATCTCGTGACTTTGGTGCCTCAGTTGAATCAGGCAACAACTGGCCAATGCGTTAGCGACACTGGCCACTTCTGGGATATTGGCGTCCGCGGTGATACTGGGCCAACGAATCACTCGTCTGGGTTTACGCTGAGCCCGAGCTACTCCGTTCTTACAGACAACACCGGCGGCTACACAGCCGCTGCTCTGCACAACCAATTCGGCAATCCCAACGTCGCCGCCCAATACTGCAACGGATCTCACGTACCGCCGGAGAATGGCGGACTAGGGTACGCAGTGCCGCCCGGTATTTCTGATGCAACTGTGCCTAACCCGATCTTCAGTCTCACGCCTGCGGCTACCGTGGACGAAGGTAACAACTGGATCAACATGACCTACGGTCCGCTCAGCCTCGCCAACCCGATGCTGGCTCCGACCGATCCGTCAATGGTGCCTGCCGGCACAGCCAATGGAAACTACAAACTGACCTCGGCATCTACCAATGCCATCGGCCAGATCCCAAGCAGCGCGACGGTCAACTACAACGAAGCTCCTACCGTCGACATCCTCGGCACATCTCGAAAAAACGGCACAGTGGACATCGGAGCGGTCGAGTTTGTTGCTCCTAATTTCCCGATAGCGAGCGTAACGGGCGGCCCACTCGCATTCGGGAATGTCACTCAGGGAACTACCAGCACAGCGATGACCCTGACACTGCATAACACTGGCGGCGGAACGCTGACCGGCGTTGCCCTTACCTTCTCCTCTACCGTCTTCGCACGACCTGCAGGAGCGGCTGGAGGCACCTGCGGTGCAACACTAGTCGCTGGCGCAACCTGCACCATCAACGTAGTCTTTAAGCCGACCTCGGCTACCACTACGGCTAGCTCGACTCTTGCTATCGCAGCAAGCGTCTCAGTCGCCGGCTCTCCTGTCACGCTTACCGGCACGGGCGTTGCACCTGGCACCGTCTCGATTACACCGAATCCCTTGACAATTACGCTGGCTCATAACGTTCTTACTGCAACAGGCTCGGTTACCCTCACGAACACTTCGGCCTCCGCTTCGGTGATTGTGAGCAACGTCGTTGTGGCGGGGTCAGGTGGCGCTGGGGGCACAGCTTGGTTGTTCAACGCGACGGCCGGGCAGAATAACTGCAACGGGACAACCCTCGCGCCCGGCGGCACTTGCACCGTCGGCGTGCGATTCACGAACGCCAACGGTACTGGATCGCGAGGCACGAATCGCGCTGGAACAATAACCTTTACCGATAACGCAACTGGAAGCCCGCAGGTTGGACAGCTCATCGGCGTCCCAAACCCATAACGATCTGGCTCGGCTGAACTTCGGCCATAGCCCTCAAGCTGTTCGTGAATTCCTTCACGAGCAGCTTGACGCCAACAGCAACACCGCAATCTCAATGCCGGCAGGCGGCCAACCAGTCGCTTGTCGGCCTTTTCCAGAGACGAGGAGAAGTGAGATGTTCAGAAACGAAACGTCAACGAACAAAGCGACACTCCTCGCATGCCTTATTTCAATTGGCTCGATCGCCATGCCCCTTGTGGGACAAACACCTACCGCCAACCAAGGCACTACCGCACATCCGACTCTAGCCTCGCCACAGCTCAAACAAACAACGGCCGCGACAGCGCGGCGCCCGGTTCCTATGTCCGCCCACGCAAGAGATCACTATCAGCTTGAGTGGGGCGTTGACTCGTTGGACGTCAAGGCCGTTGAGTCAGGGCAGATGATCCGTTTCACCTACTATGTGCTCGACGCGACGAAGGCGGCGCAGCTCAATGACAAAAAGGCTAACCCTACTCTGATTGATGAGCAGGCACGCGTAAAGCTCGAGATTCCGACTATGGAAAAAGTTGGTCAATTGCGTCAGAGCAGTCCGCCCGAAGCAGGGAAGTCCTATTGGATGGTCTTTTCCAACAAGGGAAGTGTGGTAAAGCCAGGAGATCGTGTAAGTGTCGTGATTGGCAAATTCCGAGCGGATGGTCTTTACGTTCGCTGATGTGCGGCTGATGAATAAGCGGAAGCATCCGGGTAAACCGGGAGATCGAGGAGAGAACGATGTTTCGTAAGGTAATTGAAATCTGGATTCTTTCTGTTGTGATTAGCTCTTGTGCTATGGCTTCGGAAAAGGCCGCGCCTGTAGCCCAGCCCATCGCCAAACTAACCGCCGCCGAGATTGCAGACCGGAACGTAGCCGCGCGCGGCGGCCTGCAGGCCTGGCGATCGGTGCAATCGATGACCATGACCGGCAAGATGGAAGCAGGTGGCAACAGGCGAAGCACTCTTGCCATCCCCGGCCGCAAAGACGGCCACTACATGCCGCCTCCAAGGCCGGCCGAGCAGGTACGGCTTCCATTTGTGATGGACCTGAAGCGTCCCCATAAAGAGAGAATCGAAATAGATTTCAACAACCAGACAGCGATTCAAGTCTATGACGGCAACACGGGCTGGAAACTGCGTCCGTTTCTCAATCGCCGTGAAGTGGAGCCCTACACCGAAGAAGAGATGAAATCGGCATCGGTGCAATTCGATTTGGACGGCCCGCTTGTTGACTACGCCGCCAAAGGAACAACAATTGAACTAGCCGGCACCGAAAAAATCGAAGGGCATGACACATACAAGCTAAAGTTGACGATGAAGAATGGCAGAACAACCAGTCTCTGGATTGATTCGGCTACATTCCTCGATGTCAAGATCGAGGGAATACAGAGAAGACTTGACGGCAAGTATCACCAGGTCGAGATCTACTATCGCGACTTCCATACAGTCAATGGCCTCAAGATTCCTTTCATCCTTGAGACCCGGGTCCTGAACCTGAAGACTACTCCTAGTAGTGCGCCGTTGCCCACTGCGTCGGAACAGATCACGATTGAGAAAGTTGAAGTCAACCCCAAATTGCCAGACGAGCTGTTCCTCAAGGCTGATCTGGATGCTGCAGCAACCGCCAAACCCGGCGTAGCTGCGGCCTCGGTGAAGACCGTTCGTTAGCACAGAGGAGGCGTGTGATCAGGAAAACACTCTATCTAGTGCCGTTGCTTGTGGCCCTGGTCGTTGGGTTCGCCTTTGGGTATTTCCGCGCATCAGGCAAGGCCGTCGCAACGAGACGGCCTCTCTTCTATGTAGATTCAATGCACCCATCCTATCGTTCAAACAAGCCAGGCATTGCTCCGGATTGCGGGATGGAGTTGACGCCTATTTATGCAGAAGATCTAGCCAGGGATATGTCCACCTCTGGAGGTGCCACCTTGGGACCCCTTCACATCAGTCCTGCGACTCAGCAACTCTACGGCATTCGCTTGGCCAAAGTGACCGCCTCTTCAGGCTCAGGATCAGTTCTTGCATTCGGCAGAGTCGCTGCCGACGAGACGAGAACCTATCGCATCAACTTCGGTACTGATGGCTACGTCAAAGAGACCCACGATGATGCTGTCGGCAGTCGTGTTATCAGAGATCAGCGGCTGGCCACGGTCTATTCTCCGGAGTTTCTTACAACCGTGGGCGGATATCTATCGGCAAACGAACGTGCGCCAGGCGCTCCGCCCGTAGCGATGAAAGAAAATACTGCTCCCACGCCAAACGCAGCCAGCGCACAGGCCCGCGCAGACCGTCTGCGCAATCTGGGCATGAGCGATGCGCAGATCACTGAGCTTAGCCAGACCCGGAAGATTCCTGAAGACGTGTATGTCGTGTCTCCCGTCGACGGGTTCATTCTTACCAGAAACATTTCTACCGGTCTGCGCTTTGAGCGCCACATCGATCTCTACACCATCGCCGACCTCAGCCAGGTCTGGATACTCGCTCAGGTCTCGGGCCGGGACGCACGCTCTCTTACTCCCGGAGCCACAGCCAATGTCATTCTTCCCGACACAGGCGAAAGACTCCAGGCACATATAACAAATGTGCTGCCCGAGGTGGATCCTGTCAGCCACACCCTTACCGTAAAACTCGAAGCGGCCAATCCCGGATTTCGCTTGAGGCCAAACATGTTCGTCAACGTTGAATTGCAAATCACGCATCCTCTTGGTCTCACCGTTCCCTCCGATGCCGTTGTCGATTCCGGCGTGACTAAGCGGGTCTTCGTGCAGACATCCGCAGGCATCTTTGAACCACGCGAAGTGGAAACCGGCTGGCAACTCAATGACCGTGTGCAGATCGTCAAAGGCCTGAGCGGCGATGAACTTATCGCATCCGCCGGCACATTCCTCATCGACTCTGAAAGCCGAATGCATACAACTGGCGGAGGCCTCTCTCACTCGGCCAATGGAAGATCATCGGATCAAATCGCAGAGGCGCTGCCACACGCGGGGGCGCGGCCATGAGTGGAAGGATGGGGCCAGCTGATTCGGATAGTCTCATCGGCCCCATCAGTGACCGGTTTAATAACCGGATCATCGACAGTGTCATCGATTTCTCCGTTCGATACAAAGCTGCTGTCTTCATCGCCGTTGTGCTCTGTTGCATCGCAGGCTATTGGTGCATGTCTACGATCCGCCTCGATGCCATTCCCGACCTCGGCGACACTCAGGTCATCGTCTACTCCCGCTGGGAGCGCAGCCCCGAGATCATTGAGAGCCAGGTCACCTATCCCATCGTCACAGCGTTAGTAGGCGCGCCTCACGTGAAGACCGTGCGCGGAGTCTCTGACTTTGGATATTCATACGTCTACGTCGTCTTCGATGATCAGACAGACCTGTACTGGGCACGTTCGCGCACCCTTGAGTATCTCTCGGCAGTACAAGCGCAATTACCCGATGGAGTAAAAACACAGATAGGTCCCGACGCAACAAGTCTCGGCTGGGTCTTTCAGTACGCCATCGTGGACACAACTGGAACGCATACTCTCGCCGACCTTCGTTCCTATCAGGACTGGTACATCCGCTACTACCTCCGCTCTGTTCCAGGCGTCTCCGACGTCGCTCCAATCGGTGGGTTCACGCGTCAGTACCAGGTCAACGTGGATCCCAATCGTCTGCGTAGTTATGGCATTTCTATGAGCCAGGTCGTTGCGGCAGTTCACGAAGGGAACGGCGAGACTTCGGGACGCCTCCTCGAATTCGGTGGGACGGAGTAAATAGTTCGTGGCCGTGGATACGCCACCTCCCTTGATGACTTCAGCAACATCGTCGTAGCTTCTCCCACAGAGGGAGTACCGATTCGAATTCGCGATCTGGGCGAGGTCGTCATGGGCCCCGATCTGCGCCGCGGAGTGACGGACCTGGATGGCGTCGGGGAGGCTGTCTCCGGCATCGTCATCATGCGAAGCGGAGAGAATGCGCTCCAGGTCATCAACCGCGTTAAAGCAAAACTCAAAGAGATTGAACCGGCCCTGCCCCCGGGTGTGAAGATTATTCCCATCTACGATCGCTCCGAGTTGATTCATCGCACCATCGGCAGCGTCCAGATCACCATCCTCCAAGTAGTCGTCACCCTTGTCCTGATCATCCTCATCTTTCTCTGGCATTTTCCGAGTGCTGTGATTCCACTCGTGACTATGCCGGTCGCAGTTCTGCTCGCTTTCATCCCCCTACGAATGATGGGCATCAGCGCTAATGTCATGTCTCTCGCCGGCGTGGCGATCGCCTTCGGTGAGCTTGTCGACGCATCCATCGTCGTTGTTGAGCAGACCCACAAGAGACTCGAGCAATGGGACAAGGCCCGTCGTCCGGGCAGACAGAGCGACGTTGTTCTTGCAGCTGTAAAAGAAGTAGCAGGTCCAACCTTCTTCGCGCTTCTGGTCATTGCGGTTTCTTTTTTGCCTGTCTTTGCTCTTGAAGCTCAGGAAGGGCGGATGTTCAAGCCGCTTGCATATACCAAGTCGCTCGCGATGATCGTGGCTGCGCTTCTCGCTGTTACACTCGATCCGGCGCTGCGTCTGTTGCTCGCCAATGTTGGGGCTTTCTCCTTCCGTCCTTATTGGCTTTGTTCGTTGACCAACACACTCCTGATCGGGCGAATTCGTCCCGAAGAACAGCACCCCATCAGCGGCTTTCTCACTCGTATCTACGCACCCGTCGTCGCATGGGCCTTGCGCTTCAAATGGATAGTTCTCGCTGCAGCCTCAATCCTGATCATCGTCAGTATCCCGATATTTCTTTCGCTCGGTTCTGAATTCATGCCCCCCATGGACGAAGGCACATTGTTGTACATGCCAACCACAATGCCCGGCATCTCGATCGCTCAAGCGCAACGTATCTTGCAGGCGACCGACTCAGTCCTAAAGGAGTTTCCGGAAGTAGATCGTGTACTCGGCAAGGCAGGCCGAGCTGAAACTCCTACTGACCCCGCGCCACTCTCGATGCTCGAGACGGTGATTACGCTGAAACCCCGTTCCGAATGGCGTCGCGTTGACACATGGTATACATCCTGGTCTCCTGAATGGCTGCGTCCTTTACTCCGCCATTTCACACCTGAAACCATCTCTTCCGAAGAGTTGATCCGCGAGATGGATGCAGCCGTGAAAGTGCCTGGCGTCAGTAACGCATGGACTGTGCCTATCAAGGGCCGCATCGACATGCTTGCAAGTGGCATCCGCACTCCGGTTGGCTTGAAGATATCTGGTCACGACTTGAAAACCATAGAAGAACTCGGCAATCAAGTCGAAGCCACTTTACCGTCCGTCAGCGGGACGCGTGGAGTATTCGCTGAGCGGACCAACACCGGACATTTCATTGACATTACGTGGCGCCGCGAAGAGCTGGCCCGTTACGGGATCAGTGTCGATCAAGCGCAGCAGGTGATCGAGAGCGCCATTGGTGGCGACAATGTCACGACCGTGTTCTCCGGCCCGGAGCGCTATGCAGTTAACGTCCGCTACATGCGTGATTTCCGCAGCAGTATCGACGCGCTGAGCCGTGTTGTTGTGCCCACAGGAGGGCAGCGCCAGGTAACGATCGGAGAACTGGCCACCGTCCGTATCAACAGCGGCCCAGCCATGATCCGCGACGAAAACGGTATGCTCACTAGCTATGTCTACATTGACCTCGTCAACCGTGATCCAGGCAGCTATATTGCTGAAGCAGGTAAACTCCTGCGTGCAAGAATCAAGGTGCCGCCCGGTTTTGTCATTGGGTGGAGCGGTCAATACGAAGCCATGCAGCGCGCCAATCAGCGCTTGCGCATTGCTATTCCGGTCACGCTCGCGCTGGTTATCGTACTTATCTATCTCAGCACCCGTTCTTTAGGCAAGACGATGATCGTCATGCTGGCTGTCCCGTTCTCTGCGGTAGGCGCAACCTGGCTCCTCTATCTGCTTAACTACAACCTGAGCGTCGCAGTCTGGGTGGGCCTTATCGGCCTCCTCAGCATTGATGCGGAGACTGGCGTATTCATGCTTCTCTACCTCGATATGGCATATGAAGATGCGAGAGCGAGAAACCGGCTCAGGTCAATCGAAGAGCTTCGCGAAGCGATCATCTACGGCGCCGCCAAGAGACTTCGCCCCAAGTTCATGACCTTTGCCACAACCTGCATTGGCTTGCTACCGGTCATGTGGTCGGTCGAGGCGGGCTCAGATGTTATGAAGAGGATTGCTGCGCCGATGGTCGGAGGAATCTTCACATCGTTCCTCTTGGAACTGCTGGTATACCCAGTGATTTACGAACTATGGAAGCGGAAGTCCATCGAACGAAAACTTGAGCACTTTGATATCGCTCTGCCAATCGAAAACGAAAGGTTGGCCTGTTCTACGGCAAGCGATTAGGGCGTAGACACGACAAGAGACGGGGTGGGTCTTGGCAAAGTATCGAACAAATCGACTTTTTTCCAGCGGTCTTTTGGCCGCTCTTTCCGCGTCCGCTCTCGTAGCTCAGAATCTGCCTCTGCAGGCCCCGTCATCAACAGATGCTGTTGCGGAGACAGCGCAGAATGAAGACACTGTTCCACAGCCACCCAAGCGGCCTGCCGAGATGAGCCCCAAGCCTCCCAAGGTAACTTGCCAGGGAAATCAGCTCACCATTGCCGCAGAAAATTCAACCCTTGCCAGTGTTCTGGCTGCAGTGCATCTCTGTATCGGCGCAGAGATCGAAGTCCCGTCAGGTTCTGCGGAGACGCGAACCTATATCGCGCTCGGCCCAGGGCCGACGCGGGACGTACTGGACGCACTACTAAGTTCTACAGAACTGGACTTTGTAATTCAGCCTTCGAACACAGCTCCGGAGAAAATCCAGACCGTTCTCCTCATGGCTCGTACCAAAGACACGAAAGACAGCAAAGGCCCGGTGCCGCCTGCAGGCCTCCTCATGACTCCAGCGCGCCGAGCGTGGATGGCAAGCCGAAATTCAGGCAGGCCTGCAGCCACGCCTGCAGACGACTCTGACTCCACCCCAACCGGCCCCGAGCCGGCCCTCGCAGCCGAAAAGATTGTTGCAGACAAACCTGTTCCTGATAAGGTCGAATCCGCAGCGAACGACAGCGGTAACCCTGCCACAAACCCAAGCTCAGCTGATTCGAATGCCTCAAATGCCCCATCCAGTCCACCAAAAGCAGACGAAGCCCCAGCCGATTCCATATCGAAACTACCCATCACGCCAACGTCTGTACCTGCCCAGGACAATGCAATGGCAACCGGAGCCAACATCGCCGCCACAGAGCCCGCGTCCGGCTCCGACACCAGTTCGCAAACGCCTGCGGCAAAAGAACTGCAGAACAGAATCAGCGATATGCAAAATCTGTTCGAGCAACGCAAACAGATGAATGCTACGCAGAGCCCATCTACACCCCAGAACTGAGCCCATCACCACAAGTCATAGTCGACTGCTGACAGCCCCTACAACAAAGGCCTGACCGGCGCCAAAGCAGGAGGGATTTGTGCCGTTGCTGGCTTTGCCGGGAGCGATTGCAGGCTAGCCGCGGGCCTGCCGGGCTGAGGTGTAATGGCGCTATCACCACCCGAGTCGATCGGCCGATAGGTCACAGAGCTTCCCGTACCGATGTCCACCATCTTGATGTTGTCATCGGTTATTTCATTCGACCGCACGATATGCGGAGTGATCGCAAACACGATCTCGCTCTGCTGCTTGTCTTTGTTCTCCTGCCCAAAAAGGTACTTCAGGATT
>Ga0206975_1206_pt1 | contig 13890 bp, 13 predicted proteins | sample Alteio_BWOrgHeat_81_FD_152919 | JGI IMG/M metagenome (GOLD analysis project Ga0206975, IMG submission 152919) | Enriched cells from forest soil in Barre Woods Harvard Forest LTER site, Petersham, Massachusetts, United States -... | ecosystem: Environmental > Terrestrial > Soil > Temperate forest >... | reverse complement strand
ACGTAAAGACGGAACTGTCCAGCGAGCGGGGAAATACATCGGTATGACACGCCGGTCCCAGCGAGAAGATCGCAGTAATTCTCAAGGTGCTAAAAATCGAAAAGACAGTCAGAGATGTGCCCATCCCCGGCGTATCAGCATTACGCCCAATCCGACGCAAACGACTGCCGTTACCCGCAACGTCGGCACATATAGCGATCCCAGCCATGCCATGTATGCAGAAAGAGCATCCTGTTCGGGCTTCATACAAATCGCCCAGGTCCCGAAGGCCATGCAGACCAGGCCCAATACGAAACAGATCCACTGCTCGATAACAACAATCGTTGTGGGCAGAGCGCTTTTTCGTTCGTCTCCTCCCTTCTCCCTCACACCCTGTCCGACACTGACAGTGCGCTCGCGGTCGAGGTGTCCAACATCTTCATGAAGAGTGCCGCCGGCGCGATCGTAGCCATGAGTCGGGATATGGCTTTGGGTCGCCAATATTCGGCCTGTGCCTGTGTCAGCCATCATGGGTTCCCTTCACAAGCCCTTCCTATACATACAATACGATTTCAAATACAATGTGTATATGGAATTTTAATACTGGCACTCAGCTTTGCCGGAAAAAGCGCCAAGCGGGAAACGGCTCGCAAGCTGTTCGAGGGGATGGCGGTTGGTTGGGCTCGAGTCATGAATCTGACAACGCTCACTCGGCCGGAGAGGAAAAGCGGATGTCAGATGAAGTCGGGAGCGGCAGGCGATGGAAGCCTAGTGTCAACCCCTGGCTGATCGCGGCCACAGTTGCCCTCGCTGCCTTCATGGAGGTTCTCGATACCTCCATTGCGAATGTCGCGCTTCCCCACATTGCCGGTGATCTCGGAGCCAGCACCGATCAGGGAACCTGGGTTCTCACCAGCTACCTGGTCTCCAACGCGATCATTCTGCCGGTGGGCGCCTGGGCGTCCAGCGTCATCGGCCGCAGAAACTTCTTTCTGCTATGCATCACCATCTTCACCGCCGCAAGCTTTCTTTGCGGCATCGCCCCCGTCACTCCCGATCTTGCTCATAGCACGTGTTCTTCAGGGCACCGGAGGTGGCGGCCTCCAGCCTATGGCGCAGGCCATCATGGCAGATTCCTTCGACGAAAAGAAGCGTGGTCAGGCCTTCGCGCTCTATGGTCTCGTGGCAGTGCTTGCGCCGTCCCTCGGACCGACAATCGGCGGTTGGATCACCGACAACTACTCGTGGCGATGGATCTTCTATATCAATCTGCCCGTCGGGATCCTCGCGTTCTTCTTGGTCAGTCGCCTCGTTCAGGATCCGCCCTGGATCAAAGCAGATCGCGCCAACCTTAGAAAGCTCGATTATATTGGCCTCGGATTGCTGACAGTCGCCATGGGAGGCATGCAGATTATGCTCGACAAAGGCGAAGAGAACGATTGGTTTGCCTCCACTTTCATCCGCATCTCCTGCTTCCTGTTCGTCGCGGGTATGCTTGGCCTGATCTGGTGGCAGTGGCAGGCCAAGAATCCCATCATGAATCTGCGGCTATTCACGTACAAGAACTTCGCCATCTGCTGTTTTCTCATGATTCTGGTCGGTGGCGTCCTGAATGCCGCAACCGTACTTGAGCCGCAGTTCCTGCAACAGCTGATGGGTTACACGGCAACCCGCGCCGGAGAGGCACTCGCGGGCGGAGGACTTGCCCTGCTCGTCATTATGCCCCTTGGAGGAATAGCTACCGGCAGGTTTCCGGCGAGAAATATGGCTGCGTTTGGCTTCGCTTGCTTCGCCGGCGCTTTCTATTACACCTCCACGCATTTCACGCTTACCATGACCTTTGGTTTTGCCGCGTGGTTGCGAATTCTTCAGATGTTCGCGATTCCTTTCGCCTTCATTGCCATCACCACCGCGGCATATGTCGGACTTCCGAAAGAAGCGAGCAATCAGGTCTCCGGGATCATCAACTTTGTTCGCAACGTAGGCGGCAGCATCTTCATTGCGACCACTGGAGCGATCGTCACCAATCGTTCTCTCGTCCACCAGGCGCGCCTGCAGGAATCAATGCAGCCCGGCAATCTGGCCTATGTCAACCAGGTCGACGCGCTTACCTCTTACTTCGGTGGTACCGGCGGAGGTCCGGGCCCCGGCCACATGGCACGAGCTGCCATTTACCAACAGCTCAATCAGCAGGCGGCTGCGATGGCTTATCAGGACATCTACCGGTTGCTCGGTTGGATGGCGATGGGCATGGTGGTGTGCGCCTTCATTCTGAGCAAGAACAAGCCCGGACAGGGCTCCTCCGCGGGAGAAGCAATGCATTAGCATATATGTCCACAATCAGGCCAGTACTGTCGGACGGAATTGTATTTCTAAGCCTTGGCCAAGATTTACAGGGACAAGGACGGGGCGCTCATCCGGACTTCGCCGTTTCAGAATCCCGCAGCCGCTCTTCCACTCATAGAATTGCTAAGCCCGCAGGCCGCGCTCATTGCAAAACGCCGCCACGCTTTGACTCTGTTGGGAGACCCATCCACGCCACTTCGTCCACGCTTCCTCTGCCGAGATCGGCAGAAAGAGCAACGGCGGGGCGGGGGTCGAGTTTAGCGGGAGAGGGAGACACCTAGTTGGCGCATGGTTTGACGGAGCCAGGTGTGGGCTGCGTCAGTGTTAACGCGTGGGTGCCAGGTCATGACGTAGCGGAAGCCGCTGACTTCGGGAGGGGGCTTGAGGAAGCGTATGGCGGGATTGGGCGTTGCTCCCTCAACGAAGCGGCGCGGTACCGTGGCGATGTAGTGTGTGCCCGGAACGCAGCGGATGGCGGCCTCGTGGTAGGGGAGCTGCATGGCGATTTTTCGCTTATACCCTTTAGCAGCGAGAGGCTTGTCGGGCACCACCTGGATGCCGGACTGGATGGCGATGCTGAGGTGTTCCGCCTTGATGTACTGGCCGATGGTGAGAGTGCGCTTGTAGGGACTCTTTGCATCCACGGCGCAAAGAAAATCCTCGTTGTAGATCATCTGGCTCTGCAGGGGCGGCGGGACGTCGACAATGCTGGCCGCCATGGCGAGATCGATTCCACCGTGCGCGAGCTGGTGGTAGACGCCGGGGTGCCAGGGCAGGAAGTCGATGCGGACCTTCTTTGCGCTGGCCAAGACATTGCGACAAAGCAGAGGCGCAAGGACGGCGGCGGCGTTGTCGGTCGCGGCGATGCGGAAGGTGGCCTGTTCGATGGCCGGATCGAAGCTGGAACCACTGAGGAGGCGATCAAGCTTGGGTAGCATGACTTCGAGTTCGCCGAGCAGGCGCTGGCCTTGCGGGGTGAGCTCGTAGCCAGATGCAGCGCGTATGAGGAGGTCATCGTGGAACATGTCACGAAGACGCTGCAGGGCTCGACTGACAGCCGGTTGGCTAAGGAGCAGGCGCTCGGCCGCGCGGGTAACGTGGCGCTCTTCGGCGAGAACGGCGAAGACGATGAGGAGGTTGAGATCAGCCTGCCGAAGCTGCGTTATACGCATATTGAATATTACCATTATGCATTGGAGTTATGTCCGATGCAGGCGCATGCTCTTGTCATAGACGGCTTCACAAGAAGGAAACAAAGCGAAGCCGGGAGGAGCGAATCATGGCAAAGACAGCGATTGTTACAGGTGCTTCGCGCGGAATTGGACGAGTGATTGCGAAGCGGCTGACCGCGGATGGATTTGCGGTGGTGGTGAACTATCAGGCGGCAGCAAGGCTGCGCAGGTGGTGGTGGACGAGATTCGCCATGCAGACGGCGAGGCTCTGGTGCTGCAGGCGGATATCAGCAATCCCCAACAGGTGAAGCAGATGTTCGAGAAGACGATTGAGGCATATGGCCATATCGATGTCGTGGTAAACAATGCGGGTATCATGGAGAACTCGCTTATCAGTAAGGGCGATGTGGCGAGCTTTGACAGAGTGATTGCGACGAATCTGCGCGGAACGTTTGTGGTGTTCGCGGAAGCGGCGAGGCATGTGGCGGAGGGCGGACGGCTTATCGGGTTTTCATCGAGTGTCCTAGGGCTGAATCTGCCGACGTATGGCGCCTACATAGCATCGAAGGCCGGTGTTGAGGGACTGGTACGCGTGCTGGCCAACGAGATGCGCGGGCGTAAGGTCACTGTGAATGCGGTAGCGCCGGGACCAGTGGCCACGGAGCTATTTCTGACAGGCAAGACGCCGGAGCAGATCGATCACCTGAGCAAGGTGAATCCCTTGGAAAGACTTGGACAGGTTGAAGACATTGCCAACGTAGTCTCCTTTCTGGCTGGGCCAGATGGCGCTTGGATTAACGGACAGATTCTGCGGGCGAATGGGGGCATGTCGTAAGAGGTAGCAGGGATTAGGGACGAAGCACCGGACCGAGAGTGGAGTTCGCACGTTACGCGAATGTCATCTAACCGGTACTCCCATCGCGTTGACGTGTTTTCTCTAGACGCATAAGAACCATGGTCGCTATGCATTCGCATCGACGTGTCTGCGAGATTGCGCACCGAACATCGTTTCTCGCCGTCCAACTCGGGCTGTGTGACAATCCAAGCGAATCCTTACCGAGGAAATGACCATCTAACATTGGCGAAGCTAAAGATGAGTACTGAGAAAGAAAATGCATTTCCGCATCCTCTCTCATCGAGACGGTAAGGTGCAGCCGATGTTCGATGCGGCCCCCATCGGGCCCTTATCTCCTTCGTCATCCCTGCTTGTGGAGCGCCGCGACCTCGAACCGACAAGCTGGCAATCGCATCTTCATAAAGACCAACTGCTCCAATTTTTTATAAAGCCCGCCAATATTGGCTTTTCGTTGAAAGACGCAGTCATTGCCAAGATTCCCATAGCCCCTGGCCAAGCCGTGTTTTGTCCTCGAGGAGAATGGCACAACATCAGCTGGAACGAGAGGATCAGTGTACTTTCGATCAGAATACCGGACTCCGCATTAATGGAAGCGGCACGTGAACGTCTCACCGAAAGATCACTCGAAATCGTCCCGAGGCACGTGGTTACAGACGATCGACTGACCCATTTGTTGTTTGCCCTAGATGCGGAGCGAGCCAGAGGCTATTCGACAGGAAAACTCTTTGTTGATTGCATTGAAAGTGCCTTGGCCAACATACTCTTATCCTCTTTCAACACCTTCGCTCCGAGATCGATTCCTCGCAAAGGGGGCATGGCTCCTCATGTCCTTCGACGTGTTGTTGGATTCATGCACGCAAACATGGACAAACAAATCGGCTTGAAAGACCTCGCTGACTGTGCGGGCCTGAGTTTGTCCTATTTCTCATTTCAATTTCGTGCAAGCACAAACCTGAGCCCCTACCAATACATGCTTCGGCTCCGCATAGAGCGAAGTAAGGAACTGCTTACAGATCCCCGCTTCTCTGTTCTCGACGTCGGATTGGAAGTAGGGTTCCGCAATCAACAGCATTTCGCAACAGTCTTCAGAAACTCCGTGGGCGTCCCGCCTTCCGTGTATCGCACTCAACTATAAGTCCCTCTCACATCAAACCTCTCTTCGCCCTGACCTACTTATCGCGACAGAACCAGGTGATACGGTTTCTCGTCCGACAAGACGCCACTCGTTTGGCCACGAAGAGCAGGTCGAGTTCCATCAACCGTATCTGAACAGCGGCAGCGATTGCGGTGAGAACACGAAGGCCGGTTGTGTTGGCAATTGTGGCCTTGCGACGGCGCTTAGAGATTTCCTCTGGAGCAGATCGCGCCACGTCGCTGAAATTTCCAGATGAATTGAAACGTAACAGATAAAAGCGAATATGGGATACCGTCAGATGGATTCTGATGTTTTTAGGACGAATGGCCAACCCCGCAATCACGACGAGATGTAAGCAAGATTTGTTGGACGCTGAGGATGTTCACGTTGAATAAGGCGAACAAGGGTGCCTCACATCAAAAAGGAGCATTGAGATGAGTTTGAATCATCGAAAGCAAACAGCCGAAGATTACGTGGAGCGCGTTCGTGGGAACCAGCGGAAGCTCAGGAACGGTCTAACGTCGCAGTACGACTTCATCGTCTGTGGGTCAGGATCCTCCGGATCCGTAGTCGCGCGTCGCCTGGCCGAAAATTTCGACGTCAGCGTGCTCTTGCTCGAAGCAGGCGGCAGCGACGAGGTGCCGAGCGTGACAGAACCGGCTCGCTGGGTTGAAAACCTCGGGAGCGAGCGCGATTGGAAGTTTGTGGGCCAACCCAATCCACACCTCAAAGGACGTTCCATGCCGCTAAGTATGGGCAAGGTGCTGGGAGGGGGATCGAGCATCAATGGCATGGGTTGGGCACGCGGACATAAGAACGATTGGGAGTCCTTCGCATCCGAGTCCGGCGACACAGCCTGGAACTATGCGTCCGTACTCAACATCTATCACCGGATTGAAGATTGGCAGGGCGCACCAGACCCTACGCGTCGCGGAACCGGTGGATTGGTTTTTGTGCAGTCCGCGCCTGACCCGAATCCGATCGCTCCCGCCATGGTAGAAGGAGCGCGTTCCATCGGGATGCCGACCTTCGATAGCAACAACGGCAGTCTGATGGAAGACGGCGGCGGGGCCTCGATTATCGATGTGAATGTACGCGATGGAAAGCGCCTATCCGTTTTTCGAAGTTATGCCTTCCCCTACATGGACCGGCCGAACCTGACTGTGCTCACGCACGCATTGGTTACCAAGCTCACCTTAGAAGGAAAGCGAGCCACTGGTGTAGAGATCGCTCTTGAAGGAAGAATCCAACGCATCACGGCTGGACTCGAGGTTGTCCTGTCGTTGGGCGCGATGCACACGCCAAAGGTGTTGATGCTTTCTGGCATTGGCGATCAGGCTGAGCTAGAACGTCTCATGGGAACAGGTCTTGGAGTCCGATCCTGAAGTGGTGGTTGTCATGCCGTGCGGCTTCCATCTCAAAGAGGCGATCGCACAGTATAGGAACAGCTGCTTCCCGAAGGATTGGATGAATGTATCAGCCGTTAGGCACCGGCGAGTGTATGCAGTAGACGGTACAGCTTACTTTTCAAGACCGGGGCCACGGCTGGTTACTGGATTGGAGATAATGCAGGCCATCCTGCGAGACGACAATTTCGCTCAACTGCCATCGGAAAGCGTCGCGAAGATAATCTGAGGAGGCACAAGCCCTATATCTTGGGGACCATGTGGAAGTCAGGGCAGCAGCGAACCTTGGATGACAATGGGGACCTTTTCAACTGGTTTGTGGGCGAACCTAAGGTTGAACGAGCCATCGCCGATGAGACTCGCGCGCCATCGCAAGCCAGGTTGCCGAATAACTGGCTATTCGGAATAGTGAAATTGCAAAGTCCGGTGCGCTGTCAAGTTGCCGAGATGCCGACTCTTCGTCCATCTCTACCAATCTCGGCTGTGTCAATGCATTTTTGAGCGTAGGACGGCACTCACTCCGAAGAGCTGTTTCGTTACGCTTTGGTTGAACAAATTCATCATCGCCGACAAAGGTTCGCATGTAATCTTTCGGGCGGAACTCGGTCCGACCCAACCATCTCTCCGATCGCACGTTCGACCATGATTACTACTTCGAACTCCCTGGATAGGGAGCGGGATGCCCAATCAAGTGGGCGGTGATTTACTTCACACCATGGACGAATCCAAGCTCTCCCGCGTGCGAACCGAACTGCAAAGTCTGTTGATAATCGCATTTCTTACGCCCCATCCAGTAGAGAGGCTGACGGCGAGTTTGCGTGCCATCGCAACCTTAGCGATGCGACGGTCGCGACGTATGGCCAGATGAACGAAGCGACGTCGCCAGTCGGGGTCCCAGCGGACAGCAGCCTGGGCTGCCTCCACCAATAAAAGCGCAACAGAGAACTTCCTTGTTTAGTGATGTGCCCCAGTCGTTGACGATCGGCGCTTGAGTCCTCACAGGGGATGAGGCCCAGATAGCTACCTATCTGATGGCCGCAACCGAAGCGATCCGGAGATCCAAGCACCAACACAAAGGCCAGTGCTGTGATGGGCCCCACGCCGGGATGCGTCATCAGCCGCAGTACCTCGGGCCGTTTGCGTGCCTCCTGCTCGGCTGCTGCGGTAAGCTCGACGATAGTCGTGTTCCATCGATCCACCAACTCCAGCAGGTCCTGTCGGCACCGTGTGGCCCACGGAGCAAGCGGGAGTGCCTCCAGTTGCTTTCGTCCGGTCTTGCTCCATAGTGTCTTTTTGCGCCGTACTCCCTCGTTCATCGCTACAGCCTGGATTTGGTTCATGGCCCGCGTGCGCATCTGCACCAGGCGATGCCGATGCCAGATGAGCTGGCGTAGATCACGGTTCTCCGGACTCGGGACCCAGATCTGGGGAAAGCGATCCTCGATCAGTAGCCTAAGCAATAACTGAGCATCTTGGCGGTCGGTCTTTTGCTTGCGTACCCGTGCTGCCTTGATCCTGGCCGGATCCCCAATCCACAGCTCGACTTCAACTCTGCCAGCAATCGCTCAAACCACGTGCATGTCCGGTGGCCTCTATCCCGACACGCACCTTGACCTGTCTTCGCTGTAAATCGCGATAGAAACGCTCTGCCTCTCCATCGCTGTGGTTCAGTCGCCGTTCGCCGGTCTCGCCCGTCTCCATATCTAAAAACACTACCTGCTGAACGCTTGGATGATAATCCACTCCTACAATGATCATGTTCGGCTCCTTCTCCTGAACCTTCGGTCGTCGATGCCCAGAGTCTAATCCCGCCGTGACAGAGCAAACACTGTTATGAAATCAAGTGGAAAGTCCTCCAGTGGAAGTCAGTGAACCCTAGGGCGTTTGAACTAAGCCGCTGCGCGGCGGGCGCTGCCGCGGCGGCGACGATCGACGTCACGGCGTCTGGTCAGATTTTAGGCTGATCTCTATACTGGGCTTGCCATGAACATCATTGTTGTTGCATGTGCGACCGATTTGCAGTTTCCAGGCAAGCGCTCTGTAATCATATACCTACAATTGAAATCCCATAGGCGTACGTAGATCACCGCGTCCGCCGCAAGCCGCATCGGCTCACTTCAAACGATCCTATCGAAACTGCCCGGAGAACTTAGTCCGGCTGTCCGTCATCTCACGCGGGCAGTCCCGATAGGAACCTAACGTTTCCGAGGACCTAATTGCAAAGTAATCCACGACCGCCGAGTAGTTTGCGAATTCTCGGAACATTCCGCGAACTCTGCGATCCAGAGGCTGACTAGGTGAGACCCTGCCTGTTTCAAAAGGGTCCCGAAAACCGCTTCCTAAACTCCGTCAAATCAATGTTCCAATCGAGAGAATCCCGCCGTTTCAAAAGGTGTGGGTTGTGATACAAACAACCCCTCAGAGCTCTGATCGATCTATGAAGGATTCTGAAAAGGAAGTGGCTTTGGCGAGCGTCGAGAGCCTGGGAGCCGATGTGAACACATTCTCCGTCGTTCTTGCCTTTGTCATTCTGTCGGAGTCTGACCGCGCTCCATCTATGGTGGCCTCCCACAGGCTACCGGATTCCCTGGGCAAACACGGTTTTGGACTGTCTTCAGGAGAAGTCTATGCCTGAGCTTCCTGGCGGGAGAGGAATGTCCTGCCTGCAAGTCCCGTTCAAGGTACAGATCAAAGCAGTGCTGGAGTAACCGGCCAGTCAAACGCAGATCCCGCTGTCTGAGGTCAAAGCATCGGGCTGGTTCGGTTCTCGCCCAACCCTTGAGTCAAACCAATGCTCGCTGTTCTCCTACTCTGCGCGATTGCTCTGGTTCTCCTTGGCGACTACCACCTGATGAAGGAGCGGTTGCTGCTCTTTATAAAGCAGCCATGCTGGCCTCTATCCTCAGCTCGCCGAAGCTTTGAACTAAGTCGCTCGGACGCAGACAATATCGTCGAACACAAGAACGGTGTCTTTCGGCCAAAAGATAGCCTCAGGATCGTAAGTTGCTCTGTATCTTTTCCACCGCTGGCGGGCGTATAGTCCGTCCCTAATCCCGGGTCGTCCGCCCGAAGTTTCTCTAATTCCCAATCAAAACGAGAAAGCCTGGGCCCGTTCAAAAAGGAGAAAACTTATGGCAGAAGCCATTGGAGGGAGCACAGGGAATGGTCTTCCTGCAAATCCGCTCCTCGGTACGGATGACAGTACCGCTGGGGTAACCGGCCAATCGAATACAGGCCCCGGAGTCTGGGGCCAGAGCATTGGGCTCGTACCGCCTACTCCGCCCGGCGGGGTGCAACGTTCCGGGCCGGACACACAACCCGGCACCGATGGTGTTCTGGGCGAGGGAAATAATGGTGTCCGTGGCGTTTCTGCTGCCGGTAATCCAAAACCAACGGGACTCGATTTTGGGCTAACGCCAGCGCCCTTGGGAGCGGGAGTCTGGGGGACAAACAGCGCTGGCGGCCCGGGCGTGTACGGCGCCAGCAAGTCGGGAGACGGCGTTCGCGGCGATGGAGTGAATGGAGTCTGGGGCCAATCGTCCGATGCGTCCGGCAGCGGCGTTTCCGGACAGAACACCTCTACCGGCGCCGGAGTCACGGGGATCACTCTGGGCGGGACTGGTGTGAGCGGGCAGAGCGGAACAGGCGCAGGTGTGAGCGGCACGAGTATTACTGGCACGGCAATCGACGGCACCTGCAAGGACCCCAAGGGGCTTGCGGGCAAGTTTACCGGGAATGTCGAAATTGACGGGGATATCACCGCGGTCAACACCGTCACGGTGCAGAAAGACCTCAAGATCAGCGGCGACATCACCTCAGTAAACACCATTACCGTGGCGAAAGATGTCGTCCTGACCGGGGCCGACTGTGCCGAGCAGTTCGACGCGTATGACGTAATCGGGCCGGAACCCGGGACAATCGTGGTGATCGATGATGAAGGCAAGCTGCGTGAGAGTAGGGGCGCTTATGACAAGCGCGTTGCCGGGGTAGTGTCGGGCGCAGGGGAATTCAGACCCGCCATTGTGCTCGATCGGCGTGGATCATCGGAGAACCGGATTTCCGTCGCCCTGGTTGGCAAAGTGTACTGCAAAGTCGATGCTGATCCAGCGCCGATCGCCGTCGGCGATCTGCTGACAACTTCTTCGCGTCCAGGATTCGGGATGAAAGCGAGTGACGCCACACAGGCTTTCGGGGCGGTGATTGGAAAGGCGCTGAGGCCGCTCAGAGAGGGTCAAGCTTTAATTCCGATACTGGTTGCGTTGCAGTAGAGGTTGCCGGTGCGCGAAATGCGTAATTTCAATTTTAATGTGGCACATCAGCCGAGGGAGAGGTTATGGGAACCCGGCTCACACTTCGTCAGACCATAACGATAGCCACAAACAGCGCGGTGTCTCCGTTGAAAGCGTCGTCCCTTGTCAAGGAGTTCGGCAAGAAGGGCAGCTACCCTCTGTCGTTGCTTTCTGCCCGAGACGAGTTAGAGGCGCAGACGACCGTTTTTATACTGAGCATTCGAGATTCCTCGATTATTCACGCCTCTTCCAGTTATGCCTCCCTGATAAAGAATTGGAATGCACTTAATTCAGCCTGGGTTCCAAAGCGAGCCTCCCTTGTGGAATTTTTTAAATTGCTGAATGACAGTGGCCTGGTGGTGAAGGAACTCTCGAAGGACTGGAGGAATATAGCCGTCACCGGCAAGGCAGGTTCCTTTGGAACAATGACGGGCACACTTCTCACACCCCAGGGCTTAGGGACTCCGGCGAGCGGCGCATCCGCGCACGTCATCATGCCCCTGGATACGTCTGAGGAGAAGGACTGGGCTCAAATTGCAGGTGGACTGGCGACATGGGCTGGCCTTCTAATAGGAACAGGGGCCGTCTCAGCTGCCATAATAGCCGCTAGCCCGGCTCTGCCTTTTATTGCCGCGGGTTATGTACTTTCCTCGGCGCTCGCCGGTGCGGCCATTGGCAATGGAGTTTATGGCCTGGTTACGCTTTATACCGGCACTGGCTTCGTTCCGAACCCGGGTTATACAGTTCCGTCGGCCCCTCTCGTAACATTGCCCACTGAGGTCTACGGCGTCACGTCCCAGGCTGACGCAGATGCAGCCGCTGCCAGACTTCTGGATCTGCCGGCACTGGACGCTGGCTCAATTCCTGTCACTCCGCCGGCGCCACCGATCTGTCCGACGGCGATTTGTCCGGTTGTGCCGGTGTGCCCGCCGGCGCCGCCACCTCCTTGTCTACCTGGTCCGCCTCCGATTTGTCTGCCGGGACCTCCGAGTCCGCCTCCGGATCCGCCTCCGAGTTGTGTGCCTGGTCCACCCCCTATTTGTCCGCCGGCGCCGCCACCCCCGATCTGTGTTCCGGAGCCACCTCCGGTTTGTGTGCCGGATCCGCCTCCGAGTTGTTTCGGCGGCGATGGAGGTTAGCAGAAACGTGGAACAGTCGAGCAATGAATTCATTGCCTACAGGCTGCGTCGTGGAAGCGGCATGAAGCTTGCCACCGCACCGCAGGGCCGCGACTGGATGAACGAGACAAATCAGAGCTTCGCCAATCGGTGTCTTCCGATGCGGATGGCGAGCCAGTCGGGCTGGGTGGTGCTGAATGACGAGCCGCTGCGTGCCATGTGGAATGGCGGCCCAGACTCGGGCGCACTAGTGATTGAAGGCGCGGGCGATTTTTCCAGCCGCGCGGTCAGCCACTTTGGCCACGGAATCCTAACCTTTCCGATTCCATTTCTCTTCCGCACTCCACCCGGCACTGCGCTTTTGATCCGCGGACCTGCAAATTTGCCCAAGGACGCCATCGCACCCCTCGAAGGACTTGTAGAAACGGACTGGGCTGTAGCTGGATCCACTGTTAACTGGAAATTCACGCGGTCGGATACGTGGGTGGAATTCGCTTCCGGCGAGCCTATCTGCATGGTGGTGCCGCAACGTCTCGAGCTGCTCGAAGCTATGCAGCCGCAAGTCGTCGGCATTGAAGAAAATGCTGAATTACATTGCCAATATAAGACCTGGAATGAAAGCGTGGTTCACTTCACCCAGAGGCTTCGCGAACACGAACCTGAGGCGGTGAAGCAGGGATGGCAGCGCTATTATTTTCGGGGCATCGCTCCGCACAACGGCTCGAATGACCCGACCGCCGAAGGACATCGCTCCAGGCTGAGCTTGCGCGAATTTGTGGAGGCAGGTCCTGCACGTGCCGCTGTGACTTCTACACCTGCCGCTCAGACTCCTGCACCTGGCGGTCAGACTTCTGCGCCTGCCGTTCAGACCGCGGTAAGGAACGATTTCAAACCGGCTCTTTTTAGGACCAAAGTTGTTCCCGATTTCTGGCCGCGGGCCCAGGAGGCGCGCGATCGGTACGAGAGCTTCATGGGAAATTACCGAGCACATTCGTTTCGAAGTGCGCATCAGTGCTGGGATTACTGGCACGTGCCGAACGTTTACGCATACCTGCGAACGGACCCTGCAAAAGTAATCGGAAAAGAGCTGGTCGATGACTTTGTGAAGCAACTTACGGCGTTTTGCGCCGAGAATCTCACGGGAACGACGCCGCTTTCGCCGTGGTTGACCCTGCACCTGAACGGCATGCGACACGAAATACACAATGACAGCATGAATGGAAGTTACGGCTATGTGTACTCGCTGACGCGTTCACTGGAGGCCTTTACCGGAGGAGCGACGTGCGTTTCGCGCGAAGGAGTCTTCGACAGCATCGAGCCGCGACAGTTTAAAGTTTGGCGAGGCTATTTTGAGGTTATCCCGCCGCTGTTCAACCAGCTTCTTCTCTTCGACGACCGTCTTGCTCACATGGTTCCGGTCGTTCAAGGGACGATGAATCCCGTTCATGGGAGGTTATGCCTTACCGGGCACGTGCGATGAGCCGTATCAACTCGGGGTCTTTGTCACGACGCGTGTTTTCAGTGGCATACGATTTGCCGTTGCCATGCCCTTTCCCCACGATTTGCGAAAGATTTTCAAGGCTTTCGAT
>Ga0206975_1205_pt1 | contig 13931 bp, 9 predicted proteins | sample Alteio_BWOrgHeat_81_FD_152919 | JGI IMG/M metagenome (GOLD analysis project Ga0206975, IMG submission 152919) | Enriched cells from forest soil in Barre Woods Harvard Forest LTER site, Petersham, Massachusetts, United States -... | ecosystem: Environmental > Terrestrial > Soil > Temperate forest > O... | reverse complement strand
AGATTTTTAGAGCGAAAGATCTGAAGTTGTCTACGACTGCCGCTCGAAATCGTTTACTGACAGCCATACCAATTTCAGACTTCGGTATCCGGTCTACGATGTTACAGGCGACTACCGAAGCGACACTGTGTTTGACCACCGATAACGGCGCAATGGTGATGCCCACGCGCGAATGGACGAGTGAGATCAGCGTTGGGACCTCCCCTGCGGTCTGAGTGACATTGGGAACAATCCCGGCATCGCGAAGGATCCCAAACATCAAATCGTGGAATCCAGGGGCCCAGGTACGCTCATACATCACGAAGTTCTCGCCCGCCACTTCGCACAGGCGCACCCTCTTTCTTTTTGCTAGTTTATGGGACGAGGGTACGACGAGCACGAAGGGTTCGCGATGCACTGTGACAACATCGAGGGCCGAGTGCCCTCCAATCGGCAGACGAAGAAATCCAATGTCGAGCGCCCCGGTCTCCAGCATCCGTACCTGCTCCGCCGTGAGAATATTGCGCAAAGAGACCTCTACTTCGGGATATAACTCTCCAAACTGACGAACGATATCGGCCACAAGCTCACTTCCCGCAGTTGAGATGAACCCAATCCGCAATAGTCCCAGTTTCCCATTGGCAGCCAACCTCGCCCTGCGAATGGCTTGTTCCAATTGCGATAGCGCTGCAGCGGCATCATCACGAAAAGCCGCACCAGCCGCGGTGAGCGTTGTCTTGCGTCGGTTCCGGTCGAAGAGTCGAACGCCGACCTCCTCCTCCAGACCTCGTATCTGAAGGCTTAGGGCCGGCTGGCTGAGATGAATCAACTCCGCTGTACGTCCGAAGTGCAGCGTCTCGGCGACGGAAAGAAATGACCGAATTTGACGAATCTCCACAGTATTGAGCCTTATTTGCCAGTCTTATCACAGACTACAGAACAAACGATGTCACTAATGATAGCTCGGAGTCTCTAACTGAGTGTGGCAAAGCAGTAGTCCGATGCCACAACAGGCGAAGGAAGGGACTAAGGAAAATGAAATTAAATTTGTTACAGAAGCAAACCTCACGCCGCGAAATGTTGCGAGGTTCTGCCACGCTGGCAGGAAGTGCATTTCTGGCGCACCTCTTTCCCGCATCGTCAGTCCGCGCTTCCGCACTGAGCTACGCACAACAACCGTCGTCGTCGGCCGACCTGCTCGCGAGTATGCGCGCCAAGTTCAACGCCGCTCCCCTCAAAACGCAAAAGCTTGCTGACAATGTCACCCTGCTGTCCGGCCCCGGGGGAAGCGTGCTAGTACTCGACGGTCCCGACGGCAAATTGGTTGTGGACACTTTCGTTGCACCCGCCTGGCCCAGGCTCAAAGAAGCTCTCGATGGCCTTGGCAGCGCACCGGTGAAATACGTCATTGACACCCACTGGCACTTCGACCATACCGACAACAATGCACATCTTCACGCCACAGGAGCGACGGTCCTTGCGCACGAAAACACTACGAAGCGCATGTCCGAGCCGCATGATCTGCCGGTCTTGTATAGGGGAGCAGACGGCGCGCTCGCTAGCTTGCATTTCGACCCCTCGCCCGCGGAGGCCTTGCCACAGCAAACCTTCGCCACCAGTTACCAGTTGCGAGCCAATGGCGAAACCCTCGCGCTCCAACACGTTGCCCCCGCGCACACGGATTCGGATATCTACGTTCATTTTCAAAACACCAACTTGATTTCGATGGGGGACTTGTTTTTCAACGGCATGTATCCCTACATCGACCCCGGTACGGGCGGAAAAATCACCGGCAATATTGCCGCCTGCGACGAAATTCTCTCGCTGGCCGACAACGACACCAAGCTTGTTGCGGGGCACGGCCCGCTCGGCAACAAAGCGGACCTCACGAGATTTCGGGACATGCTGGTCACATCGCGCGATCGCGTCGAGAAATTGAAGTCAGCGGGAATATCCGCCCAAGAGGCCGTCGCGGAAAAGCCCTTCGCTGATCTCGACTCCATATGGGGCAATGGCATCATCAACGGCGGGCAGTGGGTCCAAATCGTCTATCTGACGCTCTGAGTCTTGCGGCTGAGGAGTAGTTGCAGGGCACAGCGCCGATTTCACGCTGGCTGCTGAGAACTCCTTGAACTCGTTACGCAATTGAATCGGGAGAGGAACATGGGTATTTCACGAGTATTTCGGACAGTTTCCGGCATTGCTCTTGGCCTAGCCACTTGCATCGGGATGTCGGGCCAAACGGCAGCAACAACAGAAGGAGAGTCAATGCACATGAGCATTCAAGAAGTTCACGTCCAACGAGTCAATCTCGTTACCACCGAGCCCTTTGACACGGTGGTTGCCCGAATCGACGCACAGATCGGTCATCCTGATATGACTGCATTCCGCAAGAGCCTTTCGGCGGCGCAAAACGAAGCCGAAATGGAGGAAGTAGTGAATCGGGTAACTCAACCGAACGGGATTATGGAGTTTACGCGGTTCGACCACGGTTCGATTCTCCAGAAAGAGAATGGGACCGCCAAGCCAAGCATTCTCCGCATCGTTGCGGGCAATCCGTTGATCATGAAGGAAATGGTGAAGCATGTTGTTGATGCTGCCTCATATGCGCCGGTAACCATCCTCATTGAGGAGCGCCCAGATAGCGTGCGGATCTCGTATGACAGGATGGCCTCCTATCTTGCTCCCTATGGGAACAACGATGCTCTCAAAGTAGCGCGGGAACTTGACGCAAAGGTCGAAAAGATTCTGACTGCAGCCGCGAAATAACGTGGGCTCTTTGGGCTTCAGGAAATGCCTATTTAAAGAGGAGTTGGAGATTCGACATGAAACTAATCGTACTTTGCTTGCTAGCCACACTGGTTGCCAACGCTCAGACGGCGAAGCCAACATATCCCGTGCAGGATGAAATCCGTGCCGTGTTCGTGCGTTTCGTCGCCGCGCAAAATGCCCATGATGGAGACACCGTCGGATCGATGTTCTGGGAATTCCCCCGACTTCCTTTGGGTTTCGCGGGGTAATCCGGTCAGAGGATCGCAGCAAGCAATAGCTGTCTTTCGTTCCTACTACAAAGGAACGTGGCATCTCGAACCAGACATGACTAGATTTAGCGTCACTCCGATTGCAGACGAGGTCGTGCAACTGCTGGTCCTGTGGTGTTCTCACGTGGCCTTCCAGGTCAGCCGCTTCAAAACGCCGAATATCTGATTAGTCAGACGCTAGTACACAATGGTGAGGGATGGCATATCACCACGATCCTGCCCGTTGCTAATTCACAGCTGAAGTAAGGAGATTTTATGATCGCGAACTACGTAAAGGCAGTACTCATATGCCTATGCGCCCTTGGAATGGCAAACAACTCTGTCGCCCAAACATCAGACACGTCGATAAAGAACATCGTTCTGGTGCACGGAGCCTGGGCGGATGGGTTCGGTTGGAGGGGCGTTTACGACATTCTTGTCAAAGATGGCTACAATGTCACCATCGTCCAAGAGCCGGAGACGTCCTTCCAAGACGATGTAAGTGCCACGAAGCGTATCCTCGCACTCCAAGACGGACCGAGCATTCTTGTCGCGCACAGCTATGGGGGAGCCATAATTACGGAAGCAGGCACGGAGCCATCGGTTGCCGGATTGGTATACGTTGCAGCGCACATGCCAGATGCCGGCGAGAAAGAGTCAGACGACGGCAAGCGCTTTCCGAGCGACCTCGCCAAATCAGGCGCCATAAAGAAAACGCCCGACGGATTCACATATATCGACCCGGCGCAATTTCATGAATTGTTCGCAGCTGACCTTGCCGACGACCAGGCGGCATTCATGGCGCGGTCGCAGGTCTTCAACTTTGCGGACAATTTCTCAGCGACGATCACCACGGCCGCCTGGAGAACTAAACCGAGTTGGATGCTAGTGGCGGGAAGTGACCGAACCATCAACCCGGACTTGGAGCGTTGGTATGCCAAGCGGGCTGGAAGCCACACAGTCGAAGTTGCAGGCGCGAGCCACTCGGTCTACGTCTCGCATCCCAAGCAGGTCGCAGATGTAATTGAGAGTGCAGCACGCGCAGTCTCGAAGTAGCTCGTGCTCCGCAAGGAGTCTCCGCACCCGGAGGAATCAAGTGAAACTTCTCGAAATTCAGTCGTCACCAAGAGGCGAATCCTTGGTGCGTTGCTGGTGGTCACGGCCCGCAGCCCCGAAGCCACATCGCGACTAGACCAAAGTGACGCCTGTACCCGAAAACCATGCCAGTCTAACCCCTACCAGTACTGCACCTGCAGTTCGAATCGATCGAAGCGAGGCGCTGGGACACAGGTTCCATTTCAACAACCCCGCGAAATCTACGGTGAACTACCCGGGACATCGGTGAGATCGACACCTGCGATGCGAAACAGTTCTGCCTTCAGGTCGAAGCTGGGCTCGTTGCCTGCGCGCTGATAGATCCTCTTTTTCGTCCCAGATGGTCGTTTGTCCGGAGCGTGCTCGGCACGTGGGAGTTCCCGCATCCTCTGCTCCAGTTCGAGATCCACTTCCGCCATCAAGTGCTTATAGAACCGATATGCTGTCAAGGACTGGCGAAGTACGAACAAATGCTCTTCGGCGCCAATATCAATCCCCGCCGCATCGGGGTGCATAATCGGCAGCATCCGTCCACTCAATCTTGGCTTGCCCTTGGACTTGCTGGTCATCGCAGGCTCCTTCTGCTGGAGCTGCGGCCCGGGGTTACGTCACGAACAAACTCCTGAACGGGATCGCCGCACGAAGCGGACGTCACCACTGACCTCTACGTGACCTCGGACCCACGCTTAACAACGGGCTCTGCTTCAGCACCAATGTCGACGCCGGGCTGTAGTCGCATGCTCCAGCGCATCCAGTATGCTCTGCTCCTGTTCATCCCGTCCCTCTTGGGACGCCCCATCAAATGCTTAGCATTCAAACAATCCGACCTGAACCCGCGATTTGACCCTTCAACCCGTCTGGATGAGCGCGTGATCTGTTCGCGACAAGTGAGACTTTAGGCGAGAATTATTTACTCATCACTAGTCGATTTGGCAAAGACGAAGGGCGAACACGGATCATCCCAGCTATAGCGTTAGGGTGTGGCGCTGGCAGCGTCTTTGTCTGGGTGCTGACCAGACTCGACTCGCATATCGTGAAATATCTTCTCGAGTTGGTCCTTCATCCGCTTGTATTTCAAATACTCCGCCACCTGCTGTTTTGCTTCATCCGTCTTTCCTTGCTGGCGGTACATTGTTGCCAGACGGTAGTGAGCTACATAATTCGTGGGGTCGAGCTGAATTGCCCGCTCAAACATTTGCTGCGCCTCCTCGCGCTGATTCATCATGGCGAGCACCTTCGCCAGCTCCGTATAGGCGTCAGGATCATTCGGATTAAGCTGCAGGGCGCGTGAATCATCGGTTAAAGCAGTCTTCAGATCCGCGTTCTTCTGCGCAATCATTCCCAGTGAGAGCTGCGCCTTCTCATCGCGCGGATTGACTTCCAGAGCCGCTTTGAATTCAGCTTCCGCCTGGGCTTGCAGGTTCTTTTCGGTGGAATGAGAGAGGAGATCCCCTAATTCTGAGTGGAGACCGGGGAGCCGGGGATTAATTGCAATTGCCTCGCGGTAATTTGCGATGGCCGGATCGGTGTCGCCATGCCGTGACAGCTCGCGCGCCATGACCTGATGCATCTCCGCACTGCCGGGGTCGCTGAGCGCCAGAGTCAGCATCGCGCGGCCTGCAAGGTCAGAGTAGATCCGATACGACATATAGAGCAGAGAGACGTCGGTAGGTCGGGAGGCGAGGAGAGCCGATACCGTAGCCGCAGCCTTGTCCAGATCACCGGCCGCAGTATAGTTGTCGATCAGTGCCATGCCCACGTCGAGCTTTAACTTTTCTTCCTCGAGATGTGGGAATGCTGCTTCAAGGTCGGCTCGGCTGGCGCTTGCGTCGTTCAAGCGACCTTCAGCGAGGCCCAGCAATGCTTGAATTTTCCACAGTCCGGGTTGCAGCTTGACCGCAGATCGCAGATGGGGGACCGCTCCGGCGGAGTCTCCACTGAAGAAGAGCAGCACTCCGAGATTTCCTTGAGCATCGACATTGTTCGGATCAAGCACAACGATGGACTGAAACTCAGGAATAGCCAGATCAGGCCGCTGCTGTGCTAGAAACGTGTGTGCCTTTTGGCTGTGCTGTTCAACTTGCTGTTGCTTAGTCGCGGTTGGCTGAGCGATCCCGGTGGCGATGAGCGTCAAACCAAATCCAAAAACAAAGATCCTTTTTTCTGCACCAGTCATAACACCCAAATCATATATAGCTGCAACTCACTCGGATATTCCGGCGAAAAAGAAAGAGACGGCTTTTAAGGCCGTCTCCGAAGACTAATAGAGCTCAATTTCGTTAGAAAGAGAGCCGGGCGCCAAGCTGCATGGTCCGGGGTCCTCCGACTGTGTTATTGATCTGTTGGGATCCGGCAGCATCAATGTCAAAAGGTTGACCAACTTGTTGGTTGCTCCCGACTTGCACAAATTGGTTCGGCACGTAGAAGCTCGGATGGTTGAAGACGTTGTTGGCGTCGGCACGAATCTGAAGCTTCACCTGCTCCGTGATAGAGAAGACCTTAGCCGTGGAGAGGTTGACGCGATTGTACCCGGGCCCATACACACTGTTTCTTCTTTCATCGCCAAACGTATAGTTTGCGGGCAGGGAGAAAGCGGCCGGGTTATACCAGTGATAGATCGACCGATTAGCCGGTCTTGTGCTGATCCCGCTCCTATTAGGAAATTGCTGAAAGTTCTGCGCCTGCGAATTGGAAACGTCCTGCATGATCACTGTAAATGGGTTTCCTGACGAGAGAACAATGGTGCTGGAGGCCTGCCAGCCTCCGAGAATTCCATCGAGAATCCGGTTGTTGTTCAACGAGAAGCGCTTGCCGCGTCCGACAGGCAACTCATACACTATGCCCCCTTTGAACGCGTTGCGCACATCGAAGTTGGAGGCCCCATAGTTGGCTCGCGGATTGTACGAGTTCTGGTAATACTGGTCTCCGGCACGACCGCCCCAGCCAGATGAATCCTGCTCGTCAAGCATATGCGACCAGACATAGTTGAATTGGAAGCCCACGCCGGACGTGAAGCGTTTTTGGATCGAAGCCTGCAGCGAGTTGTAGTTGGAAATGCCATTAACTGTACCCGAATTGGAAAAGATGTTCACGTACTGGGGATAGGGCTTGGCCCCAAAGTCGTTGGCAGACAGACTGCCCTCAGGCACCTGGTTGATATCAACCGGGAACGCCAGGTTGAAGCCGTGGCTGGCGACGTAGGCGAGTTCGGCCACCATATTCGTGCCGAGAGAGCGCTGCATGGCAAAATTCCATTGATAAATCTTGGGTATAGGGGTGTGGTATTGGTTGAAGCTGACACCCTGTCCGTTGTGTGCCGCCGGATCAGTAGATGCTGGCGTATAAGGCAGGTTTGCGCCGGTTCCGCCAAGCAGCACGACGGGCGTGATGCCACCGGTCGTGTCGCTCACGTTTCCCGACGAGCTGACCTCGGCGCCCATTCCTGCGCCGTAGGTATCGAGGCTCCAGTTATAGGCATATACGCCAAACCCACCACGGATAGTCGTGTCTGGACGCGGAAGCCAGGAGAACCCGACACGGGGCAGAACCGTACCAAATACATTCGACTGAAGCGACGTACGACCGTTTGTATGCGTAGTGCCATACCAGAATGCCCCCAGAGTATTGGTGGCAGGATTTGTAATAGTCGGGTCGAAGACGGCCATATTGTTTTTGACTTCGTTCCAACCATGGCGAATCTGGTACCGTATGCCGAAATTCAAAGTCAGATTCGGACGGGCCTTGAAGTCGTCCTGAATAAACATCTGCACATCCTTGAGACGGCCACCGTATTCGGGCGAAACGGTGGCGTTCCACGACTGGGCCGTGCCGAGAAGGAAATCCGCGTAATTCAGTCCAGTATTCGCATTTGGTGTAGCCACGCCCTGCGAGTTCAGCGTCCATTGCTGGGTGTACTGGCCGGAGAAGTTCAGGGTTCCCGCGTTGACGTTGCCCCATGCTGTGGAGTTGTCCTGGTAGATAAGCACCTCGCCGCCGAAGTGCAGGATATGCTGGCCGCGGATGAGGGTTACAACGTCAGAGGGATCGAAGACGTGCTCCTTGTAAACAGCGTTGGCGCTGGGATTGATCCAGGCATACGGATAGGGGGCGCTGAACTGGACTGCGGGGAAATCATCGGCCTTGGCAAACTGCCAGCCAAGCTTAGCGGCATAACCTTTGTTCAGAGCCTGGTCGACAAAGAAGTTTCCTTGCCAGGTGTAGCCGAGGCGGCCCTCATTAATAAAAGTGGGACTGATGTTCCAGACGTCGGTGATCTGCGCGTTGTTGTTGTCCACGTCACCTGATTGGCAACCCACGGGACAGAATGTAACCGAGCTGGGATAAAACTGCGGCGTGTCGCTTTGGGTGTCGGACATGGTGATCCGATTATTGGGGGTGACGTCCCAGTCGAGGCGGCCGAAGTATTTTCTGTACGGGGCAGGCTGAAGAACCTGGGTAAAGAAGTTGTTCTGAAGTAGGCCGGCCGAGTTCAGGCTCCCTGGGACAAACTTCCCATTGGGGATGTGGTTAGAAGGCGTGGGGTAAAACTGCTGGAATGCGGCGGAAACGTTGTCGAACATCGATTGCGGAATAGCGTTTGAGCCGTACTCTTCCAGGAAGGACTTGCGGATGGGATAAGGATTGCCGTTGGAATCGGTGCCGATGGTCTGCGTGGTGGGGTCGTAGATGAGCGGCTGGCCGGTAAAATCGCCGCCCAAAACGGCTGTGGTGGGAACGCTTTGGAACGTGCTGTAGGCGCTATGATTGATGGTTTGGTCGTAGTTGAAGTAGAAGAACATCTTCTTCCTCAAGATGGGACCACCTATCGATCCACCGAAATTGTCATAGCGAAGGAAGTTCACCGCTACTTTGTTGCCGAAACCATAAGGGGGAGCGTTCAGCGCGTCGTTCTGAAAGTACTCGTATGCGGCGCCATGGAACTCGTTGGTGCCGCCCTTGCTGATCTGGTTGAAGACGACTCCACCGATACCGTATTGCGCCGAGAAAGACGATGTTTCGACTTGAAGTTCGGACACTGTTTCAAAGATGGCCGGGTTGGCGTTTTGACTATGCGAGAGCGTAGTTGAAGCGCCGTCGGCAAGTACATTGCTATAGGGAAGATTGCCGTTTATGGATGCCACCTGCCCAGGATTCGAAGAATCTGCTCCATTGGGTTGCTTTGCCGTGCCTGCTGCGCCAGGGAGCAGGACGATGAAGTTCTCCCAATCCTGACCCACCTGCGGAAGTTGCGACATTGCTTTTGCTTCAAGAGTTGTGCTCTGTTCTCCTGTTTCTGTCTTGAGCAGGGGTACGTCTGAGGTGACTGACACCACCGTGGTTGCGGAGCCGACTTTCAGCTGGGCGTTGACGGTTGTGAACCCGACCTCGAGCGTGATAGGGCCACGCTCCAGTCGGTCAAAGCCTTCCCTCGTGAATGTGATCTTGTAATTTCCGGTTACGATCGAGGACGTGTCATAAATACCGTCCTTATTGGTGAAGAATTCTTTCGAGACACCGGTGTCAACATTCAGCACAGTGACTATGACCTGAGGAATCAACGCTCCTGTCGGATCGGTAACAGTACCCCGAATGTCGCCGGAGTTTACACTTTGTGCAAGAGATGCCCCGCTTCCGACGATCAGCATGAGGGGCACAGCCCATCGCAACGCCTTCTTCATGACAGCCTCCTAAAAATACCTGCCAGTACGACCGTTCCGTCTTTTCTTTAGCGAGGTCTTCGGATAGGAAGTCCACCGCCCGCCAGCAGTTACCAGAATCACTCTCCTGTGGCTATAATCTTGGCTAAGGAAATCGGTTTCCCCAGAAAGGAAATCGATTTCCCCAAATAAGATCAGGTCTCGTGAACAGGATTGTCAAGAGGCCTTTGTGTAGGATCGAAAAGCGTAAATCTTTCATCGGTTAACCGGGCTGCCGAAATTTGCCGAGCCTGTTGCTGTCCGCGAGGAGACAATGGGAAAATCCGATCGCCGTGCCTTCCTGAAGTTTTCCGCACTTGCTGCTGCATCGTCGGCTGCATCAGGTTCTCTGCGCGCGCTGGATGCCGGGAATCCGGCCGACGCCACTCAAATCAAAGCGTGGCGCACTTCCGGCCGACAGCGGTTTGAGCCCATTGAGGCGCCTGCCTGGCAGGGGGAGGTCGAGGTGTCGTGCGTGAACATCCGCCTCGATCCGAATCAGCGCTATCAGCAGATGCTCGGATTCGGCGCGGCCCTCACCGACGCCACCTGCTATCTCCTGGAACAGGTCGGCGCACAGAAGCGAAAAACCATTCTTGACGAGTGTTTCGGCGGATCAGGGCTGCGCTTCTCGGTGGCGCGCACCACGATTGGATCCAGCGATTATTCGGTCAGCGCGTATAGCTACGACGAGACGACTGCACCCGATCCCGATCTCACGCATTTCAGTATTGAGCACGACCGCGCATACATCCTGCCTCTGCTTCGGGAGGCGCGCCAGATTAATTCAGAACTGTTTTATTTCTCGTCGCCGTGGAGTCCGCCCGGATGGATGAAAGCCGGAGGCTCCCTGCTTGGCGGCTCAATGCGCAAGCAGTACTTCCCGGCCTACGCACAGTATTTTGTGAAGTTCCTGCAGGGCTACTCGACCGAAGGAGTAAAGATTCAGGCTGTCACTGTCCAGAACGAAGTAGATACGGATCAGGATGGACGCATGCCGCAGGCGCTCTGGGGGCAGGAGTACGAGATGGACTTCGTCAAGGGGCATCTCGGTCCGGCGCTGCAGCAGGCTTCGCTCGATACAAAGATCTGGATTCTCGATCACAACTACAGCCTCTGGGGACGCGTGGTGGACGAGCTCAGCGATCCCGATGTGTACAAATTTGTCGATGGAGTTGCCTGGCACGGTTATGTCGGATCTCCTACTGCCATGACTCGCGTGCACGAGATGTTCCCGGATAAACATGCTTACTGGACCGAAGGGGGCCCGGATTACAAGGACCCGAAATACGCTACCGATTGGGCGAGTTGGTCCAGCACGTTTACCGGAATCCTGCGTAACTGGGCCAGGTGCATTGTGGCCTGGAATCTGGTGCTCGACGAAAACGGCCGGCCCGACATCGGCCCGTTCGACTGCGGAGGAGTGGTCACGCTCAATTCCAAGACGCACGAGATTTCGCGCAGTGGCCAGTTCCATGCCTTTGCCCACTACTCGAAAGTGATTCAGCGTGGCGCGCTGATCTTTGCGTCGTCGGGGGATGTCCCCGGCATCGATCACGTCGCCGCAGAAAACCCGGATGGCAGCCGTGTGCTGATTCTCACCAACCAGGGTCACGAACAGCAGTTGCAGTGTACGCTTCGAGATCAGGCGTTAAGTCTCACACTTCCACCGGACTCGATCACTACGCTGTCATGGTGAACCTTCAGTCTTACTTTGTCGGTGTGATCACAATATTGCGAAATGCGACGTGACCCTTCTCACTGCCTTGCAGATAGATCGGCCCAGGCAAAGCTTCGTGGCTATCTACCGCGCCACCTGTAATGCCGGGGATCTCCTGGTTATCGATAACCGTCTTGCCGTTCAGAACCACCGTGACTTTTCTTCCGATCAGAGTAATGTCGAAGGTCTGCCATACATCCGGCGTCCGCGGCTGTTCGGGTGACGGAGCAAGAAAGCCATAGACGCCTCCGGTATGGTGGCTTGCCGGCTCTGCTTCTGATTCGGTTTCGATTTGAACTTCGTAGCGGCCGCGAAGATAGACTCCGCTGTTAGATTCCTTGCCGCAGTTAAATTCAATATGCAGTTTGAGGTCCTGAAACTTGGAAACACTGACAAGCTCAGGGCCGTTTCCGGGGCTGACAAGGGTTCCGTCCTGCACTGTCCACACGGGCGGACCTGGTTTGCTCATCTTCCAGCCGCTCAGGTCCTTTCCATTGAACAACTGAATTGGCTTGCCCCACACCGGTTCAGTTGCTCGCGCAAGAGAAGGCGCCCTTACGCCCACCCATTGCCAGGATTTTCCGTCCGGACCATTGACCGTTCCCGTCAGGGTCTTGCCTGTTAACTTGCCTTGAAATACGAGATCGGCCTTGCCGCCTTCCTCTTCTTTGGATGAAACAAATGTGATCTGGCCATCTGACACGTCAACCTTGGGCAAAGGCCGGGCATTTCCCCAGCGACCCACAAACTGTGCCCTCAGTTGTCCATCTTCCTGCTGTACTTCGAGCCACGAAGGATACTCTAGATCCGGAGCCTTCAATGTAAGATCCCATCGCCCAAGAAAAGGCCCGGCTGAAGACGAACCTTTACCTGCCGTCTGCGAATACATCAAGACGGGGGCGAAGATCAGGGCAATGGCTGTGATAAGGCTGGCCCTCTGAAATTTCACGATAATCAGAACTCCTTTGTCTTGGCTGACCTGAAGAATGAACTTCGACGAAGAGCGAGAACACCTGCCGGCTCATCCGAGTGATTTGATCGTTCCAGAAGCGGCGTCCCAATAGACCGGACTCTTGCGGAAATAGGATTCATTCGCAAGGTGACAAGCCAACGCCGCGTTGTGGCCGAAGACGGCATCCTGTACAACCGGCTTCCGTGACCGGACAGCTTCGAAGAACTTCCAGAGATGCGGCTTGAGGTCGTCATAGTCGTTTCCGTTGAAGGTGATCGACTCAGGTGCCGGTTCCTGTCCGGGAATGGGATCGTGGTCCTCATGCCACTGTTTGACGTAGGTGTTTTTCATGGCAGATGGAAACGACGCTGAATAATAGCTTGGCGCGGTATCGACACCGGGTTGCGGAACATACGTAACGCTGAACTCGCGGAGCTCGATGGCGCCTTTCGGCCCCTGAAAACGCGTGACCTCGGTCGACTCGCATGCGAGAGTTAGCCGCATATAGACAGGAATGCCGCTGTACTCAAAAAGAACGGGGTGCACGTCGGGCATATTGCGCCCGTCCTTCCAGCGGTAAATGCCTCCAAATGCCGACACACGTTTCGGAAATTCATTGATGCCCAGAACAAATTGCATGCCGCTGATCAGATGGACAAGCAGATCTCCGGCAACACCGGTCCCGTACTCCTTCCAGCAGCGCCACCGCGCAAACCGATCTGGATCGAAGGGTATTTTCGGCGCTGTTCCCAACCATGTGTCCCAGTCCACATTCTGAGGTGACAAGTCAGGCGGAGGAGGGTATTCCCAGGCGCCATTGGGATCATTGCGTCCGTAAGTTGCTTCGACAAGATTCAACTGTCCGATTGCCCCTTTTTCGTAGAGTTCCTTCGCCTTTGCGCAGAGGACTGAACTGGTTCGCTGTGCGCCTATCTGAACGATTCGATCCGTCTTCTTCGCTGCAGCGACCACCGCCAATCCGTCGGTTGGATTGTGAGACATCGGCTTTTCACAATACACGTCCTTGCCTGCAGCCAGAGCGTCCACCACCACCTGCCTGTGCCAGTGGTCGGGGACAGCCACGATGATGGCGTCGATATCTTTCGCGTCGAGTAGCTCCTGATAGCGGCGAGTTGTCCGTATGGGTTTTCCTACGATTTCCCTGGCCAGTTGATGGCGGCCGTCGTAAAGATCCGCAGCAGCCACGCACTCCACTCCACGAAGCTGGACGGTGGTTGAAAGGAGCCCCGAGCCTTCCATCCCGACTCCCACTATTCCGACACGGATCTGATCGCTGGGCGCAACAGCCTGCGATGCAGACGGAATCGGGTCGGCGCAAAGAAAGCCGGCTCCAGAAACCAGGGAAGCACCCGCAACGCCGCCAGTAGTCTGCAAAAAGTCGCGCCGCGAAAAGAGCGCTTTACTCATAGTTTTCAATTCTCCTCCAAAGGTCCGCTCAGGGTTTTGCA
>Ga0206975_1202_pt1 | contig 14019 bp, 8 predicted proteins | sample Alteio_BWOrgHeat_81_FD_152919 | JGI IMG/M metagenome (GOLD analysis project Ga0206975, IMG submission 152919) | Enriched cells from forest soil in Barre Woods Harvard Forest LTER site, Petersham, Massachusetts, United States -... | ecosystem: Environmental > Terrestrial > Soil > Temperate forest > O... | reverse complement strand
GAGATCATCAGCGGACTGGATGAACAGAGTGTACTCGTATTAGATCAGAACAAGTGAAGACAGGAGTCAATACCGAAATAGCGTTTACGCACCTGCTCTCCAGGAAGCGTCAGACATTGGTTGCCTCCCTGGGAGTCACCATCGGTATCGCCATGTATATCTTTATGAACTCCCTCACCCTGGGGGTGAACCGGTATTCCGACAATGCCATCTTTAAATCGGCTCCCCACCTGCGAACATAGTCACCCAGCTGCTTCAGTTTCTTATACACCTTCCCTCCTACTACCGCTCTGATCTCATTCTGATTTTTCAATACCCCGTTTACTTCTTTCTGGTTGTTCTGAAGAATCAGCTGCTGCTCCGCTTGCTGTTGCAGTTGACGGTAATTTTCCTGTTGCACCTGGAAAGCTGTTTTGGAATTTTCATACGCCAGTTCCACATTTTCATATTCCAGTTTGGATACGCTGTTGGTAGCCATCAATTTTTTGTACCGGTCGAGCTGCAGGGCATCTTCCTTTAATTTTTGTTCAGCCAGGTTCTTGCTGGCTTCTGCCTGTTTGAGGGAAGGTGCATCGGGACTCACATTCACCCGTGCAATGCTTAACAGTGCTTCGGCGCTTTGCGCGTTGGCCTCATTCTGTTTGTTTTCGATCACGGCCAGTACTTTGCCTGCTTTGAGGGTGTCTCCCTCGTCGAAATTAAGTTGAACGAGGTAGCCTTCGTTCTGAGCGGTGAGGTTGTACTTGTCGTCCGGCACAAGTATGCCCGAAGCAAAGACCGTTTCGGTAACCGGTTTCCTCACCGGTTTGGTCTCGTTGCTCTTTTGGGAACAGGAGTTCCAAAGCAAGGCTCCGCTCAGCAGCAGGGTTGTCCGGAAGAAGGTGCGTAAATGCATGGGTAAGGTGTTAGTATAGTCCGGTTAATTAAGCTTGTTGTTGATGTCAATGCGTCGCTGGAGGTAGAGCAGGTTTGCCATGGCACTGCTGTAGCTGAGACGTGTGCTTTCCATATCTGTAAAGGCAAGCAGTAGTTTATCAAAAGGCAGCACCTGCTGGGTATATTGGTCGCGTGCCATGCGGTAGTTCTCCGCTTTCAGCTGCCATACCAGTTTAGCTGCATTCAACTGGGATACCCCTTTTTCATAATCCGACAAGAGCTGGGTATTGTTCCCATCGTTCTGCAGTTTATTATGATCCATGTTGATGCGTGCGATCTCGTAATTGATTTTCGAATTGCGCGCAAGAACAATCTGATTCACATCCGGCAGGTTAACAGTGATCTTGGCTCCGAAATAAACAGCGTTGAGCCATTTCGTATTCGGGTTGGTATCAAAGAAACGGTCGTTGCTGTTTTGGTAGGTGCTGTTGGAATACAGGAGTGAAAGCACCGGCATATTCAGCAGGCGGTTGGTGCGCAGGTCAGCACGTGCAATTTCCGTTTGCAAGACAGCAGACTTGAACAGCAGCTGGGAGTTAACAGAAGGGGCAGCATTCCAGGAACTGTTATAATTCAGCTCACTCCCGAGCACGACATGTGCAGAGAGCGGGATGTCACACAATATCTTCAGGCTGGTGTACTGTTCATCCAGGCTGAGGAGTAATTGTTTTTCCTTGTCCTCCAGGTTAATCTTGCTGACGGAAGCATCGTTCACATCCTGACGCCGTACGAGTCCCTGTGCATACTTGTCACTTACTATCTGCAGCAGGGTATCGGTGGCTAGGGTGTTCTGATGTGTGATGGCGATCTGCTCCTGTATAGAAAGGATATTGAACCAGCAGGCGGCGATGGATTCAAAAAGGTTTTTCTTGTTCAACAGGATTGTTTCCTGGGTGAGGGCCACGTTCAGGTCGGCGCTGCGCACACGAGACCAGGCACCGGGGTTGATGATGTCTATCTGAGGGGTGATGTTAAAATTACTGACATACTCTTGGCCCAGTGTGATTTCCCTGAAAGAACCGGGAGGGCCTCCCAACAGGTTGGAGGGGATAAAGCTCACCGGGAGTTGGGTATTGTTGGTGAGGTTAAATGCTATCGGGCTGCGCAGGTTGATAATGTTGACCACTGAAGCCAGTTTTTGGTAACGCGCCAGAATCAACTGCTCGGCACCGGTCTTGCTCACCGAACTGTTCTTGTCTGCATAAGCAAAGGCCGAATCCAGGTTGGCCAGCGACACGTCTTGCTGTGCCAGGAAGCGGAAAGGAAATGCGATGATTAAAAGAAAAAGGATAATTGGCTTCATGGCCTCACTGAATGAATTGTTGGCGTAAAAGTCCTCTTAACCACCTACTAATTAAAGCAGTACCTGGGTGAAACGGACAAAAAGAAGGGTGAAACGTCTGACTGCGATCAGCCCAGTGACAGCCAGTGGAGAAAGTCGGCTGTTTTTTCCTTGCTGATGGTGATAGTCTCCGGAAACGCCACGCTCAGGTTGAGAGACAGCTTGCGGGAGAAATACTGGGAAGCATCCTTCACAGCAGGACGGTTGACGAGGAACTGGCGGTTGGCGCGGTAAAAGTCAGTCCCCGTAATTTTTTCGATCTCCTCCAGTGTTTTGGAAATGGAATAGGTTTTCTGATCAAAGGTGATGAGGTGAGTCACTTCCTGAGCGATGTAAAAAAGGGCTACTTCGCTGAGACGTATGGGCAGAATCTTATCCTTTTGATACACCAGCACAGAACCCTGTTTCAGCACCCGCTGGCTCTCAAAGAGGGGAAGCAGGGCCTCATAGGATACGGTCTTCTCTCCCATGTTCTTCCTGAGTTCGCGGTAGCGCTGCAGGGAAGCAGCGATGGTGGTACGGGTAAAGGGTTTCAGAATATAATCGATGCCATTGGCTTTGAAGGCACCGAGTGCATATTCGTCATAGGCGGTACAAAAGATGACGGGCAGTCCGGCCGGGGTGGATTTAAATATCTCAAAGCTGCTGCCGTCACCGAGCTGGATATCGCTGAACACGAGGTCGGGTGCTTGGTTTTTCTGAAACCAGGCTGTTGCTTCCTTCACCGAGCTGAGGCAGGCGAGTATCTGAGCCGACGCATCCACTTCCCGGATGGTCTCTGCCAGGTCTTCGGCCGTCAGCAACTCATCTTCAATGATCAGGATCTTCATGCGAATGGGTATTAAGCAGCGATGCTGTGTGGAAGCAAAGGTAAGAAAACGACAAAGGCAGAGTTGTCTGAAGTGATCTCCAGCTCTTGTCCGGACAACATGCGGTAGCGTTCATTCAGGTTAGCCAGCCCAAAGCCCAGTGACGACTCTGTAGTCTTCTTGGGTTGCACATTATTACTCACCCGCACCCGGTCGCCCGACAAGGAAACGGTTATCTGCAGCGGGTGCTCAACCGTCAGGGCATTGTGCTTGATTGCATTCTCCAACAAGAGCTGCAAGGCCAGCACAGGAAGAAAACCCGTTTGCAGCTTTTCTTCCGGCAAGTCGATCCGGAAACTCAATGCTTCACCGAAACGCATTTTCTGCATGTCCAGGTAGTCGGTACTCAGTTTTAATTCTTCCTGCAAACTCACCGTATTCACCTTGCCCAGGGAGATGCTGGTGCGCAGATAGTCCGACAGCTTCACCAGGTAGTTTCCGGCTTTATCGGCATCCCGGGGGATGAGTGCCTTCAGTGTGTTTAATGAATTGAATAAAAAGTGCGGGTGGATTTGCTGTTTGAGCTGCTGGTTGAGGGCTTCTACATTTTTGATACGGAGCTGGGCATTTTCCAGCTCCACCACGGCTTTGTTTTCGCGGATGAGGACCAGGTCCTGCAACACGAGAATGATGGTATTGATGGAAACGACAATGCAGAAACGCATTACATACATGAAATAGATGGTCTTACCCGGGGCCGCCAGGTTGAGGTAGTTGCGTTCATCCACAAACTGAGATGCGATCACCCGGACAATCACAATCGGGACAATGACGCATGCATAACTCCTCAGGTAACGGGAAAACTTGGACAAGGGCTTTCTTCCCGGCTTGTTCATGCGTATCGTCAAACCGATATTGACCGACCAGATCAGAAAGATGAAACAGGTGATAATGATGATAAATAGTCCGATAAGAGCCAGCGGAAAACTCTTCAGGAAAAAATAAGGTACGATGGAAACGGTGCCTATGGCAAAGAGCCCGATGATGGGAGAAGTCAACAGTGCCAGGCGAAACAGTTTTTTTACCGGGAGGTTCGGTTCCATGCCTTGCAAATTTAAATCATGCGCTTCTTTTTCAATCATACGCTTCCTTTAAACAGGCATTATCTTCCTTTAAACAGACAGAACCCGGGGTGAACCTACCGACTCATGATTTAAATCATCCAACGACTTACTCTTCTCTCCAATCCGGATTCTCATACAGCTTCAGGTAAACCTGTCCTTGCTGCACACTTTTTAACAAGCGCCAGGTGGGTTGTATGCGTTCAATCTGAGGGAGCAAGTCGGTATTGCAAACGTTGGAATGCAGGTAATAATGAAACTTGCTCAGAGGACCATCCAGCGCATTGGTAAACTGATAGTCGGGTCCTCCCAGGTTGCACAAGTTGTTGTTGTCTATCAACGGGAATTGCGTGGCAATGGCCTCGGGAGGAATCTGTTCCTTTTGAATAAAAGCAATCATTTCTTTTTTGAGTTGAAAGAAAGGCATCACTTTCAGAGACGTGTCCCATCCGTTGCTGAAGCGCTCGGGATAGATCCAGCAATTGCCGCTGAGCAGGCCCAGCGCGAGGAGTAGCGCAAGTCCCCTGCGGGCAGCGGGGCGCAGGTCCTGCAGCACATAACACACTGCCAGGCAAAGGCCCGCATACACAATAAGAAAATAGCGGGCACTGCTTGGGTTGGAGAGGGGCACCATCAAGGCCAGAAAAACGATTAAAGGGATAACGACAAAAGCCAGCAGGAAGCGAAACTCGCGGGACTGCTTCCCTCGCCGAAAATAGCTCCACACCCCTGCTCCCAGCACCAGCCACAGAAAAACACGGCCAGAGTCAACGAGTTTCCAGGAAATGAAAATGAACTGACGCCCCATGTCGCGCAGCCCCAGCACCTGCTCTTCGGCATGCTCCCTTACGGGAGAAAAGAAGTACCAGCCCGTGTAATGCTTATGTACCACAGCCCACCCTGCCACACCGAGTATCATGGGCAGGTAGGCAATCAGTAATTTGGGTCGGAGCCGCCCCTGGCGGTAAACGAGGAGGCAGTGTATCAGAGCGATGGACAATGCGGCAAAGATGCCCCGCATGCTGCTGAACGCCAGCAACACAAGTATACCGGAAAAGATCACCATCCGTTTTTCGAGCATAGCATTGAGTGCGGCCAGAAAGAAATACAGCAGCAACACGTCATAACCCATCAGGATGCTTTGGGTGGTCAGGGCCGGCTCGAGGCAGAGCAGCAGGAGCGCATAAGGCAGGACAGGACGAGTCAGGTACTTGCCTGCCAGACGTACATATTCATATACCACTCCCAGCAGAAAAGGCAGGAGTGCCAGGTGAGACACGAGCAGGGTTCTGCCGAAAAGCTTCCAGCAACAAAACATCCAGGAAGCATAGAGCGGAAACCCTCCCGTATCAATATCGGAAGAGAGGGGTGAAAAGGTATACCCGTGTATGTAAAATTCGTTGGCCTGATGAGCAAAATAGGTGACATCCCAGAAAAAAGGAACCTGCCACGCGAAGAGCGTAAGCAAGGTAAAAAACGCGAAACCGGCAGCCAGGAGGTAGTTTCTCTTCATCGGTCCCTAAATTTACTGCTTTCCTATTCAGATCGGCCTGAAACCGATTCGAATTACTTGTTTTTAGTCAGATTTCTTCCAAACCCGTCATCCACTCATGCAAAGCCTCCATTCACTCATTCCCGACTGAGCCAATCCTTTCTTATGCTTATATTTAGCTACTTATCTAATCTAACGCTTTCTTATGTCTTCTTACTCCCTGAACGGTTTATTTACACCGCTGCGTCCGTACTTTCTTTTTTTTGCCAAAAAATGCAATTTTCTCCCACGTACACGGCAAATGAATACCTTTAAGACACCCGATCATTCGCTCCTGACCAGGCAAACTCACAGGAGGAATCCAGAGACATCCGCTATGCAACAAAACACGTTGAATACCGCTCTTTTTTTTCTGCTTGTACTTCTTGGCGTAAACACAACTACTGTTACCGCACAGGAACACGCCCCGCTTCCGGACTCCCGGGAAATGCTTGCCCGTGCAGAGAAGTTGTATAATGAAGAAAAGTATGACTCTTGTATAGCATTGTGCTCCCGGATAAGTGTGAACGACTCCAACTATTACGAAGCGTTGCACAAACAGATTTCGGGTTACCTCGCCGCTAAGAAAGACAGCCTGGCTGTGATCAGCGCGCGGGAAGCCTTGCTGCATAAGACCCGCTTTACCTATGCCTTTTACAATCAGTTGGGAGTGGCCTATATTGCCCTCGACCGAAACGAAGAAGCTGCAACCACCTTCCGTACTGCCATTGCCCGGTACCCTTATGAGAACCTGCTCTATTACAACCTGGCCATAGCCCAATACAAACTCAAGCGTCCGGATGAAGCGGTGGCGTCGCTGGAAAAGGCAATTGTGCTGGAACCCTATTACGCAAAGAGTCACCTGAAGCTGGGCATGATTTGCCTGGAGCAAAACAAGATCGTGCCGGCCATCCTCTCCCTGGAGATGTTCCTGATACTCGAGCCCGAATCACCCAATGCGAAGGAAACCATTTTGTTGCTGGAAAAACTGGTCAAGGGCGAGCTGGAAGCAACCACCCCTCCTGCTGCCACGGTCACCAATACCAGTGGAACGGATGATTTTTCGGAAGTGGAAGAAATTCTTAAATCGAAGATTGCCCTGAACAAAAAGTACAAGTCTCAAACCAAACTGAACTACGACCTGGTTAAACAGATACAGGTGCTTTTTGAAAAACTGAAGTACGACAAAAACGACAAAGGTTTTTTCATGCAAAACTATGTGCCGTTTTACAGCGACCTGTTTGCCAAAGAGCATTTCGAGGCCTATGTATACTATTCCATGACTTCGGTAGCAGATGAAGACATGACCAAGTGGTTGAAGAAAAACAAATCAAAAGTGGAGTCATTCACCTCCTGGGCAGCCGGCTTCCTGAATAACAAACGTGCCACCGGGCAAGTGGTGATTAACGGAGAAAAAACCACCGCCCCCCTGTGGTACTTCCCTTCCAACAGCCTCGAAGCCATTGGAGCTGAAAACGAAAAGAAGAAACCCATTGGATACTGGCAGATTTTTTACGCCAACGGAGAGCTGGAGGCAGAAGGACTTTATACGGACGGAGAAAAAAGCGGTTCCTGGAAATGGTATTACGACAATGGAGTGCTGAAAGAAGTTTCCCACTTCCGAAACGGCCTGCGTAACGGCACCACCGAGCTCTATACCGAAAGCGGATTGCCCTCTTCCCGTTCCAACTACACAGATGACAAGCTGGAAGGTGATTATACAACCTTCTTTATCTCAGGCGACCCGGAGATTGTCCTTCACTTTAAAGACGGAAAGAAAGCAGGTCCTGCCAGCTATTTCTATCAGAACGGAAGCAAACGCTATGAGCTGAATTACCTGAATGATGAGATAGACGGCGCCTTTCAGGAATTTTATACAAGCGGAGAACGAAGCATGGCCTGCACCTATTCACAAGGAAAAAAGAACGGACCCTATACCTCTTATTTCCGCAACGGAAAGAAAGAGTCGGATGGGGCAGACAAGGACAACCAGCCTGCCGGTCCCTGGAAATATTATTATGAAAGCGGGCAATTGGAGAAGGAAGGGGAATATAGCCCTGAAGGAGAACCCAAAGGAGACTGGAAATTTTATCACGAAAACGGTCAGCTCAGCGATGAAAAGCCTTTCTCAGACAAGGGGAAGCTTTCCGGCAAGCTGGTATCCTACGACAAACACGGCAAGCTGAGTTATGTGCATGAATATAAAAACGGAGCTTTCCTCAGCTACCAGGATTATGACGTTGCCGGAAAAGTCATCGCCGAAGGCAAGGGCAACAACAAGAAGTTCCCGGTAACCTATAAGTTCCCGAACGGCAATACGGAGACAGAAGGGCTTTTGGAAGACGGAAAAAAAACGGGACTTTGGAAATACTATATCCCGTGCGGAAAACTGGCCCGTAGCGAAAACCTTGTAAAGGACGAGTTGAACGGAATAACCAGTGAATACTATACCAACGACACACTGGACAACCGCGTAAACTATGCCGACGGGGAGAAGAACGGTTACTTCCGCTCCTACTATAAAAACGGAAAACCTTTTTGCGAAGGGTGGTATGTACACGACAAACAATGCGGGGAGTGGACCTTCTACAACGAAAAAGGCACCCGCATCTCGGTGGAATATTACGACAAGGGCATTGTGAGCGGCTGGCAGCAACACTATTTCCCTAACGGAAAACTGGCATACAGCACCTACCTCGAAGAAGACCTCCTGCTCAAGGGCAGCACGTATGACAGCAGCGGCACGGGAATAGCTACTCTAACGACAGAACTTCCTGCCGGCAGCGGCACCTATACTCCCTTGTTTTATTCCGATGGGAGCCCCCGCTCCACCAAAGTGTTTCGCAACGGATGCGCCACGGGCAAATACACGCTCTACTATGCAAACGGCAAACCGGAGCTCATCGGCAACTACCAGATAGACAAGATGCAAGGACTCTGGACCGCCTACTGGGAAAACGGACACGAACGGTATGAAGAAAATTATGTGGACGGAAAACTTTCGGGCACGGCCAAACGTTATTATGCAGACGGTACACTTGCTTATGAAGGCACCTATGTATCGGGGAAGCCCATCGGGAAATGTGTCTACTACCACGAAAACAAACAGCCGGAACTGGAACTCAGCTATGAGAACGGGAAGCTGGAAGGCCCCACCACCGTATACAGTGCTGACGCAGGGCAAGTGGTCTATGTGCGGAAATTCGAAAACGATATTCTCGTGGCTTATACCTACAAAGACAAGGAAGGAAACCTGTTACCTGACATCCCTGTAAAAAACGAGTCGGCCCGTATTGTGGCTTATTTCCCGAATGGAAACAAATCCGTAGAAAAAGAAATCAGAAACGGGTTTGCTTATGGTCCCTTTACCGAATACTTTTCAAATGGTAAAGTTAGTGAAACAGGCACCTTGGCCGAAGGCAACAAAGAGGGTGTATACAAAACGTATTATCCGAGCGGGCAATTGAAAAGCGAAGAAAACTATTATTACGATAAGAAAGACGGAGCCTGCTCCTATTTCTTCGAAAATGGTAAACCTGAGCGGATAGAACATTATTACCTGGATGACAAACACGGGAAATGCATGACCTATGATCAATCGGGGAAAGTTATCAAATCGGAAAACTACTATTATGGAATCGCGGGTTCGACAAAGTAAGTATTCGGGGATATTTGCTGGTTTGCTTTGCTTCACCGTTTGCTGCGGGTTGAAGGCACAGGAATATGACTACGAGCAACTGAAGAAAAAGTATGGGGACGAGAATGCTGTTTTTCTGAAGCGGGAAGACCATGCAACGGTGAAGATTTCTGACGGGGAGCTCAAGATATTCAGCGACCAGTCGGAGGACATGCTCATGCTGAGTGAAAAAGCCAATATTTACGGGGAGAAAGCGATCTATTACTCCTACTTCAATGACATCTCCGATATTGAAGCCAACACGCTTGTTCCGCAGAAAGGAAAATTCAAGTCGGTCAAAGTGCGCAATATTGTGGAGAAGAACGACATCTCTGAAGGCAATTTTTATGACGACAGCAAATCCAAGAATTTCGTCTACTCCGACATACAACCCGGAGCAAGAACGGTCTTATCCTACCGGGAAGAGACGAAGGAGCCCCGCTTCTTCGGGTCTTTTTATTTCAGCTCCTATGTCCCAACCGCCCAGGCGGAGTTCTCGGTTACCTTTCCGAAAGAAGTGACGCTCAGTTACAAACTGTTCGGGGCAGATGAAAAGACCGTACACTTTACCCAAACAGAAAACCGCAACACGATTACCTACACCTGGAAAGCTACCGACGTCCGGAAATATCAGCTGGAAGAAGAGTCGCCCAATATCCGCTATTACGAGCCCCATATCATTGTGCGCATAGATAAATATACCAGCGATGGAAAGACCAAAAACATTCTTGCCGGGCCGGAGGGACTGAACAGCTGGTACTACTCCATGGTCAAGGATATTAATAAGGTACCCAATACCGCCCTGGCACATGTCGTTGATTCGCTTACTGCCAATCAGAAAACGGATATGGACAAGGTGAAACAGATTTTCTATTGGGTGCAGGACAACATCAACTATGTGGCATTTGAAAACGGTCTGGGTGGTTTTGTTCCCCGGGAAGCATCGGCCATTTGTGACAAGCGTTACGGCGATTGCAAAGACATGGCCAGCATCATCGTGTATATGCTTGGCCTGGCACATATTCAGGCTTACCATACGATGATCGGCACCCGCGACATCCCCTACTCTTATGCCGATGTGCCCATGCCGCTCTCCTGCAACCATATGATTGCTACTTATATTGCCGACGGCAAATACTATTTTCTGGATGGCACCGGTAAATATGCACCTGTGGGACTGCATACCTCCATGATACAAGGTAAAGAAGCACTCATATCGAAAAGCGAAACCACTTTTGAGATTGTAAAGGTTCCGGAAATACCTGCCTCCACCAACCAGATTCTCGATTCGGTGGAAGTGGTACTGAAAGACAAAGAAGTGAGGGGAACGGGTTATGTTCAGGCGACGGGGTATCTGAAAATAGGACTGACACATAACATGCAAAACAAGACAGCAGATGAAAACGCCAAGTTTTTAAAGCGCTACCTCCTGAAAGGCAACAACCGTTTCCAGATAGATTCATCCAGTTATGACAACCTGACCGACCGGGAGAAACCCTTGCATGTGCATTACGCATTTAATGTTGCCGATTATGTGACACGCAACGGAGATGAAGCCTATGTGAATATGAATATGGACAAGACCTTGCAGAATGAACTGATAGACACAGATAAGCGCAAGACAGAACGGATGTTTAATTACAAATACATTCAACGCTATACGACTACCCTGCAGGTGCCCGACGGATATACGTCAACCTACCTTCCCGAAAACACTTCCTGTAGCGACCCCCGCTTTGGTTTTGAGATTACTTACCGGCAGGTGAAAAACAAAATATACCAAAGCAAAACAATTACCATAAACACGTTGATGCTGGAGCCGGGTGACTTTGCCGCCTGGGATAAGATGATCAAACAACTGAATAAAGCCTACAACGAATCCATCATTCTCAAAAAATTGCCCAACTGATCCGTTATGAAAAAGATCTTCCTGCTATTTCTGTTTTTTGCAACCGCTTTCGTTGCCAAGGCCCAAACACAATCCAAGGAATATGAAAAATACGACTGGGAGAAAGATCCGAAACCCCATGTGTTGACGGAATCCGAGGCAAAAGAAAACGACCTGATCCTGAAAGACCTCAAGATCATGGAATATGCCTATAACGACAAAGGAGAGCTCAACCTCTTCGAGACCGTGCACAAAATAATCCGCCTGAATACCGACAAGAGCATTGAGGAAAACAATAAAATTTACATCTCCCTGCGCGAGATGATGGAATTTATAGACCTGAAGGCACGCACCATTTCCAAAACAGGCAAGATCACGTTACTCAATAAAAACAATGTGAAGGATGTGGAGAACTTTGAAAACAGCGGTCCGTTTAAAATATTCGCTGTAGAAGGGGCCGAGCTGGGAAGTGAGATTGAATACATTTATACCCTGAAGAAATACTCCTCTTACTTCGGCACCGAGCGCATGCAGTATACCACCCCCCGGAAAGAGGTCCGCTTTGATTTGGTATTCCCGGAAAACCTCACCTTCGAAACCAAGTGCTACAATAACTTTCCGGAGTTCACCAAAGACACCACGATCACCGGCAAAATCCGGCTGACCGGTAAATGTGCTTATATACCAGCGCTGAAAGAAGAAAAATATTCTGCCTACGATGCCGACCGCATGCGTGTGGAATACAAGCTGGCTTACAACAAATCCAAACCCGGAAAGCGCCTGCTTACCTGGAACGATGCTGCCGAGAGCTATTACACCTCCAGCTATACCATTTCAAGCAAGGCCAAATCGAAGGTGCATGACTTTGTCAAGCAGCTCGACCTGGGTAAACTGAGTACCGAAGAAAAGATCCGTAAAATAGAGAGCGAGGTGAAAACAAAATTCGCTATCAGTACCGAAACCAAGGAAGACTATTACGATGTGGAGCGTATCCTGAAAAACAAATATGCGAACGCCACCGGTATCGTGAAACTGTACATGGCGGTGTTCGACGATGCCGGCATAGACAGTCAGCTCGTATTGACCTGTGACCGTACCAACAAAAAATTTGACGGCACCTTCGACACCTGGAACTACCTGAACGATTACCTCATTTATTTTCCGGAAGCCAACAACTTCATAGCTCCCGATCAACCCCTTATGCGGTATGGGTTTATTCCGGCAACCTTTACGAATACAGACGGACTGTTTATTAAAAAAGTAAGCATCGGTGACTATGAAACCGGGGTTTCCAAAATAAAAAACATTCCTGCATCGGACTATACGCTCAGCTACAACAAGCTGTATGAAGACATTCGCCTCGATCCCGACCTGGGCGGCCTGTCTATGCATATCAAACAAACCTATACCGGTTATGAGGCACAGGCCTATCAGCCCATCTACGGTTTTTTACCGGATGAAGACAAGAAGAAGCTGACCGAGGCACTGCTGAAGATCCTCGGCAACGAAGGCACAGTGAGCAATGCCAAAGTGAGCAATGTGGATGAGCATTCCATCCTCGTGAACCCGTTTATGGTAGAAGGTGATTTGAAAACGTCTGCTGCGCTGGAAAAGGCAGGCAACAAATACCTGTTCAAGATTGGCAGCCTCATCGGCCCTCAGGCCGAGTTATACCAGGAAGACACGCGTAAGACGGATGTAGAAAACCAGTTCAACCATGGCTACTACCGGGAAATCAATTTCACCTTGCCCGAAGGCTACAAGATCAGCAATACGGATGCGCTGAACATCGATGTGTTTGATGCAGAGAACAACGAGCGCACGATGGAATTCAAATCATCCTTCAAGCTCGACGGGGACAAGCTTCAGGTGATTATCGATGAAGACTACCGGAAAATAAATTATCCCTTGTCGAAATTTGAGGCTTTCCGTAAAGTGATCAATGCCTCGGCTGATTTTAATAAGATTGTATTGGTGCTGGAGAAGAAATAAAGCGAAGCATGAAAAAGCAGCCCCGTCTCAAAGCATGGGGTTGATTTTTTAATCACTTTTTCATTTTTCGATTCCCAAGAGACGTTAAACCATCCCTTTTTATATTTGTCCTAACAAAGTCCTTTTCGGGACTTTTGAGTTGATGTTCTTTAAAAACCAAACACATGAATAAACACGTACTCCTTCCTATACTGGGTATTTTTCTGGCTCTCCATACGTTTGGCCAATGTGCCCTCACGATCAATACCTTTTCACCCACCTGTCATGGAACCTGTGACGGGGCAGCCAAGGCGGTGGTGACAGGCGCCACGGGTCCTTTTACCTATTCCTGGAGCACCACACCGTCCCAAACCACCCAGGCCCTCACCGGCTTGTGTGCAGGAACGTATACCGTCAAGGCAAGCAATGGCTCCGGATGTTCGGTCACGAAAAGTGTGATTCTTGTTCAGCCTGCAGTACTGGCAGTAACGACCACACAGGTAAATGACAAGTGCAATGGCAACAGCACAGGAGTTGCCAACGCCACCGTCACGGGAGGAACAGCTCCTTATTCTTACAGCTGGTCTACCACACCTGCTCAGTCCACCAAGATCGCCCGTAACCTTCCTGCAGGAACCTATACCCTGGAGGTGACGGACAGCAAGGGATGCCTGACATCCACAAGCATCACCATTACCCAACCCACAGCACTCAATGTCTCCGCTTCCTCGACGAACACCACCTG
>Ga0206975_1201_pt1 | contig 14092 bp, 12 predicted proteins | sample Alteio_BWOrgHeat_81_FD_152919 | JGI IMG/M metagenome (GOLD analysis project Ga0206975, IMG submission 152919) | Enriched cells from forest soil in Barre Woods Harvard Forest LTER site, Petersham, Massachusetts, United States -... | ecosystem: Environmental > Terrestrial > Soil > Temperate forest >... | reverse complement strand
GAAGAAAATTACCTCAAGGCGATTTACAAACTGATGGAGCAATCGGCCGGTCCGGTAAGCACCAACAGCCTGGCAGAAAAGATGCAGACCAAGGCCGCCACGGTAACGGACATGCTGAAAAAATTGTTCGCCAAAAAGCTGGTTCACTACACAAAATACAAAGGCGTATCGTTAAGTCCCGGCGGAAGAAAACTGGCCCTGTCCATCATCCGCAAACACCGTTTATGGGAACTCTTTCTGGTGGAGAAGCTGCAGTTCAAATGGAATGAAGTACACGAGATAGCCGAGGAGCTGGAACATATCCAGTCACCCGAGCTGGTGGAGCGCCTGGCAGCCTTCCTTGGAAATCCAACACATGATCCTCATGGCGATCCTATCCCCGATGCCCAGGGCCGCTTTGCAAGCTCTCGTTCGTTGCTGCTGGAAGCAGGTGAAAAAGGCAAGAAATATGTGATGACGGGTGTGGTGGATCACCGCGACCTGTTTCTCCAGCACCTCGACGAACAAGGCTTTCATCTGGGATGCCAGATACAGGTGACGGGTGTAACCGCTTATGACCGCTCCCTGCAACTGAAACTGGGCAAAGGAAAAAGCCTGCATGTCAGCAATGAAGTAGCCCGGAATATCCTCATCTCAGAAGCCCCGCCCCATGCTTGAAGAAGAAGCTTCTTTACGGGAGGTACATGCCTCGGTATCTGTTGTTGGCAAAAAAGGATTCTGGAAAAAATTGTTTTCCTTTCTCGGTCCTGCTTACCTGATCAGTGTAGGCTATATGGATCCCGGTAACTGGGCGACAGATATTGCGGGAGGAAGTAAGTTTGGCTATTCCCTCATCTGGGTGTTGATCCTATCCAACCTCATCGCCTTATTGCTTCAAAGCTTGAGTGCCAGGCTTGGTCTGGTGCAGGGACTGGATCTTGCCCAAGCTTCGCGTGCCAACTATCCCAAGCAGGTAAATATTGCGCTTTGGCTGCTCGCTGAGATCGCCATTGCGGCCTGCGACCTTGCAGAGGTATTGGGAATGGCCATCGGTTTGCAGCTCTTGTTTGGCATTCCGTTATTATACGGAGTCGTGCTCACTGTGCTTGACACCTTTCTGCTGCTCTTTCTGATGAAACAGGGCATGCGTAAGATGGAGGCATTTATCCTGGCCCTTATTGCCATCATCGGCATCGCTTTTCTGATCCAGGTTTTTCTCGCCAAGCCTCAGATGAATGATTTGCTGAAAGGACTCATACCATCCATTCAAGGCAAAGAAGCGCTCTATATCAGTATCGGTATCATCGGAGCCACGGTAATGCCACATAACCTTTACCTGCACTCCTCCCTTGTACAGACACGGGAAATAAAACGTTCCCAGGAAGGCATACGCTCGGCCATTCGCTTCAATTTCCTGGACACCTTCATCGCTTTGAATCTTGCGTTGCTGGTAAACATCGCCATCCTCGTGCTGGCAGCTGCCGCTTTCTACAGTCACGGATTATTCGGTGTAGCCGAAATACAAGATGCGCACAAGTTGCTTGCTCCCATCCTGGGCCATTCCATTGCACCGATCATTTTTGCCATTGCCCTGATTGCGGCAGGTCAAAGCTCCACACTTACCGGCACCTTATCCGGACAGATTGTGATGGAAGGCTATCTGAACCTGCGCATACAGCCCTGGCTGAGACGCATCATCACCCGCCTGCTCGCCATCATTCCGGCGTTTCTGGTTATCTGGATTTCGGGAGAATCGGAGACCGGCAGCTTGCTGATCTTCAGTCAGGTTATTCTTTGTCTGCAACTAGGCTTTGCCATCATCCCGTTGATACACCTTGTAAGTGACAAGAAAAAGATGGGGGTATTTGTCATTCCTCCTTGGGTAAAAACACTTGCCTGGGCCAGTGCAGCCCTGATCCTGCTTTTAAATGCCGACCTGGTATACGAGTTTGAGGCCGGCTGGATCGCAAAATCTTCTCATCGCCTGTTACTCCAGTTTACGTTGCTGCCTGTAACGGCTGCCATCGCTTGCTTCCTGCTCTACCTCACCTTTTCTCCTCTCCTGAAAAAATTCGGCAAGAGCCGGCATACCGAACTGCATGAAGCACATGAGGAACTGGTTATCAGCGGAGCCAAACATTATCGGAAGATTGCCATCACCGTCGATTTCGGGAACATGGACTCAGAAGCCATCAGTAATGCGGTATCCCAGGGAGGCAAGGAAGCGCACTACCTGCTAATACATGTGGTGGAGACCGCCGGGGCCATTTTATTTGAACACGAGATTTCGGATAAGGAAACGGCGAATGACAGGAAAAAACTGAAGGAATATGCGGATGCGATGCAGGAGCAAGGTTATATCACGACAACAGAACTTGGCTTCGGCAGTCCTAAGACCTGCATTCCGAAAATCGTGAATGCCTTTGAAGCCGACCTGCTGGTCATGGCGGCGCACGGACACCAGGGCTTAAAAGACGTGATATTCGGCACCACCTTGGACGCTGTGAGGCACGCGGTTAAAATTCCGGTACTCATCGTTACCAAATAAACGGGGGATTAGTAATTCTTTCCGTTGCAGTAAAAGTGCATGCTCTCCAAATCTGTAGAATACATAAGCACGTTGCGGGTAAGCTGAAACGTATTGACGATGGAGTTACTCACATCTTTCACCTCTCCGTCGCTGAATAACCTGATTTTGTTGAACCGGTCTATGTAGGCGATGGAATTAAAATCCAGCTGATAAATATCTGGCTTGTAACTTTCCAGCTTGGTTGCTTTACCTGCATAAAAAACATTGAAGTTCTGCACGTCTCCGTATATGACCACGTGATCCACCGCGTCGTAATACTGAGGCTCGTAGGTCAAAACCGTGTTCAATTCTCCCATATAAAACACTTTGAAGTTCCCCGTATTGTCCACATAAGCAACCAGGTCGTCCCCTACCTTGAAACTCGAGGGAGGAAACGCTTCCAGCTGGAGCAGGTTGCCGTGGTAAAACACTTTGAATGTCTGGGAAGCCCTGTCTACATAAGCCACCGTATTGCTTCCTGCCAGGTATTTGGACGGAGGGGAAGATTCCAGGTCGTATGTGCGGTTGTTGTAGTATACCTTAAATAAATTGTTGTAATTGACATAAGCCGTGATATTGTCTCCTGTCTTCAGGCTCTTGGGGGGAGCTTTGTCATACAGCCCTTCCATGTCCTTTATTTCCCCGTCTTTGTATACTTTAAGTGAAAAGGAAATGGTGTCGTAAAAAGCCACCATGCTGTCTCCCACCGAAAAAATACCATGCTGGTAACAAAGCGTGGTACTCCGACCCCTGTCAAACACACTCAGGCGCTTGTTGAAGTCGTATACCACCAGGTTATCCGTTACATAAAATTTATCGGGAGCGTTGTCGGCTTCCGTTGTGATATTCCCGTCGTAATATATTTTAAAGTTAGAGGAGTTATCCACGTATGCCACGCAGTTACCTCCAACAGCCGCCTGAGTAACTGGCAGGTACTCGGCTTCTACCATTTTTCCGTCATCAAAAATGTAGAAGTATTTTGTAACCTGGTCGGTATAGGCATTCAGGTTTTGCGCTCCGGCAAAGCGGATGATAAAAACCAAGAGGATCAGTAAGCCCTTTTTTTTCATAACCTAAATAGTTGTTTCATGGCTGCTCCCGCTTCCGGAAGTCCAGAAAGAAGTTGGCAAATGTGTGATTAAAACTGTCTGATCCCCGCTCATTCGTATTGAGGATAGAGAAAAAACAGGCTCTGGAAGAAGAGATTGCCAGCGTATCGAATACCCAATAAGGCGCTCCGTTTTCCCCGGCGAATTTAGTGATCTTCTGTTTGATTTCCTCGCGATTAAGCACAAAGGGTTTGATTTCATTTAACATGGGCGATTCATATAAAATGATGCGTATACCTTGTCCTTTCGCATAGTCGATCAGACTTTTGAGCGCACTTATCTCCTTAGGGTTCCACAAAAAGACCCTTCCGTTCGGAAATGTTTTCTCAAAAAGCTCTAAACGTCCATCCCAGATAATCCCATGCGGGGGAACATATCCATCCTTGAAATACGGTACGGCACGGTTTTCCCACCGGTGTTTGATGCCTTGCACCAGGTTAAAATGGACGTAGTTTCCATAGTAGGCATAGCGCATAAAAGGGAGCCTTAACCAGCGGCTATATGTAGGGTCTTCGCGCTGCACGAATTCACGTAACCAGGGACGGTCGAGCAGCTGTGCAAACGCATAGGTATTGAACACATTGAAGCTGCCATCCACCGATTCGGTGGTCACATATAAAAACAAGTATTTGGGAGGAGGATTACCCTCCAGGTAAAGACGCAGCATCACTTCGTTTTCGGCGAAGCTGGCATGCACAGTAGCGAGGTTGTAGGCAGTCAGCCCGGTATACTTTTGAAAACGGGAAGGATCCATCATCCAGAGCGGTTCGCAGGGACCCAAAAACACCACATCCGCTCCAATCCGGTGAGTCGCCACATAGGAGCTTTTCAGATTCACATTCTTTTTCAGAAAATAGTCATAGCACTTTTCCAGCCCCGCAAGCAAGAGCACTAAACCTATCAAAACAAGAATGATTTTTTTATACATCAGAATTGGAGATAGATAAAATAATCCGAGTGAGCGAATATTCCGAAGACAAATACAAGCAGCAGCAATGCGAATGACTGTAACCACACTCCTTTTCCGGATAGAATGCGCTGCAGCAGACTTTTCTCCAGGATCAGAAAAAGCAATACGAGTATTCCGGTAACGCCCAGATTAAACAAGGCTTCCTGGTAACCACCGCCAGCGAGGACTGAGAGAAAACCTGCTATCAGTCCCTTTCCGCCAAAAGGAGTTGTCATCAGTTGCCTGAGCAATTGTAAAGCTTCACTCAGATCAGCCGACCTGAAAAATAAATTACTGAAGCAAACGAGCAAGAAGGTTATCGTCGTGCTCCAGAAAGTATACAGCCATACAGGAAAACGTTGGGACCAGCCGAGTCGTTTGTACTTGGTAAGTGTTTCGAAGCTCAGGTACAGTGCATGCAGCAGGCTCCAGATTAAAAAGGTCATGCCTATTCCATGCCACAAGCCCGAAAGCAGGAAGGTAGCCCATACACCACCCAGTATAGCCATGACTCCAAACCGGCGCAGGCGGTATGCTACCGGATTAAAAACCTGTTTCCCGAACCAATTGATCAGAGAAATATGCCAGCGGCGCCAGAAGTCTGACACGGACGTTGCTCGGAAAGGGAAATTAAAATTCTCCGTCAGCTCAATCCCAAAGAGCTTGCCCGTACCGATGGCGATGTCGCTATAGGCGGAGAAATCAAAATAGAGTTGCACTGTAAACAGGCAAACACCGGCAGCGGTGGCTCCGCTTCCGGATACCTGCCCGGAAGAAAAAACGCGTCCGACAATGGGTGCCAGCCTGTCGGCCAGAACCATTTTCTTAAATATGCCCAGTATGATGCGGTGAACCCCGGCCTGCAACTGATCGGGACGAGCATTACCTGTCTGAAACTGAGCAATCAGTTGGGGGGCCTCTTCGAGGGGGCCGGACTGGAATTTGGGAAAGAAGGCAGAAAAAAGCAGGAAATTAAAAGGAGACTGCTCAGCCACAGTCCTCCTGTGATAGACAGCGGAGAGGTATGCGATGTGCTGCAATGCATAAAAAGAAAAGCCGGCGGCAAACAAGATCAGATCGGCACGATACCCGGCTTCGTGAAAGAGCAGATGTAGCCCCGCATTACCGGACTCCACATATTTCAGCAGCAACAGGCTTGCGGCCTGAAGCAACACCAACCCTATGAAGAGTTGTTTGCGAAACGAAGAAGCGCTTGACAAGGCAAGTCCCCCGTAAAACGTAAGTAAAGAAAAGAACAGCAGTACCGCCAGTGCACCCAGGCTGATCCAGCCTACAAATAACAGGCTGGACAATAACAACAAGGCTCGCTTATGGGCAGGACCGGCAAGGCGCACGACCAGCCATACCACCGGGAGAAAAACTAAAAAAGAGAGCGAAACAAATTGCATGCTTAACCCCGAAGGTGTTTATCGATGACTTTTAAGATGTCGCCCACCTGATGGAAAGACATCGTTTCATCAAAAGTAAAATGGATGCCGAAGTGTTTTTCCGTTTCACTGATCAGCACCATGTGGGTGAGCGAGTCCCACCCCTCTACTTGAGAAGCGTCTGTCGCAGGTGTAAGGACGAGGTCCTGCTTCATAAAAACAGTGCAGAACACCTTGTTCAATTCTTCCAGGGTATGGCTCATGGTGTATCAGGTGAAATTAACCGTTGGCGGTTCAGACAAACTTACGTAATTCCTGTCTGTCAATTTTGCCATTACTGTTTAGTGGCATCTTTTCAACAGCGATAATGCGTTTCGGTATAAAAGGGGCTGGTAACAGGGCTCTCAGCGCAGAGAGCAAGAGGTGCTCCTCTGCATCCCCTTCGGTAAAAGCATACATAACCTGTAGTCCTGCCGGCCCCTCCATGCCTGCCACCGCACACATCCTGTTTCCCGTCACTTGTCTCAACGCTTCTTCCACTTCTCCCGGTTCAATCCGGTATCCGTTTATTTTTAGCTGTTGATCGGTCCTTCCCAGAAACAGCCAATCGCCATTCTTGTTTTTCTTTACCCGGTCTCCTGTGCGGTAAAAGACCTGGAGCGATCCTGTTTTATACGATTCAAAAAACTGCTCTTTGCGTACTCCATGCAGGTAGGATTTGATGACCTGCTCTCCGCTCAGACACAACTCTCCCCCGTCTGTTTCACTATCCGTTTCAATCAAGCCAACCATTCCCGGGAATGGTTTTCCAATGGGGACGACATCCTGGAAGGAGTCGGCTGCCGCTTCTTTTTCCTTCCATTCATAAGAAGTACACACGATCGTCGTTTCTGTTGGGCCGTAACAATTAAAAATCCGAGCATGCGGAACACATTGGCTCCACCCGGCAGTGAGCGAATGCAACAGCCTGTCGCCTGAGAAAAAACTCAGCCGAAGCTTTTCAAAGCGCAAAGACGAAAAGTGTGGTTGAAGGTAATGAAGCGTGGAAGGCACCATACTCAGCACCGTAATTCCGGCAGAGGCCAGCACCTGAGGGATTTCTAAATAGGTAAATCCTTTGCGGGGCAACAGGCACAAACAACCACCTGAAAACAACGGGGTAAATGCACAAAACACAGAAACATCAAAAGTGATATCATAGGTCTGAAGAAAACGGTCTTCCGGTCCAAAATGAAATGCAGGCTGAGTCAGGAAATAATTAAAAAAGGCGTTCAGGTTGCCGTTGCTCACCGGTACTCCTTTGGGTGTTCCGGTACTACCGGAAGTAAACAAGATATACGCAGGAGCCTGGGAGCTATCAACAGGCTCGGGAAGGGACTTCCTGCTTTCCCCGGAAACACGTGAATCAATCACATCAAACCCACTCAACACGAGGGGATTTGAAGAGAGTATGGTTCTGACTCCTGCTGCCTGAAGGACTGCTCTGTTCCGGACTTCCGGCGCATGCAGGTTGAGCGGGACGGCTGTTTTGCCAAGCAGGTTTATCGCCAACAGGGCAGCATACGTAAACACATCGTTTTGATCGGCCACCGCAAGTGTCTCCTCATTGGAGGCATCACGTAAAATCAGTTGCATCACTTCTCCTACGAATATTCGAAGGGACTTATAGGAATAGCTATCTGTTCCGGCACAAATGGCAGGACGGTCTTCATAGTTGATGCTGGCGGCAAGAAAAGGAAAGGTAAAAGGGTGGGTTGCCATGCAGAAGCAAATATAGGAAGAATTCATTTTTTTTAGCTATCTTTAAGTACCATTCCAACCAGCCTATGCGCCTGAATCAACTACTCGCTATACTCCTTCTTTTTTGTGCTCCGGCGCTGTTTGCCCAGCAGTCGAAAATGACGATGGACCTCGCACTCTTAAGCACTTCCAGGGTACACAGCAGCAAAGCGCTGAATGTGCTGATACAAGGCAATCCATCAGAAGTTAAAAGAGCGATTGAAAGCATCGGGGGATACTACCGTTACCATGTCGGAAACATTTCATCTGTTTCTGTTCAGTCAGGCAGATTATCAGAGCTCGCTTCCAACCCGGCAATTATACGGATAGAACGAGGCAGCATACACCTGCATCCCTTAAACGACACGATGGTTTACCTGAACCATGTGGTAGAGGTTCATAACGGGCTGGCTCCCCTGTCACAAGCATATGACGGCACCGGTATCGTCTGCGGATTTATTGATACCGGGATCGATTTTACCCATCCCGATTTTAAAGACAGCCTCGGCAAATCACGTATTAAATTTATCTGGGATCAGACCTTCCCGAATGCACCCAACACACCTCAGCCCTATAATTACGGGCAAGAATGGACAAATCTCCAGATAGACAGTGGCAAATGCACCCATGTGGATACTGCCAACTGGGGCCATGGCACACGCGTGGCCGGTACTGCTGCCGGCAATGGCCTTGCCGTGCACCGGTACGGGGGAGTTGCTCCCAAAGCAGACATCATTATGGTGGCGGTGGATTTCGGCAACCCTGGCACCACCATTGCCGATGGAGCCGACTATATCTTTGCTAAAGCGGCTTCCATGGGCAAGCCCTGTGTTATCAACTGCAGTCTCGGTTCCGAAATGGGTTCGCATGATGCGACGGATCTGGAATCAACAATGATCGAGAATTTACTCAATGCCCAAGCCGGTCGTGTTTTTTGCGCCGCCACAGGCAACAGCGGTAACATCCCCTATCACCTGAGCAATACACTGAGCGGAGATACGGCTTTCACCTGGATGCGTTTCAACGCGACGGATACTGCAAACTACAATACGGCAATGGACCTGCAGGTTTATGGAGATTCGGCTTCCATGACCAATCTTTCTTTTGCCATCGGGGCCGATCAGGTAAGTCCAACCTATGTGTATCAGGGCAACAGTAAATTCAGAAAGATCCCTTCCCAGCTGGGCGTGGTAGTGGTGGACAGTGTATGCAACAATGGCAGCCGGGTTGCACTGATCAAATCGTTTGAACAAAAAACAGGCAGCACCTACTCCATCGAATACCTGGTTATCCCCGACTCCACCTATTTCAGTTTCCGCCTGATCACTGCAGGAAGCGGACAATTTGATGCCTGGTGTTTCGACTTCCAGCTCACCGGAGTACCTTCGGCGATCAGCTATCCCGCCATCAGCAAATACAAGTTTCCCGATTTTGACAAAACGCTTGAAACGGGGTTTCAATGTTCTCCCCATGTGATCAGCGTGGCCAATTATGTGAATAAAAACTGCTTTACCGATGTGGTCGATTCGGTGGTATGCGATACCAATCCTATTTTCCGGCCGAGAAGACTGGCTCCTGCCTCGGGTCATGGTCCTACCCGTACCGGACTTCAGAAGCCTGACATTGCAGCCACCGGTGACTATGTATTCTCCTGCCTGGTGCTTTCCATGAAACAATACTTCTGGAACAGCCAGCTGGCCAAGGGAGGCATGCACATTGCAGGAGGCGGAACGTCTCAGGCTTCACCTGTGATATCCGGTATCGCGGCATTGCTCCTGGAACAAGACCCTACCCTGACACATCTCCAGGTAAAGAATGCCATCACCTGTTCGGCTTACCAGGATGTCTATACCGGCAATGCCCTGCCTGACAACAAGTGGGGATACGGAAAAGCAGATGCTTTTCATGCGTTGATAGGATGCTCCCCATTGAGCATTCCCTCCCCTACAGTTGCAGGCGAACTGGCTGTTTCTCCTAATCCTTTTGACCAGTATACGATTGTCACCTTTACTGAAATACAAGGAACAGCCGACATCCGCATTACGGATGTGCTGGGAAGGGAAATCTCCCGCTATGTACTGCCTGAAGGTACAAAGTCCTTAACTTTGCCCCGTGGCAATCTGATCAGCGGCATTTATTTCCTCACATTGGACCAGACTGGAAAAAGGAGCGAAACCAAAAAGATTGCCATTCATTGAAATGGAAAAAACAACACGTATTGTAGGTTCATTGGCTATAGCAATTGGTCTTTTCTCTACCACGCTCACTTCACTTTTTTTAATTAAGCCGCTACGGCTGTTTGTGTTTGCTGCAATTCTTACGGGTCTGGCAGGATTCATCTGTTCCAATATCTACATCTTTCTGAACCTCCGTTACCGGGTAAGCGAAAAGCGAATGACACCCGGAATGTGGGGCATTTTGTTCAGTTCCGCTCCTATTGTGCTAATCCTTGTTACTAAACTGATGCATAAGTCATGAAGGCGTCTACACCGTCGGTCAGCAGTTACTTTTCCCTTGTCAAGTTCAGCCATACCGTATTTGCTCTTCCCTTTGCACTCATCGGTTTTTTCCTGGCCGTTAAGATGAGCAGGGCGCATTTTTCCTGGGCCTTGTTTGCCGAAGTATTGTTGTGTATGGTATTTGCCCGCAGTGCGGCGATGGCCTTTAACCGGTACATCGACAGGCGTTTTGATGCAGCCAATCCCCGCACCGCTGTAAGGGAGATTCCTGCAGGAGTTATTTCTTCTCAACAGGCGGCCCTCTTTACCTTGTTCAACTGCCTAGCTTTTGTTACCGTCACCGCCTTCATCAACCCGGTTTGTTTCGCGCTCTCTCCGGTGGCACTACTTGTTATATTAGGCTATAGCTACACCAAACGATTTACTGCACTCTGTCACGTGGTATTAGGTATCGGTTTATCGCTCGCGCCAATCGGTGCATTCCTGGCTGTCACAGGGAGGTTTCATCTCCTCCCTCTGCTCTATTCGTTCACCGTCCTTTTTTGGGTAAGCGGTTTCGACATGATTTATGCCATGCAGGATGAAGCGTTTGACAAGAGTCAGAAACTGCATTCCATCCCGGTGGCATTCGGCAAACAGGGAACGTTGCTGCTCTCCATCCTCTTTCACCTCCTGAGTGCCGGTTTGGTAGTATGGGCGGGACTGTATGCAGGATTTGGGCTGTTCTATTGGATTGGTACCGGTATATTTATCGGCCTGCTTATATACCAGCACCTGTTGGTAAAGCCCAATGACCTGAGCAGGGTAAACATGGCATTTATGAATACGAATGGACTGGCAAGTATTGCCTTCTCTGTATTTGTGCTGATTGAACTCTTACTGGCTGCTCCAGGCGGCATCCCTGGATTTTAACAAGCAACGGACGGCCCAAATTCCCCGGCAAGTTCGCAGTCATTCAAAAATCTTAAATTATTGCTGAATAATCGGGTGAAGCTTTTGCGTTTTGGCGTGCAGAAAATAATTCTCTTCAAACAGCTTGGAAATCTGCATCTCCGCCTCGTGGGTCAGTTGTGGAGTGCGGCATAAAAGCTGAATCGCATCTTTATGGAAAAACGTTCCGCCTACATATATAATCAACCATTGTTTACCGGGATCCATCGCCACCACATACCAATGTCTTCCTGTTACATGCATCCCTCCGGTCATGCGCTCGCTGAATTCTTTCACTGCCAAGGAATAGAACCGGGCCTGTTCATTCATCGTTCTGTCCGAGGAAGTATAGGAGATCGTCTCCTCTATAGCGCTGCCTTGCTGGCTTTGGTTGGCAAACTGGTAGGTAACTTTGTTCTTTTTTCCTTTCGCCCATTTATGCAGACTGGTTTTCAGCAGAAACCACCGGCCTTCCAGATCGCTCTTTGTAAACGTTGCCGCATAATTTGCGCCGGCACCCGACTGCTGCGCCTTTCCTCCTGTAAGGAGTAAAAAAACAAAGCAACACAGCAACAAGGCCTTTCTCCAGTGATTCATGGGCTATTCCTTATTTTTTTTTCTTCGGGCATTCCGTTCCCACATATTAAGCAATTCAACCAGGAATGCAAAACCGATAGACACATACACATACGGTTTCAGTTTAGCCACCTCATAATGGGCACTATCCATAATAAGCAATACAGCCACCAGGAGGAGAAAAGTAAGGGCCAGCATTTTAATGGTAGGATGTCTGTTGATGAAGTCGCTCACCTTGCCTGAAAAGGCAAGCATGATAAACATCGCCACGATCACCGCTCCAATCATAATCAGCACATTGGTAACCATACTTACGGCAGTCAATATAGAATCGAAAGAAAAGAGAATATCAATCAGGACGATTTGCCAGATGATGCGCTGCAAGGAGATTTTTTTCACCTCTATGCCTGTGGTCTCTTCTTCCCCTCTCAAACGTTCGGCAATTTCACCGATTGTTTTGACCAACAGAAAAACTCCCCCTCCGAAGAGAATAAGGTCCCTCCCGGTAGCATCAAATCCCCAGAAACTGATGAGCGGCTTTTGCAAACCGAGAATCCAGGTGATCGAAACCAGGAGTCCTATACGAAAAATAAGCGCCAGAGAAAGACCGATGGCTCTGGCCCGGGGTTGAAGATCCCGGGGAAGCTTGCCGGCGACTATCGAAATAAAGATCACATTGTCTATACCCAGCACAATCTCCAGCCCGGTGAGGGTTAGCAGGCTTCCCAAAGAAGCCAGGGTAAATAAAGTGGCCCAATCATGGCCGAAATCGTGCATAGCAGGAGTTTAAAGCCTAAAATTAACAGAAAAAGCCCCTGTACCCGGAATATCAGGTCAAATTCCAGACTTTCACGAGTCGCTGAAACACCCTTTTAGGCAATTATTACTTCATCAAAGAGGCCTTCATTAAGGCACATATCCCATCAGGACAGTTAGTTACGTAATAAAATGAGCTTTTATTATGCTGTGAGCGTTTGGTTTGCTAACCGTCTACTATTTTTCAACAATTGTTAATAACTGCTAAGATATTTAGTTGATAGATTAGTAGGTTATCTCATATTTCAATCTTACATTTGTAAAAGGTTAATGTAATACCCCAAATCATGGAAAAGAATAAGATAGATAAGATAAAGAATGAGATAGAGGAGATAGAAGGTTTTTTATCTATGAATGATGTTGTCAGGAACGAGAAGATACAACGTAAAAAAGATCTTGAAACAACACTAAGGATCATAGGGGAAATAGCCGGAACTGAAAAGGTGAAAGTAAAAACAAAGCCCGAAATAATTTATGTGGGCGATGATTCAGATACTTTGCCAGCCTTTATAAAAAGAGAATTAAAAAGAGAGCGGTTGAATTCAGGAATGTTAGCTGAGTTGTGGGCAAAGCATAAGGGAAAAGAAGTGAAAAAAGTGAGGGGGTTTGTATATACCACTCTCAGCACTATGAAAAGGGATAATGAGTTAGATAAAGATTCAGAAGGTTTCTTTTCGTTACCAGAATAAAAAAACCCCATCAATCTTGCGGAGCGAGGGGTTTTTAAACTTATATGCGGTGTAGCATTTAGATGCGCCAGACCTGATAGTGTCTGGAGAAGTAGGGATCGTGGCCCTGCCGCCGCACCATTTTCTTATACAAAGGTAGCGTAAATTATTTAAAATGCAAGCCCATGTATACAATAGCCCAGTTTCGGAAAGAATATGGCAACGATGCACAATGCCTAGACCGTTTATTTACAATAGCTTACGGCAAACTAGAGTGTTGCCCTGGCTGCGGGGTTGTGGGTGCGGAGTTTAGGCGTATTACTACCCGTAGGTGTTACCAATGCCGGTTGTGCTACCACCAACTGTACCCGACAAAAGGTACAATATTTGAGAAAACGCGCACCCCGCTTACCTATTGGTTCTATGCCATGTATCTTATGACCACTACCCGGAATGGGGTATCAGCAAAAGAATTGGAGCGGTCGTTGGGTGTAACGTATAAGACAGCGTGGCGTATGGCTATACTGATCCGTGAACTGATGGGAAGGGAAAAGAAAACGCCATTGAAGGGCGTTGTGGAGATGGATGAGACATATGTAGGAGGTAATGAGAGTAAAAGAGGCGTTGGAAGGTCAAAGGATAAAACGCCTGTATTCGCAATGGTGGAAAGGCTTGGGAGGGTAATAGCTATGAAGATGGAAAACGTAAGGAAGCCGGAAGTATTTAAGATCATAACTGAAAACGTAGAAAAGAACACGAAGCTAATGACTGATGAATATCCGCTTTACAAGAACATTGGGAAGGAAGGCTATCAGCACCAAAGTATAATGCACGGACTGAAACAATATGTATATGGAGAAATCTCAACCA
>Ga0206975_1199_pt1 | contig 14212 bp, 7 predicted proteins | sample Alteio_BWOrgHeat_81_FD_152919 | JGI IMG/M metagenome (GOLD analysis project Ga0206975, IMG submission 152919) | Enriched cells from forest soil in Barre Woods Harvard Forest LTER site, Petersham, Massachusetts, United States -... | ecosystem: Environmental > Terrestrial > Soil > Temperate forest > O... | reverse complement strand
GTCTGGCGGATGGCAGTCGCGGGCATTCCGCTCTGAAGACGACCGTAGATGAGTGCCGTCTGCGTGGGCACCAGCAACAGCCAGACGGCCAGCTCTAACGCTGGCAAAAGCAGTGCAAAAGAAAGACGAGAAGTCTTCACCTCCGCAGCGTACAACAGAACTCTCGCCATATATCCTCATCCGGTTTCCAAGATGTGAGCAGGTGGACATTTCTTGTTACGGGTCCCGTTATAGACTTGGGCGTGTTTTTATGAACCGTTGCCACGGTTGCTTGATCTAACGCCTGGATGGGCGTCTCCCTGGAGGGCCAATGAGCACAGTTCTGGTTACAGGCGGGTCGGGATTCATCGGCGGCCACTGCATTCTGCAGCTACTGGATGCGGGATATCAGGTGCGCACAACTGTACGAAACCTCAAACGCGAAGCCGACGTGCGCGCTACACTCAAGCGGGCCGGGGCAAGTGCAGACGATCGCCTGACTTTCTTTGCGGCCGATCTGGAAAGCGATGCGGGCTGGTCAGAGGCTGTAACCGGTTGCGATTACGTGCTGCACGTCGCCTCGCCCTTTCCGCCAACAGTGCCTAAAGATGAGAACGAGCTGATTGTTCCTGCCCGTGAAGGTGCGCTCCGTGTGCTGCGAGCTTCGCGCGATGCCGGAGTGAAACGTGTGGTGCTTACTTCTTCGTTTGCTGCGATCGGTTATGGGCACGACCAGCAATCTGCTCCATTCACTGAAGCCGACTGGACCGACCCTAATGGTGTCGATGTCTTTCCCTACACCAAGTCGAAGACCTTAGCTGAACGGGCTGCATGGGATTTCATAGCGAGCGAAGGCGGAGGCCTGGAGCTCTCCGTGGTCAATCCGGTGGGTGTGTTTGGCCCAGTACTCGGAGCGGACTACGCTACCTCGATTCTTATTGTGCAGCGCATGATGGATGGAGCTTTGCCAGGCTGCCCACGCCTGTGGTTCGGTGCGGTTGATGTCCGTGATGTGGCGACTATGCATCTGCTTGCCATGACGCATCCTGACGCCAACGGCGAGCGCTTTCTTGCTGTGGCTGGTGATTTCCTGAGCATGCTCGATATCGCCAACATACTGAGATCTCGAATGGGCGAAGCTGCAAAGAAGGTGCCCAAGAGAGAGTTCCCAGACTGGATCGTTCGCTTCTTTGTGTTGCTTGATCCAGCTGTGAAGCAGATTCTGCCAGAGCTTGGCAAGAGAAAGAACGCTACCAACGAAAAAGCACGCCGGGTACTTGGGTGGAATCCGCGCTCAAACGAGGAAGCGATAACAGCCACAGCGGAAAGCCTCGTCCGCCTTGGCCTGCTCAGGGACAGTCCCAAGAAACCTGCATGAGGGCAGTGGGCGACAGATCGCAGACAAGTACTACTTGCGAATGCGAAGCGCGAACTGGACGACTCTTTGTTCAGTCGTTGTGCTCGTGATGCTGCCAAAGGCCGCCGAGCCAAAGCTGCCATTGGGCTGCGAGAACGCAGGGGTGTTGGTTACATTAAACATTTCGCTTCGGAATTCAGCGTGGCTTTCGCCGGGCAGGTTGATGTGCTTGACCAGCGCGAAGTCGAAGTCGCGATATGCCGATCCTCGAACCGGGTTTCGCGAAGCATTGCCAATGACGAACTGTGGCGCGGTTTCAAATGCATCGGTATTGAAGAAGCGGGCTGGCGTTCGGTCTCCCGGAGAGAGCGAGGTCTTGCCAACGATGTTTGGTCGCTGCAACGCAAAGCCCGCGAAGGAGTTATTGTTTGTGGCCTGAGTAACCGTGACGGGCATGCCGGATTGGAGCGAGACGATGGTATTCAGAGACCAGCCACCGAGCAGTACGCTGGCTATGCCTGTTGATGCGAAGCGGTGGCCGCGTCCGGCCGGAAGATCGTAGATGCCGCTGAAAGAGGTGACATTGGGCATGTCTCCGTTGGACGAATCGCGTTCAAGGTAAGGACGAAAGGTATCGGCGGCGACCAGGCTGCTGGTATTGGGAGACGAGAGCACCGTCGATGAGAATACCGACGAAGCATCGTCGATGAGCTTGGAGTGGGTGTAGGCGAAGAGGAGATAGATACCGTGGCTCAGGCGCTGTTCGACCTTTGCTTCAAAGGCGTTGTAGTTAGTTGTTCCGCTGTTATTACGATAGGTGGCCACATTGAGGAAGCGAGGATATGGCTTGATTAACTGTGCTTCTGTGATGGTCTTGCCACCGATGGAGCTCGATATCGGGAGCTGGCCGTAGTACGGATTGGGAACCTTGGTCAACAGTGAAGATCCTTCGGCAAGCTGATCTGCCGTGAGCTGATTCAGGTTGGAGTCGGGGATTCCGACATGGACGATGTGCGAGCCGACATAGCCCAGGTCGATGGAAAGGTTGTTGGTAATTGCCCTCTGAACGGCAAGATTCCACTGCTCGACGTAGCCAGAACCTGCAGTGCGCTTTGCGGTGTAGACGCTTTGGCCGAGCCCTGCATCGGGGGTCAATGGTATGGGTGCGACGCTGGGTCCGTTTGAAAGTTTGAATGCCTCAGTTACGCTGTCCTGCGTCTTCTGCTGCACGTTCTGGATGAACGGAAATTGTGGCGTCGTGAACGGAGTCGTTATGCCGGACTGGTCAATGAAGACAATACCAAAACCGGAGCGCACCACAGTCTTCGGCGTAATGAGGTAGGTGTAGCCTACACGCGGAGCAATGTTACCGTAATGCAGTTCGCGGGCACTGCGTGGGAAGCCGTTCTTACCAAGATAGTCAAGCTGCTGCGTACCCAGGTTGAATACGGCGCCCTGATCGTTCTTTTCAGTAGAAGGAAAGTGCAGCGTCCATCGAGCGCCGATATTGAGTGTGAGGCGGTCGGAGACTCGCCAGTCATCCTGCACAAAATATTCCTCGATGTGATCGCGTGGGCGTATCTTGCTTTCCTGCAGGTCGATGGAAAATGTGTCGACCTGGCCGAGCAGAAAGCTGGCAATCGAATTGCCGCTGTTGGTAAGTCCCTGCTGATTTGTGCCGGTGGTGGTGAAAGCGAACGAGCCGGTTGGATTGGGTGGAGCGACGGTGTTGAGTTGATAGAAACGGAAGTCGATGCCTGCCTTTAAGGAGTGGCGCCCTCGCGTGAAGACAACGGTATCGACAGCCTGCCAGACTCCGGTCTGAAAGCTCGCGAACGTTCCAGCAGACGGACCTAGTTGTTGAAAGCCGGTGAACGTGAAAAGAGGGAGTGCGTTATTGAACGCAGCATTGGTAGGAATGCCCGGAATACCTAGTGCTTCTGAGGCGGTTTCATCAAGTGTTGGGCCGACGACTCCGTTGCCGCGCCGCGTGTATCCGAGACGAAAATCATTGAGCAAATGGCCTGAGAATACGTGCGTCTCGTTGAAGACTGCCTGCTGGCCGAGTACATTCGAGAGTCCTACGACGCCTCCGGTCCCAATGACAGGATTTGAAACGACTCCGCTGCCGTCGGGCAGAGGTGTAACCGGTTGCTCCACTTCGCTGTAATACGAGTAGCGGCCAAAAGCGCGATCGCGAGTGCGAAAAGCTCCATCAACGCGAGCGTCAAATTGGTTTTGGTGATCTGCGTCGTTCGCGGTGCGCGTGTAGTTGTTGGCGGCCTTGTTGTTGGTCGGCGTTGGAAAACGCTCAAGCAACGAAGTGGCTGCAGGATCGAGCGGCACGTTAATTACGTCGTTCGGGAATTCCTGGCGAACCAGTTTGCCATTCACGGTTTGGGTTGTGTTTGGATCAAAGATCTCGGATACGCCGGTGAATATACCTCTGCGTTCATCGAGTGTAGGGATCGTTGAGATGACTGTCTTGCCGATGAGTTGCTTGACGCCCTGATAATCACCGAAGAAGAAGAGGCGGTCGCGCAGGATCGGGCCTCCGATGGTTCCTCCATAGAGATTGCGACGATACTCTGGCTTCTGGCCTGTGGTTGCGAAGTAGTTGCGTGCGTTCAAGTCTTCATTGCGGAAGAATTCAAAAAGGCTGCCGTGAAAGGCGTTCGATCCTGAGCGGGTGGCGACGTTGACTACACCTCCGTTGAAACGGCCAAACTGAGCGGCTACGTTGTTGGCCTCGACGGTGAACTCCTCAATGTCATCGACGATCGGAAAAAACACCACCTGGCCAGGCTCGGGCTGCAAAGCGGAGATGCCGTCGTAGAGATACTCGTTGGTTCGTGGACGACCGCCGTTAATGCGCGGAAGAAGTGTGCCGGGAGGCAGTTCCACTCCGGGCGCCAGCGTAGCCAGCTGTATGAAATTGCGGCTGTTCAACGGCATGGCGACGATTGTAGTGCCAGGAATATTTGTTTGGACATTGCTGGTCTCGGCCTGCAGCAACGGAGCGTCTGCATTGACCGTAATGGTCTGTTGTTGCGTACCAGGGCTGAGCGTGAGGTCTACGGCAACTGTTTGGCCCACGATAGCGGTAATGCCGTTACGGCTCAGATGTTCAAAGCCTGTTGCGGAAACATCGATGCGATATACGCCTGGATTGAGGTGCGTAAAAGCATAATCACCCGAACCAGTGGTCGTTGTCTGCTGGCGAAGATTCGTTGCCGTTTCGGTCAACTCCACGCTGGCGTTGGCGACCGCCGCACCGGAGGAATCGAGTACCCGTCCCTGCAGGTCGGCTGCAATTTGCGCTGTCGCGGCAAGGGTTGAAAAAGCTATCAGAGTCAAAACACAAAGGAGACGATACGCCTTCATCGATGGAACTCCTGACAACGTAACGGATGCACGAATAGTTTTGAACTTGACATCGAAGGGGGATCCCAAAAGACCACGAGCAGGCACAGATAGAGGACCACGCAACAGGACGACTTTATACGATTTAACTCGTATGGTCAATTTGCCGAGCTTATTCGGCCCATGATTATTCAGTCCACGATAGGCGCGGCGGCATGAGTGCAGGCGCGACACTGCAACCGTCGTGCGATGTTGAGGATGGGATTTCGGACCGAGGTTTAGGCAGGGTCGTCGAAGCGCTCGATCATCACGTCTGTCGACTTGATGAGAGCTGCCGCCGTATCGCCTTTTTTCAATCGCAGCTCACGGGCCGCGCTTGCGGTAATGATCGCCGTAATGTGCGAGCCCTCGAACGAGATCACGACCTCAGCCAGAAGGCCTTCGAGGCGGATACTCACGATCTTGCCCACCAGTTGATTTCTGCCGCTGACCCGTCGATATCGTGCACGTGACTCCGCCGGACCCTTGCCTTTGTCCTTTGCAAGATAGTGCTTCAGGCTGGACTCGGCGATGCGGTGATGGCCCCCGGGCGTCTTCACCGTCTTCAGGCTACCGGAAAGGATCCACTGTTTGATCGTCGGATAACTGATCCCGATCAGTCGAGCTGCCTCACGAGGCGTCAGCATGTGGTTGATCTTGGACATCGTCTATATGTTTAGCACCTTTGGCCGAAAAGCGCATCCATTTGCACTTCGCAGCAAGGGCCATTAAACCCTGAATCCATGCGGCCGTCACCCGTCAATAGATACAGTAACCCGCGACCTAAGTCTTGCTTATACTCTCTACCGTCGGAGTTCCTTATGAATAGATGTCTGAAAGCTACGCTGTCCGCCGTACTTTTTTCGGTGTTATCCCTAGGCACTTCGCCCGCACAGGATTCCGCTGTTCCCACGGCCACCAAGCGGCCCCGGGTCGGTCTCGTACTCAACGGTGGAGGCGCGCTCGGGCTGGCGCACGTCGGTGTGCTCAAATGGCTTGAGGAACACCATATCCCAGTGGATTTGGTCGCCGGCACGAGTATGGGCGGATTGGTCGGCGGCGCTTATGCAACGGGCCAGTCGCCTGCAAAGATCCAGGAACTGGTCGGGGGCATCGACTGGAATCAGATGCTCGGCGACACCACTCCTTATCGCGATCTCTCTTTCAGGCGCAAGGAAGATGTTGCGGAATTTCCCATCGATCTTGAGTTTGGCGTGAAAAAGGGCATTGTGTCCCAGGGTGGATACAAGTCAGGACAACAGATTCAGTTGCTGCTGGACAAGATCGCTCTGCCGTACTCGGAGGTCACAGACTTCAACGACCTGCCGATCCCGTTTGGCTGCGTTGCGACTGATCTCGTTTCGGGAAAAGCGCATGTCTTTCGTTCTGGCCACCTTTCTCTTGCACTGCGCTCGACGATGTCGATACCGGGAATGTTTTCGCCGGTCAGAACTCCGGACGCGATCTATGCTGACGGCGGACTGCTCGATAACCTGCCGGTCGACGTGGCGAAGCAGATGGGCGCAGATATTACGCTCGCCGTCTATCTGCAGACCGCGCCGATCAAGCCCAGCGTGCAGCTCTCTGCGGTTGGAGTTCTGGGTCGCGGCATCAGCGTCATGATTGCAGCCAACGAATTGACAAGCATACAGGAGACTGACCTGCTAGTGACGGTTCCGCTTGCGGAATATACAACCATGGATTACGGCAAAACTGACGAGCTGATTCAGAAGGGATACGATGCTGCGCAAAGCAAAGCCGGCATCCTCTCAAAGCTTGCGGTCGATGACGCTACCTGGCAGGCCTATCTTGATGCACGCGAAAAACGAACACGCCAGGTTCCGGTTCCTCAATTTGTGCAGGTAAGTGGCATCGCCAAGCAGGATTCGGCACTCATCGAGCGGACATTGAAGCCTGAGTTGCAGAAGCCGATTGAGCCAGATCGGATCGCTCGAGAGCTTACAACGATTTCGAGCAATCAGCAGGTTTCAAACCTTAGCTACGGTCTTGCGACCAGTCCTGCCGGGATTCCCGGGCTTGCTATATCCGGCACGCCAGAGATCTTTGGACGAAATGTTCTACGGCCCCTGCTGCTGGTCGATGGCTGGGACTATAAGAACGTGACGCTGGGCGTGGGAGCACGTCTTACCATCTTTGATTTTGGCAGGTATGGCGCTGAACTCCGCACCAACATCATCCTCGGGTCAGAGTATGTACTCTCGTCGGAGTATTTCCGCCCGCTTTCGTCTTCCCATCGATTCTTTATCGCTCCGGGATTCAGCGCTCAGAATTTGCCCTTAAATATCTATTCGTCGCAAGGCCTTGTTGCCGAGTATCGAGATCGCCTCATCGGTGGCAGAGTCGACGCAGGATACCTTTTTGGCCGTTCAGCCGAACTTCGCGTTGGTTATGAAGTCGGATATCGGAGGCTCTATCCAAACATTGGTAATCCTGAGGAATACCCACATGTGACGGGCCAAGAGGGCAACTCTCATCTACGCTTTGTGGTGGATCATTTTGACGATCCAATCACCCCGATGCGCGGCATCCGCCTGGGCACACGGGCGGAATGGTGGGACGCCAAACCAGCGGCTGGCACAATGTTTCCGCTGATCGAACTGTCAGTACTCGAATTTACGCCGCTTTCCACGAAGTCCTCGATATACCTTGGTACTTCCGGTGGCAGTACGCTGTGGGAAAACCCCGGCGGACTGCCACCGTTTTCACTCGGAGGCTCTTTTAAGATTCCTGCCTACGGCGCGAATGAACTCCTGACAAATCAGTACTTCCTCTTTCAGGGTGGTTATGTTCGCAAACTGGGCAGGCTCTCACCGCTCACCGGCGGCAAGATTCTGTTCTTTGCAGGTGCCGATGTTGGCAAAGCTTACTACCTGCAGCACGTCTCGCACCTGCCGGCTGACGGATCGGCAGGACTCTTGATCAACACTCTGCTGGGCCCGATCGTCGTCGGCGCCGCAGTGGGTGATACTGGTCACTACAAGCTCTTCTTCGAAATAGGAAAAGCATATTTCTGAGCGCGTCACTGGTTCATCATTGCAATCCGTTTAGGTTCATGCGCAGTAATTTGGCGGGATCGAGCATCGCGCCGTCCCAGCGGATTGCCCAATGCAGGTGGGGCCCTGTGACACGGCCGGTAGCCCCGCTCAAACCGAGTCGGTCGCCTTTGGCAATGCGCTGGCCCGGCTTCACGTCGATGCTAGAAAAATGCATGTACAAGCTCATGAGCCCGAGGCCATGGTCGACGATTACGCAGTTGCCCTCGTAATAGAGCGGCTGCGCGAGCACGACTACGCCGGTGTTTCCGGCACGTACCGGCGTACCCATCGACGCGCGAAAATCCATCCCCTTGTGAACGCTTGCCAGCTTGCCGTTAAGCATGCGTCGCGTCCCGAAGCTGTCCGTCGCTTTGGCCGGTACAGGAGCTGCGAAATTACCTGTCCACAGCGGATGATCGGCTGTCCCGGCATAGGCCTTTTTCTTGATTTCGACCTCCGCCGCAATCTGTTTCTGTTCCTCAGGTCCTGGCTCCACGAATTTCGGGGCTACGGTGATGGAAGTGGTGCGGTAATATGCCGGATGAATGGTTATGGCCTCAGTGGACTCGCGAAGGCTATCGTGATGACGAATGGCGATCTTCACGACGGACGGTCCTGCGGCAGCTTCCACATCGACACCGGCGAGAGCGTACCAGGCTTCGTGCCCCGTAGCGTGGCTAGCTTCGTGGTCGGGGAAAAATCGCAGTTTCCGTCCGAGCCATTCGCCTTCTACGTGCGCATCCCGTGGAGCAACCACACGGATCAGTTCTGGCGAGCCAGCAACCACTATGGCCGGCGTGAACGTGAGCGCAGATGACGGCCCGGAAGGATGAATAGGAGACTGCGCATGAGCAGTTACAAGAGCAACAACCAAGAAGCAGAGGACAGGCAAGCAGCGGGTTCGCATCTTCTAAAGCATAGCCGCATCGACCCCGTGACAGACTCGCGGGTCGGCCTGTCTGTAACGCATTTGCCTTTCCACCGCTCCAATAGAGACATGCGTCGCCCTTTCGTCAACCAGTTGCAATTGCTTCGCGTCACGTGGATCACGATTGCCCTGCTTGCTCTGCTCGTCTCTGTGCGCCGGCCCGCGGTCTCCGCTACCGCGGCAGACACCAAGGCGCCAGTCCCGGTTCTGGTGGAGCTCTTTACCTCGGAGGGCTGCTCAAGCTGCCCGCCTGCAGATGAAGTACTTGCGCGCCTCGACACTCAGCCGCTGCAGGGCGTGCATGCGATCGTGCTCAGTGAACACGTCACGTACTGGAACCAGCAGGGCTGGCACGATCCCTTTTCGTTGGATGCGGTCACAGATCGCCAGCGCCAGTACGGCTCGCGCTTTAACCTCAACGATGTCTATACGCCACAGGCCGTGGTGGACGGCTCGGTCGAGATGAACGGAAGCAACGGCGTGAAACTCGGAGAAGCCGTTCTTAAGGCAGCCGCCACTCCCAAGGCTGATCTCTCTATCGCAACAGCGCAATGGGCGAACGGTGCGATGCAGTTCTCGGTGCACGGCAGCGCCAACCCCGACGCCAGCCTCTGGGCAGCCCTTGCGGAAGATTCCGCGCAGGTCTCCGTACTTCATGGCGAAAATGGCGGTCGCACACTGCATCATGTAGCAGTCGTACGCGTGCTGCAGGAGATGGGCAAAGCCTCTGCCGATGCCAAGAGCCCCGTCAGCGGCAAGATGCTCCTCCTGCGGCCCACGAACCCCAAAGACGCAGCGAAAGAAACCGGTCCGATTCGCCTCGTCGTTTTTCTCGCTGACCGCCACAGCGGCCGTGTCATCGCCGTTGTTGAGCAGACTGTGCCGCGCACGTAATTTGGAGGCGGCTACTCCGTCCGAAGCGCCTCCATCGGCTCAACACTCGCCGCGCGCAATGCCGGCAGCAGCGAAGCAGCGCTGGCGACCAGCGTGAGCGCAACTACCGACCCAGCCATCACCCATGGATCGCGTACCGAAGTGCTGTAGAGCGTGCTCTCCAGCGCCCGCGGAGCGATCAGCGCCACTCCTAGACCTGCCGCACCACCTACGATGGCGACCCAGGCATTTTCACCAAAGACCAGCGCCACTACTTGCCTGCGCTGCGCGCCCAACGCCATGCGCACGCCAATCTCGCTCGTTCGCCGAGCTGTTGCGTAGGCCAGCGTGCCATAGAGACCGATCGCCGTCACCAGCAGTGCACATGCGGCAAAGAAAACGGAGAGCAGCGCCATCATCCGCTCTGAGCTGATCGAGTCATCGATTTGCTCGGTCATCGTCGTCATCACCGGCTCCGGTACTTCGGGAGCCATGCGCATCATCAGCTTTCTCGCCGCGTCACCCAATGCGGCAGCCTGGTTCTCATTCGCCAGACGGACCATCATCGTGTATGAGCCCTTCTTCTGGGACGATTGCGTCATCGCTGTATAAGCGGTCGGCGGTGGAGTCCCACTCACAGAAAGATAGTGCGCATCGGCCACTACTCCAATCACCTCATCCTTGTTTTCCCCGTCAGGAATCGTCTGCCCAATCGCGTTGCGTCCGGGGAAGAGCGTCTTCGCCGCAGTCTCGTTCAGGATGACTTTGTTTCCCGAAGCTACCGAATCTTCCCAGCGGAACTCGCGCCCTGCCTGCAATGGAATCCGCAGCGTCGCAAAATACGCCGGCCCCACATCGTTGGCATAGATTTCTCTATCTCCGCTACTGTATGGAGTACGTAGGCTCTTGATCTCCAGACCGCCCGAGATCGGCGTCATTCCGACATAGGTCAGGTTCTTCACTCCTGGGTGATGTGCAAGAGCCTCGGCGTACTGCTGATACCAGCGCAACAGTGCGTCACCCTCCAGCGGCTGCTTGCCCATCGCCAGGTCGAGATTCACCAACCCCTTGGGATCGAAGCCCAGACCGGTGCGATAGAGTCGCGTCAGGCTCGCCGCCAGTAGTCCCGCGCCCACCACCATCACCAGGGCCAACGCTACCTCGACACTCATCAGCAACTGCGGAAGTAGTCGATGCCGGTCACGGCCTAAATTCCGCCCGCCGCATTTCATTTGTTGATTCAACTCGCCGCCGGTCGCCCGCAGCGCCGGCAGCAAACCAATCAACACTGCTGCTACCACCGTCAATAACACCGCGAAGCCGAAGACCTGAAAGTCGGGCGCAGTATCGAGCACCACGTTGCGCTGTCCGCCCAAGAGCAGCACGGCCAGTCCGCGGCTTACTATCGGCGCTGCCGCCAGACCCGCCATCGTTCCCAGTACGGCAATCATCAGGCTCTCCATCAACAACTGCTGTACCAGCCGCCTTCGAGAAGCCCCCAGCGCCAACCGCGTCGCAAACTCGCCCTCCCTCGCTGCGGCCTTCGCCAGCAGCAGGCTCGTCAGGTTCAGACACGCCAGCAGCAACACGCCTCCGCATAGCGCCATCACTACCGTCAGAGGCTTGCGAAATGCCAACCGAAGATAGGTGAACCCATTCGATCCCGGCTCAGCTGCCAGACGAAAATGGTTTGTCCGGTAATCCTTAACTATCTCTGCGTCGGGCGTCGCCTCCTCAAGCACCGCATTTGACGCAGCAGCGAGAGATGCGTTCGCCTGTTCCAGGGTGATACCTGCCTTGCGCCGAGCCAGGATGTTCAGCCAGAACGTACGGTAGCCGCTTTTCAGGCTGCTGTATGGGGCATCAACCACCGGCTCGGCCTGGATCGAGAGAAAAATCTGCGGCCGTTGTACGGGGTCCGCGCCGATGAATGACTTCGGCATCACGCCCGCCACCGTAAAGCTCTGGTTGGCGATCGTCAGCGTACGCCCCACCACATTTGGATCTGCATTAAACCAAGACCGCCAAAAGCCCTCGCTGATCACAGCGTCATACACGCCCGGCGCGCCCGCGCGATCGTCTGCCGATATCAAGACCCGACCCTTAAGCGGAGTGGTCTCAAGCATGCTGAAGAACGTCCCACTCACAAGCGCTGCTGGAATTTCCACTGTCCCCGGGCCGTTCCGGACCTGCAGCGTCGTGCGCGCGAACGCCGCCACGGGGTCGAAGACATCGCGCCGTTTCGCTACTGCACGAAACATTGGCTCAGAGAAGAAAAAACTGAAATTACTACTATCAGACCGGAAGGATCGAACCACCGTCAGCGCCTCGGCGTGTGGCACCGGCAAGGGTTTGAGCAGCAGACCATTGATCAATGAAAAGACTGCCGTATTCGCACCCAGCCCCAGCGCAAGCGTGCCTACGGCCGTCAATGCGAAGCCGGGCGCACGTATTAGCTGCCGCGCGCCAAAGTGCAGGTCCCGCCATAACTGCTCAAGCCACGGCAGCCCGCGTCTCATACGGTAGATCTCGCGTACCTGGTCTACTCCGCCAAACTCCCTCAAAGCCGCCGTTCGCGCTTCGCGCTGCGTCATTCCACGGCAGATGTTCTCCTCGGTTGCCATCTCGATATGAGCGTGCAGTTCTTCATCTAACTCAGCATCAAGTCGGCGTCGACGCAACAGTGAGGCGATGCGGCTCATGATTGTTCTCAGCCTGTGCATTTGTTCCTCATTCCGACCGCAGCGCAAGCATTGGATCGATTTCTGCAGCGCGCCGTGCCGGCAACCACGCCGCCAGAACCGCGAGCAGCAACATCAGCAGCGGCACTGCACAGAGAGTCAGCGGATCAACAGGACTTACTTCAAAAAGAAATCCACGTAGCAGACGGGCCGATAGCATCGCCGCAGCCAGCCCCGCTACGGATCCAAGTGCGCTCAGCAGCAGGCTCTGCCTGAACACCAGTTTCAGAATCCCCCACCGCGAAGCGCCCAAAGCCAGCCGTATGCCAATCTCTCGCGTGCGCCAGTTCACGATGTACGCGATCAGGCTGTAAACACCTACCGCGCCTACACCGACTGCAAGGCCTCCGAAACCGAGCAGTAAAATCGTCAGCGCCCGCGTCCCTGAAACCGAAGCCGAGACTACCTGCTCCAGCGTTCGTACACGGGTCACCGTCGCTGACTGATCTATCGCTGCAACCGTGCTGCGCAGTAGCGAAGCAGCCTGCGACGCCGGCAGATGCGATCGCAGCAGCACAGACATTGAAGGCTGCTCGTTAGCCATGGTTGCGGGCAGGTAGACCTCGTCGCCAAAGCCGCCCTGCAGGCTGTCGTGATGCGTGTTGCTCACGACGCCCACAACCACCGATGCCTTTACACGATCAAAGACACCAGGCGAGGGCTCATCGGTAACGCTCTCCAAATGCATGCCTATCGGGTCGCCGCTTGGCCATAGCTTCTGCGCCATGTGCTGGCTGATCACCACCGCTCGTGAAGTACCGGCACGGTCCGCCTCGTTCAACAGCCGTCCACGCATCAGGCGCACTCCGATCAGCGAAAAGTACTCCGGCGAAACGGTACGTCCTGCGGCCAGCATCGCGCCTTGTCGCGGTTCTCTTGGATGCTCTTCCGCGTCGTAGACATAGGTCAGGTCATAGCCGCTCATTGGCAGTGTGCTCACTATCGCCGCATCTTCCACGCCTGCGAGACCACGGATCCGGCTCGCCAGCTCTTCAAAGAATCCCTGGCACCTGCCTGCTTGTTTACATGCCGTCGCATCGAGCGAGACCTCTGCTGTCATTACGCGTTCGGTCGTGAATCCGGGATTTACACGCGAAAGCCCCCAGAGACTATGCAGCAAAAGCCCCGCCATCGTGATCACCACAACCGAGAGCCCGATCTGTCCGACAACCAGCACCATCGAGAGACGAAACTTGACGCCGCTGCCGATCACGCTCAAGCCGCCCGAGCGCAGCGTCTGCTGCAAATGTGGCGATGCCATCTTTACAGCAGGCGCGAGGCCAAAGAGCACGCCTGTCAACACGGACGCTACGCCGGCGAATAGGAAGACATGCCAATGCAGTCCGATTTCCGCAATGCGCGGCGTCTCCGCCGGCAGAATCGAGACCAACCCACGCAGGCTGCCATACGCAATCCCCAGGCCCGCTACGCCTGCCAGCAGTCCGATGGTGATGCTTTCCACCAGCAGCTGCGCAACGATTCTTCCTCCACTCGCGCCGAGCGCAGCGCGAATAGCCATCTCACGCTCGCGCGCTGCAGCTTTGGCCAGCATCAGGTTGGCCACATTGGCACAGGCGATCAACAGCACCAGGCCCACCGCAGCAAAGAGCAGCATCAGCTTGGGGCGCGTGTCGCCAACCACCGCGTCCAGCAGCGGGGTCACTTGGGTGTCTGATGCCCACACGTCGGGCATACGCCACGGAAAGAGCGGCAGAAGCAGCGGATGCAGCCTGTGCAGCTCGGCCTGAGCGACCATTGGTGTTATGCCATCTTTCAATCGAGCGAGGCCGTGCAGGTCATAGCCCACCCAGGGGTCGGTCGCATCGCCGCCCTTGAACGAGACCGGCGTCAGGAGCCTTGTATCCGCATAGGGGAA
>Ga0206975_1120_pt2 | contig 14279 bp, 7 predicted proteins | sample Alteio_BWOrgHeat_81_FD_152919 | JGI IMG/M metagenome (GOLD analysis project Ga0206975, IMG submission 152919) | Enriched cells from forest soil in Barre Woods Harvard Forest LTER site, Petersham, Massachusetts, United States -... | ecosystem: Environmental > Terrestrial > Soil > Temperate forest > O... | reverse complement strand
ATCTGAATGCGGCGATCGCGCTGGTGCAGAACGCGGTAAATGGCGCCTTGTCGCAGCTCCCCGACGCCGTTCAACAGCAGGGAGTGAGTATTCAGAAGGTCAGCACCAATATACTTCTTATCGGAAGTCTTTACTCGGACGACAATCGTTACGACGAAACCTTTCTAAGCAACTACGCGATCATCAATCTGCAAAACCCTCTGGCGCGGCTGCCCGGTGTAGGACAAGTGCAAGTGCTCGGCGCCGGACCTTACAGCATGCGGATCTGGCTCGATCCGATAAAGCTGAAGGCCTACGGCCTGACGGTGCTTGAAGTTCAGCAAGCGATTCAGAACCAGAACATCCAGGTGGCGGCGGGACAGGTAGGAGGCCCCCCGGTGGCTGCCAGCCAGATATTTCAGTTCACTGTGAAAGCGATGGGCCGGCTATCCGATGTCGCGCAGTTCGAAAATATCATCGTCAAGGCACGACCGCCTTCGACTGAAGCGAGTCAAATCGAAAATCCGATTGAGCTGGGCGAAACCGCGACGATCGTGCGCATTAAGGACATCGCCAAGGTCGAACTGAGCCAGGAGGCCTTCTCGACCGTATCAGGACTGAGCGGCAAGAAAGCCGCCCAGATGAACGTCTATACGTTGCCCGGAGCCAACGCGCTCAAGGTGTCGCAGGAAGTGCGCAAACTGATGGCGCAGATGAGCCAGAAGTTTCCCGCCGGCCTCAAGTACGACGCGCTGCTCGACACCTCGACCTTTATCAAAGACTCGATCGGCGGCGTGTACGATGCATTGCTCGAAGCAGGAATTCTAGTACTGATCGTCATCATACTGTTCCTGCAAAACTTCCGCGCGATGCTGGTTCCGGCGACCACCGTGCCAGTAACTATCATCGGCGCTTTCGCCGCGATGGCGCTGCTTGGCTTCACCGTCAACCTGATGACGCTGTTTGCACTCATCCTTGCGATAGGAATCGTCGTTGATGACGCAATAGTCATCGTCGAAAACGCCTCGCACTATATCGAGCAGGGACTTACGCCCAAGGACGCCGCTATCAAGGCGATGAGTGAATTGACCGGACCGGTGCTCGGCATCACGCTGGTGCTGACTTCGGTGTTTCTACCGGCGTCTTTTCTGCCAGGCATTACCGGACAGATGTTCCGACAGTTTGCGCTGGTAATCGCTTCGACGGCAATCATCAGCGCACTTAACGCATTGACCCTGAAGCCCACCCAATGCGCGCTCTACTTGAGACCAATCGACAAAAACAAGCAGATCAACTGGTTCTATCGCGGTTTCAACCGGGTCTATGACTCCGTGGAGCTGCGTTATATCGGCGTCGTCCGTTGGATGGCCGGGCGACCTCGGCAAATGGTGTACGTGTTCATCGCGATCGTGGGATCCGCCGGTGTGATCTTCGCATTTCATCCGGCGGCATTTCTGCCGCTCGAAGATCAGGGCTACTGTCTGATCATCGCGCGCCTCCCAGCCGGCGCCTCGCAACCGCGGATGCGCGAAGTCGCCGCTAATATCGACAGCGCGCTGAAAGGCATGCCCGGCATCAAAGGATGGGTCACCAGCGGTGGCTATTCGGATCTCGATTCCGCCAACCTTGCGAACGTTATCACCGAATATGTGATGTATCAGGACTTCGATAATCGGCCCGCTGCGCTGACCCAGGACGCGATCGTCGCCAACCTGCAGAGCAAGCTGCAATTGATCCAGAAGGCCACCTTCTCGGTCCTGGTACCTCCGCCGATACCGGGACTGGGTCAGGCAGGCGGGTTTCAAATGATGATCGAGGATCGCGGCAGCGTTGGCATCGGTGAACTTCAGAAAGGCGCGCAACTGATACTGAGAAAGGCCGCAGCGGATCGAAGCCTGCAGGGAGTCACGACCACCTTTAGCGCCGATAGTCCACAACTCTACGTCGATATCAACCGCACGATGGTGGAATCGCTGGGCGTATCGATCAATGACGTCTTCCAGACTTTGCAAACCTATCTCGGCTCGACTTACATCAATCTGTTCAACAAGTTCAACCAAAGCTTCCAGGTGCGAGTACAGGGCGAAGCCAACTATCGCCGCACGCTCGAAGACATTCAGGATCTCAATGTGGCGAACCGCGACGGTCAGATGGTGCCGCTGGGCACGATGATCAGCGTCCGCCGCGCGCTCGGATCGGAATTATTAACACGCTACAACCTTTACCCGGCCGTGCCGATTATCGGCGGTCCCGCACCTGGCTACAGCACCGGGCAAGGATTGGCCGCGATGGAGACAATCGCCCACGACAACTTGCCATCGGGAATGGCGTACGACTGGACCGGACTCTCATACCAGGAAAAGCTCATCGGCAGTCAGGCCTATTTCATTTTCGCACTGTCAATCACGCTAGTGTTTCTGGTTCTGGCCGGTCAATACGAAAGCTGGACCAGCCCCGCAGCAGTGGTCATCACGGTCCCGATGGCTTTGGTGGGCGTGGTAGTCGCGCTAGCCCTACGGAATTTTCCAACCGACCTCTACACACAAATAGGACTAGTGCTGATGATTGCTCTCGCAGCGAAAAACGCCATCCTCATAGTGGAATTTGCGCGCGATCTGAAGGCGGAAGGAATGAAAACCACCGAGGCCGCGGTTGAGGCGACGCGCCGGCGCTTTCGGCCAATCCTGATGACGTCGATCGCATTCATACTGAGCGTCGTACCACTGTTGACTGCAACCGGGGCCGGTGCGGCAAGTCAACAGGCGCTGGGCACGGTGGTATTTGGCGGAATGCTCGCGTCCACCTTGCTCGCGATTCCCTTCGTGCCGATCTTCTTCATCGAGATGGAAGGCATCACTGAAAGACGCGAAGCACGTCGCGCGGCCACAATCGCTCCGGCGGCGCAAAGTCAAAGCCGAGACTGAGTAGCAAGATCGAACAGTAGAAGTTCGTAAGCAGACGGCATGTCCAAATTCTTCATCGAGCGGCCGATCCTGGCTAACGTCATCGCGATCGTCACGATGCTGCTAGGTGTGGTGTGCCTCTACAATCTGCCGGTGGCGCAGTATCCGCAGATAGTTCCGCCTACCATCCAGGTCACTACCAGTTATACCGGAGCGTCGGCCGAAACGGTGGCGCAAACCGTTGGCATCCCGGTCGAACAAGCGGTCAACGGCGTTGAAAACTCGATCTACATGCAATCGACGAGCGGCAGCGACGGCAGCTACACGCTCACCGTCACTTTCGCGATCGGGACCGATCTGAACCGATCGCTGGCGCTGGTCCAGAATGCCGTCAACAGCGCGCTGCCGCAGTTACCGCAGTCGGTTCGATCGCAAGGTGTCAACGTCAAGAAGGTAAGCACCAACATACTACTGATCGAAAGCCTCTATTCCGATGACAGCCGCTACAGCGATTCCTTCCTGGCGAATTACGCCATCATCAACCTGGTAAACCCGCTCGCTCGTTTGCCCGGAGTAGGGCAGATTTCGGTCTTTGGAGCTGGACCATACAGCATGCGCGTGTGGCTGGATCCAATGAAGCTCAAGTCATACGGGCTGACCACGCTCGACGTCGAAAACGCCATCCAGCATCAGAATATGCAGGTAGCCGCCGGCCAAGTCGGCGGTCCTCCCGCACCGGGAAACCAAGTCTTTCAGTTCACGATCAATGCACTCGGCCGACTCTCCGACACGAAGGAATTCGAAAACATCGTCATCAAGAGCGAGGCTCCGACGACGACCGCCGGCCAGGTGAGTGACCCTTCGCCGTCGCGCCAGACCTCTTCGCTGGTGAGGATTGGAGACGTGGGCCGTGTCGAATTGAGCCAGCAGATGTACACCGTATTTTCGGGGCTCAACGGTAAGAAGACTGCTCACGTTGCGGTGTTTGCTCTGCCGGGCGCAAATGCATTGCAGGTGGCGACTGAGACCCGCCAGCTGATGACGCAAATGAGTAAGACCTTTCCCCAAGGCCTGAAGTACACCACGCTCTACGACACGACGCTCTTCATCAATCAGTCGATTAATGCGGTGTACATGACCTTGATCGAAGCGGGAATCCTGGTCCTGATCGTAATTATCCTGTTCCTGCAGAATTTTCGAGCGATGCTGGTGCCAGCGACTACGGTGCCCGTCACGATCATAGGAGCGTTTGCCGCGATTGCGTTGCTCGGTTTCACGATCAACCTGATGACGCTGTTCGCGCTTATCCTCGCGATCGGCATCGTCGTCGATGACGCAATAGTGATCGTTGAAAATGCATCTCACTACATTGAACAGGGGTTGACGCCAAAGGACGCCGCCATACAAGCGATGAGCGAGTTGACGGGTCCCGTGCTCGGCATCACCCTGGTTTTGACTTCGGTCTTCCTGCCCGCATCGTTCCTCCCAGGAATCACGGGACAGATGTTTCGCCAGTTCGCATTGGTTATCGCATCCACCGCGATCATCAGTGCACTCAACGCGCTCACGCTGAAGCCAACGCAATGCGCGCTGTATCTGCGAGCAATACCCAAGGACAAAAAGCTCAACTGGTTTTTCGCCGGATTCAATCGAGGCTACCAGGTAGTGGAGGACCACTACATCGCGATGGTTCGATGGATGGCGGCGCGGCCGGGGCGAATGGCCATCGTCTTCTTCGTCGTAGTCGGCCTGGGTGCTGCCGCGTTTGCGGTTTACCCCACAGCGCTCATGCCTCTCGAAGATCAGGGCTATTGTATCGTTATCGCGCAGCTACCTTCCGGCTCGTCGCAGCCGCGCGTGCGTCATTTGGCCGCCGACATCGACGGCGTCCTCAAGCAGGTGGCCGGGCTCAAAGGGTGGGTGACCATCGGCGGCTATTCGGCGATGGACTCGGCCAAGATGTCCAACGTCATCACCACGTTCGTAATGTTTCAAGACTGGGGCAAACGCCCGCCTGGCTTCACGCTACCCAGTGCACTGGCGGAGCTTCAGGGGAAATTCCGAATGGTGCCGGAAGGGCAATTCAATGTACTGCCGCCGACACCGATTCCCGGGCTGGGCAATGCTTTCGGCTTTCAGATGATGGTCGAAGATCGCAGCAGCCTCGGTCTCGGAGAATTACAGAAAGCGGTAAAGCTTATCCTAGCCCAGGCGCACGAAAAGACCGGCTTTCTTCGTATTGGGTTCACCACGTTCAGCGATAGTAGCCCGCAAGCGTTTGTCGATATCGATCGCACAAAGGCGAGGTCGCTAGGTGTGACGCTCAACGACATCTTTAATACTTTGCAGACCTATATGGGCTCCAGCTATGTGAACCTTTTTAACAAGTTCAACCAGAGTTTTCAGGTCCGCGTACAAGCAGATACCAACTATCGAAACCAGGCGAAGGATATTCCTCAACTCTACGTCGCCAATCGCGACGGTCAGATGGTGGCGCTAGGCGCAATAGTCAGTGTCCATCCCGCGTTAGGATCGGAATTGGTGACGCGTTACAACCTTTACCCAGCCGCGACGATCACCGGCATCGCAACGCCGCACTACAGTTCAGGCCAGTCGCTCAATATAATGCAGGGTATAGGATCGGAAGTATTGCCACATGGAATGGACTATGAATGGAGTGGCCTTTCGTATCAGGAGAAATTGATCGGTAATCAGGCGTATCTGATCTTCGCACTGTCGATTACGCTCGTCTTCCTGGTCCTCGCGGCGCAATACGAAAGCTGGACCGATCCTGCGGTCGTTATTCTGGTGGTGCCAATGGCGCTAGTAGGGATCGTCGTCGCATTGGTCATTCGTAGGCTGCCGGACGACCTGTATACCCAGATCGGACTGGTGTTGATGATTGCGCTGGCCGCAAAGAATGCGATCCTCATAGTTGAGTACGCGCGCGAACTCCGCGCCGGAGGCATGTCCTCCGCGGACGCGGCGGTCGAGGCGGCGCGACGGCGCTTTCGACCGATCCTCATGACCTCGATCGCCTTCATCCTCGGCGTTGTTCCGCTGGTAACGGCGAACGGAGCTGGCGCCGCGAGTCAGCAATCGCTGGGCACGGTGGTATTTGGCGGCATGATCGCCTCGACGCTACTGGCAATACCCTTCGTACCTGTCTTTTATGTTCTGGTGCATCGGGTGAGCGAGAGATTGAGTCCGGCAACAGTGGCTGCAAAGAGCACGCCGGCGCAAAACCCCTCTACGTGATCGGAGAAGTGGTTCAGTTCCCGTAACGCTCGTCGCATTAATTAAAACTTAACTTGTACGTAACGGATTCGGCTTATGTTAATCCGATGCATAGGTAAGTCTGATCCGGATGCGGCTGACTCGGCGCGAGTTTCTCGAAAGGTTCGGCTTCTTGGCGACGGCAGTTATCGGTACGGGCTTCAATCTGATATCGCCCGAGCCTGAGCCGCCCGCACTTACCCTAAACCCCAATCTACTAACGCGCTTCGTGGACCGGCTACCGATACCTCCGACAGCTAAACCGGTCGGGCTCCGTCCCGATCCTTCTAACCACGCGCGACTATTGCCCTATTACCGCGTCGAGATGCGTCAATTCGAGGCCAAGCTGCATCGTGATGTAAAGCCGACGCGACAATGGGGATACGACGGTAGCGTTCCGGGTCCCACCTTCGAGACAAGTAGCGGTGGAGCTCTGTTGGTTGAATGGATCAGTCGACTGCCACAGCACCACTTCCTACCCATCGACCATCATCTACACGGAGCCGGTGCCGACGTGCCTGAAGTTCGTACTGTCGTTCACGTGCACGGCGCCAAAGCGCCGCCACAAAGCGATGGTTATCCCGAAGATTGGTTCGTAAGTGGTCAATCTGCCGTCACTTACTATCCTAACCAGCAGACGCCAGCGATGCTCTGGTATCACGACCACGCGATGGGCATCACCCGGCTCAACATTTTTGCCGGTCTACTCGGTGCCTTCGTCATCCGCGACGCTACCGAAGCGGCGCTTGATTTACCGAGCGGCGAGTACGAAATACCGCTGATCATTTACGATCGAACGCTCGACCAATCCGGGCAGCTCAAATATCCGACGTCGGGAGTTCCGGCCTCGCCATGGGTTCCGGAGCTCAATGGTAATGCGATCGTAATCAACGGGAAAATTTTTCCTTACCTCGACGTCGAGCCTCGCAAATATCGTTTTCGAGTGCTTAACGCCGCCAATTTTCGCTTCTTCGATCTATCTCTTTCGAACCGACAGCCCTTCTATCAAATAGGTACCGACCTTGGATTGTTGCAGGCGCCGGTGGAACTGCGTCGCCTGACGATCTTCCCCGCGGAGCGCGCCGATCTCGTGATCGATTTCGGTGGCCGCGCAGGTCAGACCATCGAGTTGATGAATCTCGCCAACGAAATCCTTCAGTTCCGAGTGCGGCCGAACAGCGCCAAGGACTTGAGTGCTTTACCCATCCGGCTGAACCCGATCATGCGGACCGCTCAAGCCGATGCCGTTAAAACCCGCACGTTAGCACTCGTGGAGTCCGACGATTCGGCCGGCAATTCGATGGTCATGCTACTGGACGGCAAGCGCTTTCATGAACCTGTCAGCGAGAAGCCCGTTATCGATACCGTTGAGATCTGGGAGTTGGTCAATGCGACCGGCGACACCCATCCGATCCATCTTCACCTGGTGCGATTCCAGATTCTCGACCGACGGCCGTTCGACCGCTTCACTTACAACCTTGATAAGAGCCTGCAGTACACCGGACCCGCGGTGCCCCCGGCTGCCAACGAAGCTGGCTGGAAGGATACCGTGCGGACCGATCCCGACGCTGTGACTCGCATCATCATACGCTTCGAGGGTTATACCGGCCGCTACGTCTGGCACTGTCATCTCCTCGAGCACGAGGACAACGAAATGATGCGGCCATACGAAGTAGTAGCGAGCGCGGCTGCGAGTGCGGCGGACCTATCGGCGGATGTCGAATTGTGCGTCGATGGCCGCATCGTGAGGAGGCGGAATCTTCTCGTCCAGTCAACCGAATTGGCGGACATCAAAGATAGATCAAGATAACGTCTCTAAGCGTTCTTCAAAATTCATTAAAACCTTGTCTAACCCGTAAAGGCATTCCCGACGCTCGTTAACCTGCATCCGTCATCCTCCCGCCGTGGGACAAATCCCATTTTTTGCGTTTAAGGAGGAGGGATGATGCACCGAATCAGAAGGAAAAAATGGATCTCAACGTTGGCAGCAGGAGCTATGCTGTCAGCCCAACTCGCGATGCCGCTATACGGCGCCGCGCAGGAAACCAATAACGATGCCTCCTTTCGGAAAAACCTGATTGGTGGCGGACTCTTGAACAATCCTATTCAGATTCCGCCGGCGGCGTTGCGGCTATTCGATCCGTTCGATCGCAGCAATGCTACTAGAACTCCAATCAAACACGTCATTTTGATCATCGGCGAGAATCGCACGTTCGACCACGTCTTCGCCACTTATACGCCGCCGGCTGGGCAATCGGTCTCGAATTTGCTCTCCAAAGGCATCGTCACTACCACTGGTGCGCTGGGCACGAATGCTGGTCTCGCCACCCAATGGCAAGCTTCAGACACTGGTCTCTTTTCGCCCAGCCCGACTAAGACCACAGCCTTTCCTCAATTGCCTGCAATCAACACCGATGGGGCTCCCACTGCGCCGCATTTCCCCAGCGCCTCGGCAGCGGAGGCGTTCGAGCCGGCGTTGCCGACCGCCGACTATAGTGAGCTCGCGAACGGCGGCTCAGGGTTAGCTGGTGATGTGGTTGATACGCGGTTTCCATTCACAGTGAGTGGGTCCAACGTCGATTCCTTTCTCCCGAATTTCAACGGTCCACTCGATATGGACCCGCCCCTCTCGTACGACGACTATGCGAGCAGCCCTGTTCATCGCTTTTTCCAGATGTGGCAGCAGCTCGACTGTGACGCGACCAAGACTTCCAAGAACAACAACAGCGGATGCCAGAACGATCTGTTCCCTTGGGTTGAGACTACCATCGGCGCCGGCAGCAATGGTGCTGCTCAACCGAGCCCGTTTACTAACCAAACTACCGGTGAAGGCTCCACGGCGATGCAGTTTTTCAACGTCGCCAACGGCACCGACGTTCCGTACTTCACTCAACTCGCGCAACAGTACGCATTGAGCGACAACTTCCACCAATCAATCATGGGCGGAACCGGTGCGAATCACATCATGCTGGGATACGGCAGCCTGATCTATTACGCGGACAGCCACGGGAACCCGGCCACTCCGCCCGCAGGCCAGATCGAAAACCCCAATCCTCAACCGACTACCAACAACTACTACACCAACGACGGCTATGGCAGCACTGTCACACAGAAAGGCGGATCCTATGTGAATTGTGCTGACAACACTCAACCGGGCATCGCGCCGATACTGGCCTACCTTAGCGCACTTCCGTACCATGCATTCCTCGGCGGTGACTGCCAACAGAAGGCTTATTACCTCGTTAACAACTACAACCCCGGTTACCTCGGCGATGGTACGCCTGCGCCGCTCGGTACAACTCAGTTCACAATTCCGCCTACGACCCAGAACAACATCGGACTTTTGCTCTCCAAACATCACGTCTCATGGAAATACTACGGCGAGGGATGGGACGGCGGTAAAGAGGATGGCGAAGGCGGAACTTTCTGTAACATCTGCGATCCATTCCTGTATTCGACGCAGATTATGACGAATCCGACCCTACGCGCGCATAACCAGGACATCGATGATCTCTACTCGGATATCACCAGCAACACTCTGCCTGCAGTGTCTATCGTAAAGCCCGACGGTTTGCTCGACGGCCATCCGGCGTCGTCGAAGCTCGACCTGTTCGAAGGCTTCTGCCAGAAGATCATCGACATGGCTCAGGCTAATCCCCAGGTATGGAAGGATACCGCAGTCATGATCACCTTCGACGAAGGCGGCGGGTACTGGGATTCCGGTTATGTTCAGACCATCGATTTCTTCGGCGACGGCACCCGGATTCCGCTGTTGGTAGTGTCGCCCTATTCGCAGGGCGGTCGTGTGGTCCACACTTACTACGACCACGTCTCCTTTGATAAGTTTGTCGAAGCCAACTGGAATCTCGGCGAGACCATCTCCAAGCGTAGCCGCGATAATCTGAAGAACCCAGTCACTTCAAAGAACAATCCGTATGTGCCGCTCAACAGCCCGGCAATCGGCGACCTGATGGATATGTTTAACTTCCATCACAGCCCGATCTAGTTGAACTACTGATCGATGTGGTAAAGATCTAGCCACGAATCCTGACTGTTCGTAACAGCGGAGCGGCAGCAATTGCCGCTCCGCTCTTCAATTAAATTCGCACATAATTGCACAGGTGATAGGTAATGGGTTGCCGTAAGAGTTCGTCACGTTCGGAATTTAAGACGATAGGGGTTCTGCTGGTCTTGGCAATCGCTCTAGCGTTTTCGCAATCGGCCGATGCTGACGACGAATTCAAAGCACTGCCCGGGTTGTGGAAAACTACTTACTCCCCGTACGCTCCGCATGCGAATCCCACAGTTGATTGGCATTGCGTATTCGAAGATTCCGACCCGTGGACTAATTTCGCCTATTCCCCCACACCGCTCGATAAATCTTGCAAAAGCGAATATTCAAAACGCACCAGCACCTCACTTAAGTGGCGGCTCGCTTGCAAAAGCCCGTCCGCAATTACCAGCGAAGGTTCGATTACCTTCAGCAGTGCCGATCACTATACCGGTGCCGTCGAATTGCGCGGAATGTTGATGGGCTATCCGATCGATCAGACCGTAACACTCGAAGGCAAGCGCGTTGCCGCCTGCACCAGTCCGCAGGATTAACCAGATAACGCAGACGCGCCAGTAGCGGCTTGCTCTCGCGTTACGGGCCCGCAAACGCGACGCGGTTCTTGTACGCTCGATCCAGCGTAAGATAGCTAAGATCAGGCCTCTGGTACTTCTTACTCCGTCTAGCTAAAGTCTGAAAGTTCAGAGACGGGGACCCTGCACTGAAAATGGAGGCGGTCCATGAAAGACTCCGATTTCTACCAGAAGCGACGCGAAGAATTGTCGGCGCGATACTTGGTGGAACCCTCCGCGACGCTGCCACCGGTGCAGACCGGCGGGGTCGATCACCTCGCGCTCATTTGCTCGAACCTCGAAGCGACCATCGAGTTCTATACGACGATAATTGGGATGCGTCTGACGCGCATCGTGCGGAATCGCGACGAGCCAACTTCGACCCACATCTTCCTCGACATGGGTGGCGGCAACCAACTCGCATTTTTCGATTTCCCAGAACACGGACCTTCGCGCACCGTGCGCGGCGTCGGCAGCATGCATCATGTGGCGCTGCGCACGCAGCCGGAGCGGTTTGGCGCGCTGGTTGCCCGCTTGAAAGATCGCGGCGTCGAGCACTCGCTGCACGGCTCGACTAAGGCCGGCTCGGTTTATGTCCGCGATCCCGATGGTATTTTAGTCGAGGTTACTACGGGTTATTGACCCTTTCGCGCGCTATACCAACGCGATACTGGGCTGCCGGATGAGGCGCTTGCAGCCGCGCACGCCCCGGCCCCAGTAATTTCTCGCGCAAGGTACCTTCCTGATACTCGGTTTGCATCAGGCCACGCTTCTGCAAAATCGGCACTACCCCATCAATGAACTCGACGAACGATCCCGGCGTAACCATGTAGGCCAGGTTGAATCCGTCAACACCGGCGTTTATCCAATTCTGAAAGGTATCTGCCAATTGCTCCGGCGTACCCATCACGAGCGGACCACCACCACCGAGGCCTACTCGCTTCATCAAGTCGCGTACCGTCCACGCGCGTTTCGACTCATCCGTGCGGATAAACGACTGCATCAGCGATCGCACCGCGTTGGTTTCGACGTATTCGACCGGCTTGTCCAGGTCATACTTGCTAAAGTCGATCCCGGCCCAACCGCTTAGCAATGCCATCGCGCCTTCATAACTGACATTTTCAAGATAATCATTGTATTTGCGCTGCAAGGCGGCCTCGGTGTCGGCAGTTAGTACCTTCGCGTAAAGGAAGAAGAGAATCTCTGACGGATCGCGGCCAAACTGGCGCGCTTGTTCTCTCGTATCCCGTATAACTTCGCCCACCTTCGCCGGATTCGAGCCCCCTACAAAGACGCACTCGGCGTGACGTGCCGCAAATTCACGGCCACGCGGCGAACCGCCTGCCTGATACAACACTGGCGTCCGCTGCGGCGAGGGCTCCGATAGATGACACCCATGACTGCTGAAGTACTTGCCGTCGTGATGAATGTCCCAGACCTTCGCAGGGTCCGCATAGATGCCGAGTTCGCGATCTTTCACTACCGCATCGTCTTCCCAGCTGCCTTCCCACAACTTGTAGCATAGGTTGACATAGTCCTCGGCCACGTCGTAGCGCTCATCGTGCGGCAACAAACCTGGCTGACCCAGGCTCCGGGCGCCACTCTCCAGGTATGAGGTAACTATATTCCAGGCTATGCGGCCCTTGGTCAGATGGTCGAGCGTGGAAATTGTCCGCGCAAAAGTAAACGGATGAACCTGCAAGGTCGAGCTGGTGAAGGCGAACCCTAGATGCTTGGTTGCATACGCCATCGCCGGAATTAGCATCGCCGGATCATTCACCGGTACCTGCGCCGCCTGGGTAAGCGCTGCCACACGGTTATTGCGATAGACGTCGTACACCCCGACCACGTCGGCCAGAAATAGCGCATCGAACCGTCCGCGCTCGAGCAGCTTGGCTAACTCCACCCAGGTTTCCAGGTCGTTATATTGTTCCATCTTATCTTCCGGGCGCACCCATAGCCCGGGCGATTGATGGACCACGCAGTTCATGTGGAAGGCATTAAAGTAGATGCGCTTGTTCATTCGTCTCCGCGCCGTTTCGATTTGCGTTGGGTTGGCTTGAGCGCCCACCCTCGAAGGTTTCCGCTAACCCGCGATACTGCGCGATGCGATGCTGCTCGCTTCCTCACGCCGCGCGATCTCCCCGCGCACGATCGGGATCAATTCTCGGCCATAGTCGATCGCATCTTCAAGCGGGTCGAAGCCGCGAATCAGGAAAGTCGTCACTCCAAGTTCGTAGTAAGCGAGTAACGACTCCGCAACCTGCACCGGAGTTCCTACCAGCGGTGTTGTATTCCCGCGCGCGCCGGTTGCCGCCGCGACCGCCGTCCACAACAGCTGATCGAGCACTTCACCTTTCGCCGCCGCCGCCACCATTCTTTGCGAGCCGACATTTTAGGGCGTTTTACTCGGCGCTCCTAGCATCGCATGCCCGCCGGTTTCTCTGACAGTCTCAATAATTCTCCGCGCTCGCGACCATGCCTCGTCTTCCGACGGTGCCAGGATCGGGCGCATCGATAAGCTGAACCGCACGCCCCTCCCATGCAACGTCGCCGCGGCACGCACGCGCGCATTCGTCTTGGCCGCTTCCGCCAGGGGCTCTCCCCACAACGCATAGACGTCGGCGTGCTTGCCTGCGATTGCGATCGCGGCGTCCGACGATCCGCCAAAATAAATAGGTGGGTACGGCTTCTGCACCGGCTTCACATCCGAGAACGCTCGTCGAAAAGCATAGTACCGGCCCTGATGGTCCACCGGCTTGTCCGCCGTCCATATTCGCCGCAAGACCTCGACGTACTCGTCGGCCCGCGCGTAGCGCTCGTCATGCGCGAGGAAATCGCCGTCCCTGTTTTGATAGGTGTCATCGCCGCCCGAGATAATGTGAACTGCCAGCCGGCCGCCGCTGAAGTGATCGAGTGTCGCGAGCTTGCGCGCCGCGAGCGTCGGTGCGATGAAGCCCGGCCGATGCGCCAGCATCAGCCCGAGCCTCTGCGTTACAAACGCCGCGTATGAGGCAACGATAAACCCGTCCGCGCCATTCGAAAAGTAGCCGATTAGAATTCGATCGAAACCCGCCCGCTCATGCGCTTGGGAAAACCGCCGCACGTAATCGACGTCGATCGTAGCTCCGCGCGGCGGATGAATCTCTGATGCGGGCTGCGTGCCGATCATCCCGATAAATTCCACGCTCATGCCTGCCTCGTCTCCTCGCGCGCGCCTTCACCCCGCTCCGCGGAAATCCCCCCCCCCTGGGACCGGCCCTCCCAGTTCGGCTCGAGTCCGGGATTCTCCCCAACCACACCGTCAGCCTGCCATCCCTCGCCTTCCTCGTGTCCTCGGCCTACCTATTCCGATCCCGTTTCCGACCCCGTCCCGAATGAGGGTGAAATTCTTCACGACATTCGCTCGACTAATGTATCGCGGCCAAAAACCTTTCGCCTTTGGTTCGTTTGCTATGTTTGAACCTTCGTTGGTGTTCAAAACGCGCCGCCCTCGCT
>Ga0206975_1197_pt1 | contig 14316 bp, 8 predicted proteins | sample Alteio_BWOrgHeat_81_FD_152919 | JGI IMG/M metagenome (GOLD analysis project Ga0206975, IMG submission 152919) | Enriched cells from forest soil in Barre Woods Harvard Forest LTER site, Petersham, Massachusetts, United States -... | ecosystem: Environmental > Terrestrial > Soil > Temperate forest > O... | reverse complement strand
GCGTTGATGCTGGAGTACGCGTTCGGACTTCCCGTAGAAAGCGCTCTGGTATGCAAAGCGTTGGAAGATGCACTGCAGACGGGAGCGGTGACTCCGGACATCAATCCGTCTCATGGTGTATCCACTTCTGCTATGGGTGACTTTGTTTCTGCCTTTATCCTGCATGAGGCCATGCAGAGTTTATAAACAGCCCTTGCCCCAGAGGTTTAATGCGCCTGATATTTTTACTACTTTTACAGAAGAGTTACTATAATTTCAAACCAAGAACCTCTTCTCTATGAAAAAATTATTTGTGTGCACCTTATTAAGCTTTGCGATCATCGCCTGTGGTAAAAAAGGAGGCGCTACCGATTCTACGTATACTCCCGCCACTCCCGAAGAAGGTGCCTGGCATACCAATTGCAGTAAATGTCACAGTCTTAAACGCGCCACTCCAAGCGGACATACTGCAACTGAATGGACTTCCATCGTCGACCGCATGCAAAAGAAAAGAGGCGGGGGTCAATTTACAGACGAACAGAAAGTTCTGATCATGAAATACCTCATCGCAGGAGCTAAGTCTTAAATAACCTTTTTCTTTATAAGCCTTTGCAGTTGCCTACCCTCTTAAACGGAGACAGCTGCGAAGGCTTTTTGCTATCTTTGATATTCCGACTATCGCCCTGTGAAACGCTTCCTGAAACCGTGCTTCCTTACGTTTCTTCTCTTCTGCTTCGCTCACATGCTAGTGGGTCAGCAATACCATTTCAAGAACTATTCTGTTACAGACGGAGTGGCTCAAAGTCAGGTATATGCACTTCTGGAAGACAGCCGTGGCTATGTGTGGATGGGTACCCGGGGTGGAGGCTTGACCTGTTATGATGGTATAACCTTTAAATCATATACACTTCGCGATGGGTTGTGCAGCAATTTCATTTGCTGCCTTGCAGAAGATAACAGGCATCGGCTTTGGGTTGGAACCACGAACGGACTCAGCATTTTTGATGGGGTGAAATTTGAGAATCACTACGCTTCCCAAGGTAGCGAGGTTGCCATACAAGTCCTCCTCCAGACCGACACGTCGAGCTTCTTAGCTGCAACAACAGATGGTCTGTTTGTTTTCGATGGAAAGGCATTTAAACCCATTCCGGAATGTTTCCCACACCAGAATGTATTGTCGCTCTTACGGGATCATACCGGAAACATTTGGGCAGGCAGTGCCGAGCATGGACTTGCTCAACTTCTGGGTAGCAAATCGCCCTACACGGTTCAACTTTTTGCCAAAGGAAGTGGACTGGGAAAAGCTGCTATCACCAGTTTGGCAGAAGATGCACATGAGCATTTGCTGGTTGGTACATATGGTTTGGGTGTATTTATTCGTGAGGCCTCCGGCTTCAATCACCTGCCTGCAAACAACACAGAGTTGAATCGAAAAATCATACTGGACATCCGGAGGGATGCTGCCGGAAACTGCTGGTTTGCCACCCTTACGGATGGTGTCTGCAAATGGAGTAACAGTGATAGTACATTGCTATTTTTGAGAGAAGCCGATGGTCTCAGCAATAACCATGTGCGCTGCATCCTGCCCGATAGCCGGGGTGATTTCTGGTTCGGTACTTCCGGAGGAGGAGTCAGCAAATATTCGGGGCAGCAGTTTAACCATTTCACACATGCCAACGGGCTACCCGGAAGCTTTGTGTATAGCGTCTACCGTGACAGCCAGGGCCGTCTTTGGGTAGGATCCGGGGAGGATGGCTTGTGTATCTACAAAGGTGCTTCTTTCCTGCCTTTTTCGCTGAGCCCAAGCTATCATCATGTGAAAGTAAAAGCGATTGCAGAAGATACCGATGGAAGACTCTGGTTTGGCACCGAGGGACAAGGACTCTGCTGCTACGATGGGAAAACAACCGAGTTTCTCCAAGAACTGAAGGGAAAATATATCCGATCTATTGTTTGCGACAGTCAGCACACTATCTGGGTAGCTACGGCAGGTGCCGGTATCTTTAAGATTTTCCGGACAGACAACTCCGGGAAAAAGTGGAAGGTCAAGAATCTAAAAAATCTTCATCGGGCTATTCCCGATCGCATCAATGCCCTGGTTCCAGATAACCGGGGTAGAATTTGGTTCGGTGCAGAAACCGGAGGTGTCGGGTACCTGGAGAACGATGAGGTTGCCCGCCTCTTTACCAAGGAAGATGGGTTGGCAAGCAATGCCATCAAAAGCCTTGCCTGCGATCCGGATGGGTTTCTGTGGATTGGCACTGCCGGTTCGGGAGTAACCCGTATGAATATTACCGACTCTCATTTTTCCTGCGAAAACATTGACATTAAAAACGGCCTTACCTCTGGTAATGTTTACCTCCTTGCTCCTACATCGACTCACCAGCTATTTATCGGTTCCGAAAGCGGTCTGGATAGACTTGAATGGAATGATGATCATCACCTGAAAGAAGTAAAACATTTCGGTAAAGAAGAAGGATTTTCCGGCATCGAAACCTGCCAGAATGCAACCTGCAGGGATACGGACGGCACCTTGTGGTTTGGTACTGTTAACGGACTCACCTCCTTCAATCCTAAAAATAAATCCCCAAACAGGCATCCCCCCATTACCCGTATTACCGGCATCAGCTTGTTTTATGAACCCCTTCAAAAAACCGCCTATGCAAATCACCTAGGTAGCTGGGGACAGCTCGTTCGCCCGCTTGTTCTTCCTTATAACGAAAATCAGCTGGGTTTCGATTTTACCGGAGTCAACCTGTCTGGTCCGGAGAATGTGTTGTTCCGTTGGCAACTGAAAGGTTTTGACAAAGGCTGGTCACCGGCCTCTTCCAAACGCGACGCAACGTATTCCAACCTTCCACCGGGAACCTATGTTTTTGCTGTCAAAGCCTGTAATGAGGATGGTGTATGGAACGAGCAGGAGACAACGGTTTCCTTTACCATTCTTCAACCTTACTGGTCAACCTTGTGGTTTAAAGCATCCATAGCCATATTCACAATCTTTCTGCTCATTGCTCTCTTTCGCTGGAGAGTGAGTCTGGAAAGGAAAAAGGCCTTGGCGGAGCGGGAAAAACTGGAAACAGAAAAAGCATTGATTACGCTCGAGCAAAAAGCCTTACGCTTGCAGATGAACCCGCATTTCATATTCAATGCGCTGAACTCCATTCAGGCTCAGATTTCAGAAAACAACGAACAGGCAGCACGGTATTACCTGGCACGGTTCTCCAAGCTCATGCGTAATACACTTGAAAACTCTCAGCAGACATTTATCACTGTTTCAGCAGAAAAACAAATTTTAGAAAACTACCTTTCTCTGGAACAGTTCAGTAACGATAACCGGTTTGACTATGAAATTCTTCTGGAAGAATCCATTTCGGAGGAGGAAGATATGATCCCTCCCATGTTGGTGCAGCCCTTTGTAGAAAATGCTATTATTCACGGGCTCAAGCACCTGTCGCACAGAGGGAAAATTACAATCCGGTTCTCCCACCTTTTGCATTACCTGGAATGCACGATTACTGACAATGGCATCGGACGTGCAAGAGCGGAAGAGGTAAATAAGGCGCAGCGGGACGCACTGCACAAGTCAACAGCCCTATTGGTCACACAGGAAAGGCTGGACCGGATGAATCCCGATTTGACATTTAAGACCCTCGAGATCAAAGATCTTTTCGACAGCGAAGGACATGCTGCCGGAACCCAGGTCATTCTCCGGATTCCGGTTTAACAAGAAATGTCGTTGCTTTTTTAAAATCCCTACATTTGAAGTCATATGCTCCAGGCCATCATCATTGACGACATCGAACAGGCACGCCGGACCTTAAAAAAGGACCTGGAGACGTATTGTCCGGAAGTAACCGTCATTGGGGAAGCGGGAGGAGTGGTGGAAGGAGCGCGTCTGCTCAAAAAGATTCAACCCGACGTTGTTTTCCTCGACATACAGATGAATGACGGAAGTGGATTTGACCTGTTGGACATTCTAGGTGATATTACTTTCCGTGTCATCTTTACAACCGCTTCGGATGCGCATGCCATCCGGGCTTTCCGGTTTTCGGCTGTGGATTACCTGCTTAAGCCTATCGATCCGGATGAACTGAAGGAGGCTGTTAAAAAAGCGTCTATACAAATTCAGGGGGCAGAAAAAGGAATGGACCTCCTGAAAGAGGTCATGGACAAAAACGGAAAGAAGCCTGAACGGCTGGCGCTCCATTCACTTGACAAGATTCATGTAGTGACCATTGCCGATATCGTGCGTTGCGAGTCCAACATCAACTACACGGAATTTTATTTTACATCCGGGAAGAAGCTGCTGGTTACCCGTACACTAAAAGATTTTGAAGAATTACTTGCCACCCACGGATTCTACCGCGTACACAACTCTCACCTGATTAATACACGGCTGATCAAAGAATTTATCAAGACGGATGGAGGGTATTTGGTACTGCAGGATGGAACCAATATTCCTGTTTCTTCCCGCAAACGCCCGGAAGTGATCCGAATGCTTGAAAATTTGTAGTCGCATTCATCACTTACTCTTAAGCCGCTTTAATTTTGCGAATAAGGTTGGTCTGACCGACAAACTCTCCGCATGTCACCACTGCGCTGACGGTAACACCCAACACTCCGTGCAGGTTGAGATTTTGTCCGGTCAATAAAAGGTTCGGCACCTTTGTTTTGGGGGTGATAAAGGTTTTAAGAGGATCTTTATAATCCTTTTGAATGCCATATAAAGTACCGTCTCTGGAACCGATGTAATCCCTGTAAGTAAGTGGCGTGGACGCTGAATAGGAATGAATGCAATTTCTAATTCCCGGGAAGCGCTTTTCCAGAAACTCCAGAATTTTCTCTGCTTTTCTTTGTTTAAATTCCTCGTACCCTTCTCCCCTGTCTGTAACTTTATTTGGAATGGTGTTAATAGTTCCGGCCCAGGGCTGCATTTCGGAGTAGTGCATGTAACACATTGCCGTCATGGAATCGGCATAGGCTCCCGTACGGGAATTGGGGGCGGTAAAGATAGCCAGACCATCAGGCCAGGTCTCTTCGGTATACGTGGTACCACACCAAACGTTATCGGTAGCGTAATGATAACAGTTGTGATTCAAGTAAGGAAACACATCCTTCTTAAATACGATGTTAAGGATAAAGGCCGAAATGGTATTGTCCAATCCGGTGATACGGGAGCGGTATGCCTGCCTCACATGACTCCCTTCAATCATATCCAGTGTCCGGGAGATATCAGCATTGGAAATAAAATGCTTGGCTTCAATCCTGGAGCCGTCGGCCAGCTCCACCGATTCGATTTCTGCTCCTTTGAAATGAAACTTCCTCGCTTCACTGTAGTTGCGAATGGTTCCTCCCATGGCTTTGATAGCCTGAGAAAGGTGTTTACTTATCTGCGCTCCACCATCCACGCATTTCCAGGAACTTTCGATGTAGGTATTCACAACCAGTGCATGTACATACAAGGGAGTACGCCCTGGAACACCGGCATATAAAGGATTAGAGCCGGCCAGGACATTTTGCAGTTTGTAATTCGAGGTGATCGATTCGATGTATTGTTTAGTGTCCGTTTCCAAAAATCCGCTGGTGGTCAACAAGTCTTTCGGTTCTTCGCCCAACCGGTAAAGCGGGAAATAGTCGCAGATCTCCTGCATCTTATTCGCATAGCGCTGAATGTTGTCCCGCTCTCCCGGAAACTGCTCGGCAAGTACATTTACAAAATTGGTATATCCCTGGGCATGGCGATAACGCGTTTCATCTCCTTCAAAAGAAATGACATCAAATGCATCCATGTCCATGCGTTTGAGGTTGAGCTTATCCATCAGCCCGAAATACTTGAAATATTGATAGAGATTCTGCCCTTCCTCCAGGCCTCCGATGTAATGAATACCTGTATCAAAAATGGCTTTATCTCTTGAAAATATCTGAAGGCTGCCACCCAGCTGTCTGTTCTTTTCCAGAATGCATACGTTATAGCCTTCTTTGCTGAGGATAAACCCAGAACAAAGGCCACCTAAACCGCTTCCGATAATGACGATATCGTATTTACTCATGAGCTTGGGGAGAAGTGTCTTTATGCCTGACGACAAAGATAATATTTGATGTCAGACGGGTGTTGTCAATTATTTCATACGACAGCTGTGGCAAGGCTTGCAGCGTTTCTTTTATTTTTTGAGCAGAGGTGAAATGCAATCCGCTTCCGCTTGTTTTGTTGAAGCCAAGCACACGGGTAGAAAAAAACTCGGTGTATCGGGTACCCCAATGACGCTTGGCCATGTCTTTGTTGGCATCGCGGATGAGTAACATGCCTCCCGGCTTTAATTTCTCTGCACACCTGCGAATCAATGCGGCTTGCTGCGATTCTTCCAGGTAATGCAACACATCACTTATTACAAAAGCATCACTTTCGGGAAAGTCGTAAGTGGTAACATCTCCACACGCAAATTCCATGTTCGGGGTTCGAGACACACAGGCTGCGGCAACATCAATTTTCTCCGCATCATAATCCACTCCGTGTAACTTTCTTTCGGGAGAAGTGAAGCCTAACATATAGGGCAGAAAGCCATAGCCGCATCCAACATCTGTAATCAATCCTCTTTTAGGAAGCAAGGAATCGAACAAGCGGTAGTTTCCTTCCAACGACACTTTGATGCGGCAATACCATTCCAGTACCGGGCCTTTATAAATGTAATTGCGAATGAGGCGTGACCGGAAATAATCAGGGGTTTCTACTTGCTTGCGCAACAGTGCATATTCCTCCCGCATGTGACGGCAAATGCCTTTTGTTTTTTCCTGATACGTTTTTCCATAACGGGAGTCATCCGGACGAATTCTTTCGAGGAGCTTCACAGTGAGCTTTCCTTCCTTAAAATGAAAATCTCCTTTCGTCACACAGTCCCCTGCACCGTGAATCAGTACAGGTAAGATATCTATCTGCAATTGCTCGGCCAGCAAAAAAGCGCCTTTGTGAAAACGGTGTATCTCGTTGTCGGTAGAACGTGTACCTTCGGGGAAGATGAGCACAGAATAACCTTTCTCCACCATTGCTTTCACCTGTTCAAATCCTCCTTCAAACCCTCTCGACGCAGGATAATAATCGGCAAAGCGTGCAATCCTGCCGTAGAATGGAGATTTCCAGACCCAGTCGCTCGTAAAGGCGATTATTTTAGGATGGAGCATGAGCGTTAGACCCAGGTCAATATGACTCTGATGATTGGCAATGATGATAGCGGGTTTGGAGAAGTCTTCTTTCCGTTCATTGATTATTGTTTTCTTAACCGTTACAAAGAGGTAAATCATCCCCTTACAGGTCCATTGAATAATGCGGTGAAAAAACAATTTCTTCCTGTCAACCGGAGCGGGAACCAGGAAGAAGAGCAGGAACCCTATTACATTAACCAATATGCTGCCGACAGTAAACATCAGGAAGCCCATCAAGGTGATGAGCAAATTAAGAGCGGTATATGGAAGTAACTTACGCTTGGCCCTGTCGAGTATGAGGAAATTATACAGGAGGGGTTGTGTGATAAACGAGATGAACAACACCGTAAACATCCCGATGATGGTAATGATGGCTATGGATCGCAATGCAGGATGCTTAGCGAAAATAAGCACGCCAATGCCGATGATGGTTGTTACAGCCGACATGAAGATGGCTGTTTTATACGAATCCAGATTCTTACGTCCGTATTTGTATTCGTTTTGCAACCCGTCCATGATGAAGATACTGTAGTCATCCCCCAGGCCGAAAATAAAAGTGGAAATAATGATGTTGATGATATTGAACTTCAGTCCGAACATACCCATCAATCCCAAGATCCACAACCAGCTGATAAACATGGGCAGGAAGTTGATCAGTGTCAGCTCAATCCTTCCGTGAGAAAGCAACATGAATCCGAGCACGAGCAGGGAAGTCATGACGAGGATGAGCATAAAGTCAGAACTGATGACATCCACAAACTGAGAAGTCATGAATTGTTTGTCGAACACCACCAGGTTGGGTTTGTTGGCAAAGGCGTCGTATACGAGTTGCTTGTCTTTCCCATCTACCTTCACCATGGTCACTACTGTCGTCAGCGCTTTGTTTTCAGTAATCCAGTCGTTCAGCACCCGTTTACGCAAGGTATCCATGCCGCTTTGGTCTAGCTTGCTGAAGTTACGGTCAAGCAATGCATAGAAGTCGGCAAACGCTTCGTCTTTAAATTTGAAGTTTCGCCCCAGCTGCACCAGGTTTTTTTTCAAACTATCTTTCCTGTTCTCTGTCCAAAAGTTCTTCCAACGAGCGATCCGTACTTGCTGGGAAGAATCCGATAACAGCAGCGTACTGACAGAAGCATATTTCTTGACAATACCTTTAGCCTTTAGTGCTTCCAGGGTAGCCAGATTTTCTTCGCTGTGGCGCAAGGCCGAATTCAGGTCTTTCCCGCTGGCCACCAGATACACCGATCGCAGAGAAAGGTTATTTACCTCATCCAGGTGTTTCTGAGCTTTTTGCAGCGTTTCATCCTGGTAATTGATTTTAAGCATGTCGCTTTCAAAACCAACATTTCCGGCAGTGAAGAAGAAAACAACCGTGAGGATAAGAGAGCAGAAAAGCACGATCTTGTTTTTATCCAGGCGGTAAGCCACCATGCGCTCTACAAAATTCAGTTCCGGCTCTCCGGCCGTATGCTCTTCTGTTGCTGCTTCGAACTTGAGCAGGTGAGGCAGCACGACCAGCGTAAACAACACGGCACCGATAAGACTGAAGCCGGCAAACAATCCAAAGTCGTGCAGGGCTTCCGACTTCACGAATATCAGACTGATGAATGCCCCTACGGTAGTGATGCAACCGATGAGCATGGGAGCTGTCAAGTCGCGGATGACGTTTTCTACATTGCGCTCCCTTTTATAATGGGTAAAGAAGTGCATGGAATAGTTGATGGCAATGCCCAGGATAACAGAACCGGCTCCCAAGGCAATGGCACTCACCTCTCCTTTTATCAGGTAGAGCACTGCCAGGGCAAAGGCTGCCCCGAAAACAACAGGCAATACAATGAGAAAGATGATCAATTTGTTTCGGAAAAAGAGGCTCAGCACCAGCACGATCCCGAACAACGCGAGCATGGTGGTGAAAATGGAGTCGGTTTTTATTTGCCGGGCATTACCTACCGATACAGCCGTAGCACCATAATACTCCACCTGTACCTTGCCCTTGTTATATGCCGACACATTGTGAGTAATGCTATCGAGCGCAGTAATCAGTCTTTCATTCTTGGCTGTTTCACCCGATGTGGAGGCTGGTGTAAGGAAGAGTAACAGGTTCTTCCTGTCTTTCGTCATCACATAACCTTCATTGATTTCGAAATGCTCGTCGAACTGCAGGCTTTGCATCTTTTTTAGTGCAAGAGGTGTCAGGCTTAGCGGATCGCGACGGATAAAGCGGGAGAACACCACACTGGAAGGACTGAGCAGGGTGCGGTAGTCGGCTTTTAAAATCCGGTCGAGGCTATCTGCAGACAGCATCTGTCCGATCTTCGCATAGTCTTTCTCTTCCAGGAACAGGGGCAGGTTTTCGTAAAATGTCTGGTACACCTGCAACATTAAATCATCCGACACCCGGTAGGTGAAGTCACGGATGTATTCCTTGCCCAGGACTTTTTGTATGGCCGCATGTACCGAGTCGGCCGAAGCCATGAGGGTAGTTGGGTCTGCCGCGGCAGTGCTGTCAGATGCAAAGATGTTGATGATCAGCTTGTCTTTGATCTTCAGGTTTTGAAGCACAAAATTGATCTTGTCTATCTTCGGATCTTTCGGGATGAAACGTGTGATGTCCTCTTCCAGCTTGATACGTGAACCAAAATATCCGGAAAAGGCCATCACACCCAACACACCCAGTAAAAAGAGCAGGCGGTGTTTTCTGAAAAAACGATAGAGGGAGATGGCGCTGTTCATGTGCGGGCGGCAGTTGCTTTTTTCCGGCCGGAGATATTCAGCAACAGATAAGTGAGTAATCCAGCAAACACGGCAGCTACCACAGATAAGGCTGTGGCGCCGATAACGTATACATAGAAATTATAGGCATTGGCTTTAAGCAGCTCCATATTCAGCCCGCTGAACTTCAGCGTCACCGTGTGCCCGGTGAGCAGCTCTCCTGTTTTCAGGCTACCATACAGGATAAGTGGAATCATAGGAGGAACACTGATATTGGCACTCAACGCTACAATGGCTTTGTTGAGTTTAAAGAAGATGGCCGCAAAGATGGCCGCAGCCAACTGGAAGCCCCAGATGGGTACAATGCCGAAAAAGATGCCGACAGCCACTGCCATCGCTTTTCTGCCGGGGGATTCGCCGGTATCGAGCAGATTTTTTTGAAGGAAGGCGCGAAAATGTGCAGGATGCAGGTGACGAAGCAAACGCAAGGGCCGATACCAAAGGAAGGCACAAATCACCAGCCAGGTATTCAGGAAACTGATGCGTGTAAAATCTTTTCCCGGGCGGAAATGCGAGATGCGCTCCTCCGGCTTGGCATAATACACGTTAACCGGTACCGATATCACCGGTATATTGTTCCAGGCCGCTTTGACAATCACCTCTATCTCAAATTCGAAGCGGGAAGTAAAGAAGCGCAGCCCTTTCATCCGTTCAACCGGATAAAGCCGAAACCCGCTTTGTGTATCCGGTAACCGGATACCGGTTTCCACCACGTACCAGAAATTGGAGAAACGGTTTCCGAAGGTGCTTTTGCCGGGTACATTGTCAACTGTCATATTCCGCGCACCAATAATCAGCGCATCGGGGTTTTCTTTGATCTTCTCCAGAAACAAATGAAAGTCGGAAGGAAAGTGTTGTCCGTCGCTGTCAATGGTAATGATGTAACGGTAACCGGCTTCGCGCGCGGCAGCAAATCCATGCCTCAGAGCCATGCCTTTTCCCTCATTAAGGGGATGGGTAATCACCGTAAGCTGAGGAAAACGTTGGAGGATACTTGCCGTATCGTCGGTGGCGCCGTCGTTTACAAGGATAATCCGGTCGGTATATTCCAACACGCCATGGATAAGCTGTTCCAGCGTTTTGGCATTGTTATAGGTTGGGATCAACACTCCACACCCGAGGGTAAGAAATAAATCAGAAGAGGCTGACTGGGGAGTGTTCACCGGCATGAGCAGGACCTTAAACGGGTTAAACTTCCTGTGCCGCCCTTTGAATCTTTTGGAGGGTTTGGAGGAAACTTAAACAGTTTGCTAAATTTGAACAAAAATAACATTATTCTCCTACTTTTTCATGCGTAAAACCCACTTACTGCCGCTTCTTTTGCTGCTTTTGTTTTCTTTTTCGATATCGTCCCAGGACAATAACGACAAACACGCAAAACGCAAGAAAGAGCCTAAGAAAAAAGAGAAAAAGGAGAAAAAACTTCCCGAGAATATTGTAGAGATTCCTAAAGTATTCGCCCTGAGGCCCAAATATGTGCTTCCATCCACCCTCCTGGATGTCACCAACAGGGATGGAAAGGGCCTTCGCTTCAATTATGCTCCGTTTATTACCGGTGTGGTAGGTGCCGGGGTTACCATTAAAAGCGTTTACGTATCTTATTCAATGACGTTGCCCAACACTACGGCCATGGAACTGAAATATGGGAAGACCGATTTTTATGACATCGGACTTACCATTCAAAACCGCATCGTGGGGGTTGATTTGTATTACCAGGATTATACCGGCTTCTACCTTCTCCACCCCGAAAAATATTATCCGGGTTGGAGTGCTTCTGATCCCAACCCCCAAAAGCCTTCGCTCCGTACCATCAATGCCGGCATGAACCTCACTTTTGTGACCAACCACAACTTTTCACCCAATGCCGCCTTTGCCCAAAACGAACGCCAGAAAACAAGCTTCGGAGCCTTTCTGATAAGCATCACCGAACGGTATACACGCCTCTCGAACGACAGCTCTATCGTGCCTCCCACAGATGCAGCTAATTTCCCTTCACTGGTGAAACTGCGTTTGGGAAACTATTATTCCAGCCTGTTGTCTGTAGGGTTCGGGTATTCCTTTGTACATAAAAAGTTCAGCGTAACTCCTGTGTTCCTGGCTGGAACAGGCTTACTGGGAGAAGATAATGCGTTCGATCACGGGAGTAATACCCAATTAAAGGTGCCGGTTTATGCCGATTTTAAAATGGCCATAGGCTATAACGGCAACCATTTTTACACCAACCTGATCCTGAATGCCGAGCTCAACTCCCTTCCTATAGATGAAACACGGCTGAGGATTTATCATGGCTCCCTGGAATTTGGTGTCGGGGTGAGGTTCTGATTGGATGCTTTTTCCGGGGTTATGATTCTTTCTCCAACAATATTAACTTTACAGGGCTAAAAGACTTTTCCCCGAATGAGAAACATTCTAGTATTTGTATTGTTCTGCAGCTTTTCTTGCATGTACTCCCAACAGGTGGTGAAACAACCTACCGTTGAAGAGCAGGGCCTGGTAAAATGGATTTCTTTCAACGAAGCTATTGAGCTGAACAAGAAACAGCAGAAACCCTTCCTGGTAGATATCTATACCGACTGGTGCGGATGGTGCAAACAAATGATGCGTACCACTTACACCGACCCCAACCTGGCCGGATACATCAATACCTGGTTCTACCCCGTAAAGTTCAATGCCGAAGGACATGACACCATCGAGTATCAAGGTGTGAAATACGTGAACCCCGGCAAGGAGCCCCGTTCCACCCACCAGCTGGCAATCAAATTCCTGGGCAACAAACTTTCCTATCCCTCCACTATTTTTATCAGCAACAATTTCCAGTTCCAGCTCAATACTTCCGGCTACCTGGATAACCGGCAGATAGAGCCTATCCTGGTGTATACCGTCGAAAACATTTACCGCACCACGGCTTATGAAGAGTTCAAAACTCATTTTCAAAAGGCGTTCTATGATACCACCAAATCCAAAGAACCTCCTGTAAAGATGTATAGCCTGGCCGAGGCGGAGAAGCTCAACAAGAAAGCCCCCCGCAAGATCCTCCTCGACATTTATACTACCTGGTGTAACGGTTGCCAGGTGATGAACAAAACCACCTTCAGCGACCCCCTCATCAAAGACTACCTGAGCAAACACTATTACCTGGTGGACCTGAATGCAGAAACAAAAGACAGTCTGGTATTCAAAGGCAAGACTTATTACAACAAAGGAAACAACGGCACCCCGTTTAATGATTTGGTCATGGAACTCTCGCACCGGAACCTGAGCCTCCCCACATTGCTCGTCCTTGATGAGAGTGAAGCCATAATTGACACGCTGCCTTTTTATATTTCACCGGAAACCCTCGAACCAGTCCTCCAGTTTTATGGGGAAAATGCATACAAAACAGAGAAATGGGCAGATTACGTGAAGAAGTTCTCGGATAAAAAGATGGAAAAAGCCAGTCAGAAAGAGAAAAAGTGAAGGAATTATCTCCTTTTCAGCCCAAATCTTCGGAGTGAGTCTTAGTTCGCACAATGTCGGTGATATCTCGACGTGAGTTGTTCAACAATGTCACAAATAGCTCGCACACTCGTCTTCAGTTAAACCACAATCGAGTACAATTCAAGGCAACTTTTCAACTTTCGTTCATTTCTCGCCTACAATTCATGCACGATTGCAAAATGTGCGTCTTAACTCGTTCCCGGTAAGAGATCATTTGTTCAATGTCGTTGAACTCTCGTCTTCAGTTGTTCTACATTTGTAAAAAGAGCACTGCCTGACGTCGATCATGCTTTCACATTTGTAAACATATGAACGACTTTGATGCAATGTCGATGAACTTGAGTCGAATGTTCAACGACTTTGTGCGAATGTTCATGAACCGACGCAGATATATCATGCACTTTGTGCAACTGTTCAAGACCTCTGGTCGAATTAGCTTCGAATGTCACACACTTTTCAATCACTTTAGGCAACTGATCAACGACATTTGAGCTTTTTGCTTGCACATTCGACGAGCTACGTTGAACAAAGGAACGATGTAGCACCCACTTCGTCGGGTGTACATGAACTTAGCGCGTAAAACGTAGGGTATTAGTCAATCACCTTAAACTTCCCTTTAAACTTCAGGTAAGTTACCGCCTCCCAGCGGATAATGGCACTGATCTCGAGCAGATCGGGAGCGGAGTAGCGGAAATCGTATTCAATAAAAAAGAAAGGATTCTGGTTTGGGTTGATGATGGCCATGAACTTGATATTATCGCCGTCTGTCATCAGCAGATTCTTATGCTCATGCTGCATCATCACTTCCTTAATCATCTGGATCAGACAAACGCCCGGAGCAACCGGCACCTGTGGAAAGTGGCCTTTGTATACGGGGTGATTCACATT
>Ga0206975_1193_pt1 | contig 14571 bp, 11 predicted proteins | sample Alteio_BWOrgHeat_81_FD_152919 | JGI IMG/M metagenome (GOLD analysis project Ga0206975, IMG submission 152919) | Enriched cells from forest soil in Barre Woods Harvard Forest LTER site, Petersham, Massachusetts, United States -... | ecosystem: Environmental > Terrestrial > Soil > Temperate forest >... | reverse complement strand
GCAGCAATTTGGAACAGTCATGCGCTATTATGCGATTCTCTTACATCACCCTAAACTTGATATAGAAGTGATTCGGATATTTAATAACCAAGGAAATGTAACGGAAACAGCAAAAAAAATTATTCATCTAGGTCTCGAAAACAAGACGATAGCTCAGATGCACCAAGAGAGTGGGCTACACAAAGATAAGATAATTAACGGAATATATTTTTATCTGAATCCAGCGGAGGAAGAAGGACTTTATAAGAAAATAAAACAACTTCCTATTTCTGAACAATTTATTTTTCGTTTTCCCTATGTAACATCAGAGCTAGATACGGCACTTTTGGCGACAACAGGGGGGGGCATGCCCTTACAGTTCTATACAGAAAACGGAAAGATGCACCATCTATTTGCTACCATAGGTATTATGCAATCTTTATTCCAAGTCATGTATCCTACAACTTTCACTAGAATAAATCCAGTTTTGGGAGATTCTACCCTGGAAGACATACGCAAGAACGGTTTGTTACACACGCGAGACAATTTTGTTTCTTTTCCAGACCTTCCCGCTCCAGAAAAAGCAGACAATCGAGTAACTGGGACAGAATATTCATTCACTCGACATGATGATTACCATGGTTGGACAACAAGTGCCATTCCAGATGAACAACAAAAGAAGTCTATTCAAATATCGGATATGGTTCAAAAATATATCTCTAACTATCCAAAAGCTGAAAAGCTCGTGGCAGGCCTGATTGATATGGATTATCCTCTGTCTAGAAAAGAATGGCGAAATCCTGATCTAACAGCTAATCAGGTCCTCACAAACGAAATAACTACCTTATTATCTAAAGAGACATTTCCGGGTTTATCACAAATTAAACGAGAAATTGCTAAGTCTGGTATACTCGATGAGTCGCTAATTAAAAAACACTCTACTTTTTGGCTAAATTAAAACTTCCAAATAAAAAAAATGCAAGTCTATTTGCACATTGATTTTTAATCCCCATTTTCCTATGCTTTTGTGCTAAAGTATACCCAAGTGATCTCAAAATTTGGGTATAAATTCAAAACTATATACTGGAGTATCGACCATGGCAAGAAAACGTGAAAAAATAAAAATGAAAAGTTCTAAAAGTCATCATCATTATTATACTACAAAAAACAAGACGACAACCCCCGACCGCTTGACTTTAATGAAATATGATCCGACACTTCGAGAGAGAGTAGAGTTCAAAGAAACAAAATAACCTTCGAGAAAGAATGTTTGAGCTTTCTATCGCTTGTAAGTACCTTTCTCCTCGTAGGCGACAGCTCTCTGTCTCAATCATTAGTCTTATTTCCGTTATCGTCATCGCTCTTGTGGTATGGTTAATCGTTGTTTTTTTTTCGGTCACAAATGGTCTTGAAAAAAATTGGATTCAAAAACTCATCGCTTTGACGGCGCCGGTTCGAATCACCCCGACCGAAGCTTATTACCATTCTTATTATTATCTCATCGATTCCATCAGCGACTCTTCTGGATATTCCAAAAAATCAATCCGTGAAAAAAAAGAAAGCGTTGTTACTAATCCTTATGATCCCACAATAGATGAAGAAGTACCACCTTCTTGGCCTTCCCCTGATCTAAATGCCCAAGGGGAACTAAAAGATATCGTGCGATTAGCCTATGAGGCAGTGGAAGAACAGTCTGTCATTGCCCCTATAGAACCGCAAGATTTTGAGCTAACCTCTACATACATTCGTCTTCATCTGCTTCGACCTGCAGATACCCTACAAAACTCTTCTTTCAACCAAGTTTCACAATCTCTTCTTGCTTATCCTGTCTATATGAGTGCTTTAGAGAAAAACAATCAAAGCCTCGCACAAACTTTCTTACCAATCAATGGAACTGATCTTGCCAATCTTTTCCTTTTGCTTGGCATGCGACATCCTATAGAAGATGAATCTCCTTATGAAGCCCCCGTCCCAATTGATCCATCTGGTGTGCAAAAGAGAATGAATGATTTTTTTCAATTCGTTCAGGTAAACACTTTACAAACTACAACAGCCGGATGGGTGATTCCCTCTTCTCTTATTCCGTCGCAAGGCTCTTGGAAAGGGTGCGCTATTGTAAAGAATGACCAAATCACCCATTTTGTTGTGGCTCCCTCTTTCGATTCTTCCGATCTACAACAAACATTACAAGAACAAGGGTACCAGACCTTTCCCGCTACACTTCTTTTGAAAGGAGATCAATATTCTCTTCTGACGGATCAGAAACAATGGGACTTACCAAAAAAAGTCCCATTACTAATGATGGGCGGCTTTTCATTTCCGGCTCATTTGATCTCCACATCCCTCCAAGAGGCAAGAAGTCCACAAGATGTTCGATTTCAAGTCCATTTCCAATTGCAGGGAATTGATATCGAAGGAGAAATTCCGTACAAAGGGGTAGAAATCGAAAAAGCATTAGTACAAAACAAAATCGCAGAAGACAGCTCCAACATCATCCCTTTTTGGTTCCATAGCTCCACCAACCGAAATAATAAAATTTCCCATGTCTTACCAAATAATGAAAAAATGGGAGAAGGAATCATACTTCCGAGAAGTTTTCGCGATGCAGGAGCTCTCTTAGGGGATCGAGGTTCCCTCACTTACTATTCTCCTACTACAAGCACATGGCAAGAACAACACATACCGATTTATGTCGCCGGATTTTATGATCCAGGCATCATTCCAATTGGAGGAAAATTTATCTTAGCGAGTCCTGAGACAACAGCCATTATTCGGAGTTCTCATCAGCAAGAAGAACCCTCTATGCAAACAACAGGCATCAACATTCAGTTCAATCCTCTTGATAAGGCTGATCAGATAAAAAAAGGGATTATAGACTCTCTCAAAAAGAAAGGAATTCATCGTTATTGGAACGTAGAAACATACCAAGAATACGAGTTTACTAAAAATATCATACAAGAATTACAAAGCCAAAAAAATTTATTCATGCTCATTGCGATTATCATTATGGTAGTGGCTTGTTCTAATATCATTTCAATGCTGATTATCTTAGTAAATGATAAAAAAAGGGAAATTGGAATTTTGCGCTCAATGGGAGCTTCGTCAAAAAATATTGGATTGATCTTTGGAATTGCAGGAACCTTAATTGGAGTAGTAGGAAGTATGCTTGGGATTGCTGGAGCTATACTTACATTGCGACATCTCGATCTTTTATTCGCTTTGTTAAGTAGATGGCAGGGACATGAAATGTTTAACATCCAACTGTACGGACAAGTCATTCCACAAGAGCTAAGTATAGAAGCTCTTTCTTTTGTCATTATCATTACCGTATCTATTTCGCTCTTTGCAGGTCTTATTCCAGCAATAAAAGCTTCTTTATTGCGTCCCTCTCAAGTTCTTCGATCTGGAGGCTAAATGAACCCTCCTATTCTTGAAGCAAAAAACATTTCCAAGACCTTTCACTATCCTAAAAAAATCCAAATCCTCACGGGAATTTCTCTGCAAATTTTTCCTGGAGAGTCCATTGCAATTGTGGGAAGATCAGGAGAAGGGAAAAGCACGCTACTTCAAATTTTAGGAACCTTGGAAACGACTTGTAGTGGATCTATTTATGTTGATGCACAGGAAGTCACAAGTTCGAATGCCACACAAATACGAAATACAAAAATTGGATTCGTTTTCCAAGACTTTCATCTCCTAGAGGACTATACAGTACTTGAAAATGTGTTAATGAGGGCAAGAATCGCAAGGATGTCTATTGGATCTGGAAGTATGGCCCGAAAATCTGCATGTGAACTATTGGAAAAAGTAGGACTAGCCGACCGAGTAAATTACCACACAAAATTATTATCGGGAGGAGAAAAACAAAGAGTCGCTTTGGCAAGAGCGATGTGCAACGATCCTTCCGTAATTCTAGCAGATGAACCCTCTGGCAATTTAGATAGAGATACAGCACAGATTATTCATGACTTGCTTCTTCGATTCCCACAAGAAGAAGGAAAAGCTCTTTTACTTGTCACTCATGACAGAGAATTAGCAAAACGGTGCACTCGAAACTATGAATTGCGAAATGGGCAATTGCACCCTATCCAATAAATCTCTTACATACTTAATCCCATCCCCTTACCCAGCTTTCTACAAAATGCAGTGCAGAGTCCCAGAGATAGACTCTAAGCCCAGAGCATTCTTAGTTACTCACGTTACGCACTGAACTTAATCTCGATCTTGATCATGATCTTAGAGACTGTCCACAAACCATGGTTAGGATGCTTTGCTGCTAGATTTTGCTAGAAACGAACAAAAATTTTTCGCCATATTTTTTAATATGGCGAAAAATTTTTGTTCGTTTCTATCGAAACTCTAGCACACAAATCATCCAACCGAGGTTTGTGGACAGTCTCTTAATCTTGCTTTTCTTTAAATGATCAGAGTTTGATTTCTTATGTCCCAGTTCGGTCATGAAACGCTCAACGTTTACCAAGGATCCATTCGTTTCATTACATGGGTTAGCGAACTGCTGGAGACCATTTCTAAAAATCTTGCTGTCCATAATCAACTAGACCGTGTCAGTAGCTCAATCCCTGAAATGTGTGAGGAAAAAGATCAAGATTAAGCAAGATCAAGATCAAGATTAAGATCATTTTCGTAAGGTGAGTTAGTTAAAAAAAATAATCGATTTTTATTTTTTATTCAAAAATTATATGTATAATATAAATTAACATTTTAGAATAGAAGTAAAAGAAAAATACATGTATTATATAATTACATTTTATATAATAATTGTTTTATTTTGAAAACTTTCTTTTCTCATTATCTTCTTCCTGAAAAAATATATACTCCAAAAAATGATCTTTTTTGGAAGTATAGCCAGGAACATTTTTCAATTGGATGGCATACATGGCAAATCACGCATGTATTCATTGCGATTCTCGAAGCTATTCCTATAGTGGGGCAAATCCTTTCTTTTGTGGAAAGGCATTTTGCTCTTTATCGCCATGAAAAAGCCAAAACAATTCAAAAGGTATATCGTACCCATTTAGCTAAACGCCATAAAAAGGCTGCTATTGCGCTACAGACTGCATGCTTGGCATACTTAACTCGGGTTGAAGCTCAAAGAAAAATCAAGGCGTATCAAACCATCCAAAAGATATGGCGTATTCGTATAGCTAAAAGAGAATTAAGTAGGCTGCAGGTTGAAAAAGAGCTTGAGAAGCAGCAAGCGGCTGAAACCATCCAAAAGATATGTCGTACCCGTTTAGCTAAAAAAGAACTAACTCACAAACGCAATATAAAGGCTGCAATTGCACTACAAAGTGCGTGTAAAGTAGTGTTAACACAGCGGGCAGCTCAAATAACAAAGCGAGCAGCTCAAATAACAAAAAGGCGCTTGCTTACTTGCCCAAAATTATACTCCTCCTCTAAGGCCCTTTCACCTATTTTTGGGTTTTTATCTTCACAGGATTTAGTCCAAGCATCTCTTGTTTCGCACATATGGCGAGATCAAACTCGGATGGAAAATTTTTCTGCAGGCCAATGTCTTTTACGTACTCCAGGTTTAACAACACCAATCCGTTTAGATGGATTTGGAATTTTTTCAACAAACAGTATTTTTGGTTCAAGAGAACAACGAGAATTTCTATTTAAAGCAAGATTTCTTCGTTCTGAACTATGGTATAAAAATGATAAGGAACGAATAGTTAGAGATAGTTCTCACCTATACCCTTCTTCGAGAATTAACATAGAAAATGAAAGTATCTATACCAGCGGTTTTTACGCAACAACATTTAAAAGCAACAAGGGAACTATTGTTATATGGCCAAATGGTGATGCGGTGCGTCTAACGGACGATCAAATTGGTGGGGGATCAAGCAAAACCGTGTATAAAGCGTATGATCTTAGAAGTAGAATCGCTTATGCAGCCGCTTGTACTATGGACCGAGAATGTGATCCTGAAATTTATAGATTTCTCAAAGGTAAACGGGGAATTGCACAAATTTACAACGATGTGTACGGTGAATTTTATGAATATGCAAATTCGACAAAAGGTCCAAAAAGGTATTTTTTTTATGGTGAACTGTATGACACTGATTTAAGCAAAAGGCTAGGGTACTGTTCGTTAGAAGACGTACAAGTAATTGTAAAAGATCTCTTGTATGCAATTATCGCTTTAGAAGGAAATGATCCTAAGGGAGATTGGATACAGCATGGCGACATAAAAGACGCAAATATATTCTTAAAAATCGACAAAACAACAGATCGTGTGGTAGGGGCTTATTTAGGGGATTTTGGAATGGCTGCAAAATACAAAACAATAGAAGTCGATGAAGAAACGTTAAAAATGCAGAAAAAAAAGTTTGGAGCTCCACGCTACGCAAGTCGAGAAACCCAAAGGAATACATTTATGAGTTCCGTATTTCACCAAATCAAAAAGCGTTGCGAAAAAGGACTTAAGAACAAAGCTCCTCTAGCCGATCTGTGTATCGGGGATCCCACTTGTCAAAAACTCATGGAAGAATTGGAAAAGAAATATGGTTATATTTTGGAAAGAAGATATTTTCACTTGCAAGACTAAGTCATTAGACTTCTTTCAAAATTTCAAGCAAATTGAACATAAAGACACGAAGAAGTCTATAAAATACCGTTTATTATTCACATTACACATTTCTCGATCTTAATCATGATCTTTTTCCTCATACATTTCAGGGATTGAGGTACTGGCACGGTCTAGTTGATTATGGACAGCAAGATTAAGATCATTTGCGTAAGGTGGGTTTATTATTCGTGAAACACCGTCTTGTACTATGATTTGATGCGAGATTTCATCCTCACTCTTTGTGCCTTAGTGTCTTTGTGTTGCATTCTTATTGGAGAAAAATTCGCAAGCGCTGTGCTTTCTACCGCTCTGCGTTGGTCAGTTCTTCCATAAGCTTGGATATTAATTCCCCTAGCTCTTGATTTTCTGTTGTAGAAATTTTTTGCATATTCTCGTAATGATGTCCCATTGCAATGCAAAATTGCTCGAACTTTCTTTCTTCTTCAACTCCTGTAAGAGATTTTTCCTCTGCTTCCCTCTCTGAGGCTAATATTTTTTCATTTGCTAGAAAAAGTTCGCGACGAACAGCGTCAAGTACATTGCATTTTTCCTGAAACTGATTTTTGAGTTGCATATACATCGCTTCTATTTTTCGATCATTTTCAGATGGAAAAGAGCCATTTTTTTTGCTTTCATCTTGTTGCGCTTTACAGGCTAAGAGACATTGGTCTCTTTCTTGGATGATTCTCTGCTTTTCTTCTTGTATTCTCTCTATCTTTTCCGCGTGATTTTTTGCGTCTTGCTGCGCCTTTTGTAGTGTTAAGGCGTAGTCATCTCTTTCTTGGATGATTCTTTGCTTTTCTTCTTGTATTCTCTCTATCTTTTCCGCGTGATTTTTTGAGTCTTGTTGTGCCTTTTGCAGTGTTAGGACGTAGTCATCCCTTTCTTGGATGATCCTCTGCTTTTCTTCTTGTATTCTCTCTATCTTTTCCGCGTGATTTTTTGCGTCTTGTTGCGCCTTTTGCAGGGTTAAGACGTAGTCATCTCTCTCTTGGATGATTCTTTGCTTTTCTTCTTGTATTCTCTCTATCTTTTCCGCGTGATTTTTTGAGTCTTGTTGTGCCTTTTGCAGTGTTAGGACGTAGTCATCCCTTTCTTGGATGATCCTCTGCTTTTCTTCTTGTATTCTCTCTATCTTTTCCGCGTGATTTTTTGCGTCTTGTTGCGCCTTTTGCAGGGTTAAGACGTAGTCATCTCTCTCTTGGATGATTCTTTGCTTTTCTTCTTGTATTCTCTCTATCTTTTCCGCGTGATTTTTTGAGTCTTGTTGTGCCTTTTGCAGTGTTAGGACGTAGTCATCCCTTTCTTGGATGATCCTCTGCTTTTCTTCTTGTATTCTTTCTATATTCTGTGTTTTGGATAATAGGTCTTGGCGTAATAATTCCTGTTTTCCTTGCACCGCTGTTAATTCATCTCGAGCTGCTATAGAAAAGTGGTAGAAAGTTTGTTTTTCTTTCTCTTTTTTTTCGAGTTTATCTGTGGATGCGGTAAGTTCAACGAGTAAATTTTCTTTTTCTGACTTCCACTGTTTTTCAGCCTCTTTCCACTGGGCATCGACAAAAATAAAATTATCTAAACGACTTTGGGATTCTAATTTTGTTTTAGCTAGAAGACTCTCTGCTTCTTCCAACGACAAGAGAAAAATGACGAAAGAAAAGGCAATGGCTAATGAAAGACCTACGTACCAATACCGTTCGTATAGCGGCAAATCCCGATATACAATTGCCGAAGCAATGAAAAGAATGACTATAGCACTTGCTATTCCTTTGGTTTTCCACCAAATGCATAAAGGAATTCCAGCTAAAGCAGCAAATGGCAAATACCAGTGCGGGGAAAGTTTAAATAATAATACAGAGATAGAAAGTAATAGGAAAAAAGGGCCTAACAGTGACCAAAATAAGACTTGGTATTCAACTTTTTTTGTATTTTCATCCATTTTCCATTCAATCTCTAATGAAAAGTAATTTCCAATAATGAAAAGTCATCTACAAATGTAGTTCTACCTTGCCTATCCTGAATCATTTGTATAATATAATCAAGGGTAAACGAATCTATAAACGCCTTTTTTTTCAAAAGATCAATAAATTCTGGAAGGTGAAATAAAGATCCATCTTTTTGAACGATTTCGTAGACTCCATCAGAAAAAAGAAAAAGAATACTTTCTTTGTCTAACACAGTCTTGGCGTTGACATAAGGGGTCTCTGCTAACACCCCTATAACTGCGCCAGGAGGTTTTAATTGTTCTATTTGAACGGTTCCATTGCGCTTATTTAGCAATATCGCTGGAGGATGCCCCCCGGAACTATAGCAAAGTTCCCTTGTTTCTTGATTATATACTCCATACCAAATGCTGAAAAACATCTCATTGTGTTGTTCCATTGGAAAGTTTTTATTTAATGCGGTTAGAACGGAAGATGGATCGAGAAAATCAATCGGCAGCACGTTTTGCATCCGAAGAACATTTGCAATCGAAATAGATAGAAGTGCGGCACCCACTCCATGCCCACATACATCCAGTAAATACATTGAAAAATGATGTTTATCGATCCAATGATATCCGAAAATATCTCCCCCTAAGGAGGTAGAAGGGATAAATCTCCAATCCGTTGTAATTCTTTCTTGAAGAGGGGGGGGAAGAACCGAAGCAACATAATGTGCCGCTTCAGATAATTCGTGTCGAAGCTGTTGTTGACTTTCTTCCAGTTGTCTATATGCTTCATTTCTCTCTAATAATCGAATGTATCCGTTAGAATGGTAGCGTATTCGGGCAATGAGTTCGATTGAACTTGGCAGCTTAACTAAGTAGTCGTTAGCACCCAAAAAAAAAGCTTCTGCTTTCATTTGAGGATCTTCTTTTGTAGAAAGAATAATAATGGGAATTTCTTTTGTTTGTGGATGTTTCCGAAAATGAGTAAGCAAAGTAAGCCCTTCTATTCCTGGCATAATCAGGTCCTGTAAAATGACTGTAGGCTTAACCAAAAGGGCGAAATCTAAAGCTTTTGTAGAATCAGAACAAAAATGAAAATGAATATCGACTTCCCGTTCGAGCATTCGTTTGACAGCTTCTGCAATAATGGCTTGGTCATCAATCAATAAGACAGTGATCGGAATTTTCATATTCTATAAAAGAGCCTCAACTACAGCAGTAAGAAGAATTTCAGGAGTCAATGTGCTTTTTCCTAAATAGATTTTTGCTCCTGCTTGCAACCCTTTGGATCGATCCTCCTCACTCTCACTGTATGAAATCATAATGACAGGGATATGCTGGAAAAGAGAATCATTTTTTATCGCTGTAACGAAACGGATTCCATCCAATCGAGGCATATTTACATCACTGATCACTAGATCATAATGACCATATTCTTGAAGAGCATTCCAGCCATCAAGACCATTCACAGCGGTGTCTATTTCATATCCATTCTTTTCTAGGACTTCTGATACCAATTCCCTCATGCTTGAGGAATCGTCGACAACAAGAACTTTCTTTTTTTTTATATTTTTTTCTTTATGTTCTATCATTGACGTGAGTATATTTTCTGGGTTTAGAATAAAGAGAGGCAGTCCATCTTCCATAATTGCGGAAGAACTAACGTGCTCGATATTTCCAAGTCTTGGATCGATTTTTAACACAGACACTGTTTTTTCCGATATAAATCGATCGACGATCAATCCGTATTGTTTTGTCTGATCTTCTAAAAAAATTATACAAATTTTTTCATTTTTTTCTACTGGCCTTGCAAGGCCTAATAACTCCCAAGCAAATACCAAGGGAACTTCTTCTTCTCCACAATGAAATGTTATCGCTCCATTCACAGAAACTATTTTGTCGGGATCTATCATTTCTGTTCTAGATATTCCACCCAAAGGGAAAGCATAGAGTTCTTTCGAAATAGTTACTACTAAGGCATGAATGAGAGATAAAGCCACCGGCAATAATAAATGAAAGGTAGTTCCGCGACCAGGCTCAAACATAATCCGGATTTTTCCCCCTACTTCTTGGACAAAATGACGAACAACATCGAGCCCGACTCCCCTGCCAGAAATTTCCGATACCTGCATAGATGTACTCAAAGCAGGTATAAATAAAAACTCCGCGAGTTCCGAATCAGGCAATTGATATGCCATTTCGGGATCTACAATTTTTTTTTGGATGAGAATTTTTCTCAATCTATCAAGATCAACTCCTTTGCCATCATCGGATAACGTAATGGACAACATTCCTCCATGATGATCCGCTCGAAGAGTAATTGTCCCCTCCTCGGCTTTTCCTTGTTTTTTTCTTTCTTCAGGAAATTCGATACCATGATCAATTGCATTCCGCAATAAATGAGTCAGAGGAGCTTCGAGTTTTTCAATCACTTCTCGATCAACTAGAGTCGACTCGCCTTCAATTTGGAGATGTGCTTTTTTGCCTAATTGTTTAGCAAGATCGCGCACCATTCGAGGAAATGATTCAGTTCCATCTGCAAAAGGGCGGAAGCGACTTTCAACGACTTCATTGTACAAACGATCTGAAAGATGGCTATAGTGATGTGTAAACTCGCGCAACTCATATAGCCTCTGTTCAAGATTTGCCCCTATATCATACAAATCTTTCTGTATATCAGATAAATGATGTTCCGATGTTTTAGGAGAGAGAGTGCTTTTTGCGCTTATTTTTAATTGGTCAAAAGATTTGATTGTGTTTTGTATTTCTCTTTTCATTTTTTCCAAATGCTCGGTAAAAGGGTAGAGCCAACGGGATTCTACGAGAGATTCTGTTACAAGACCCATGATCTGATTCAATTTTTGTGGTGTCATACGCAAAACAGACTCAATAGCCGTAGAACCAATCACACCTTCTACCGCAAGCTCTTTTATGCTTGTATCACGAGACAAATTGCCGTTGATCTGATCGATTAGCCGTTGAAGAAAAGGGAGGTGTTGCTGAATCCAATCATTGAGATCCTGCAATGAAACACGAGCCAATTGAGACAGAAAATCGACTGCCTGAAGCAATACCTCTATCTCCCCTATTTGTATTTCTTTTTGGGTTTGCTTCTTTACCATCCAATCTTCCATAGTATGAGCTAAATGAACTATTGGATCGAGATTGACAATTTTAGACGCTCCCTTAATAGAGTGAGCAGCTCTCATTGATGATTCTAGTAGCTGTTTATCGCTTCCTTCTCTTTCTAGTTTTATTAAATTTTCGGCGAGAATTTTACATTGGGTTTCTATCTCATTGCATAATAAGTGATACATACTTGGATCAATCATACTGTTAAACTTCGACGAAGACTGGATAGAAGCAATTCTTCGTCTAATACATTCACCTCTTTTTCTTCAAAGAGGATTGTTCCTAGTAAATAATTAGAGATGGAATGAGAAGATTCAAATGAAAAAGGGTGAATCTGGTTATAGTCACAGGCAAGCGTACCTTGTATTTCTTCAGCTGCAAAAGCCCAAATTTCCCCTTTTTTTGCAATAACCACTATTCTATTGTATTGATTCCACATCAATTGTTTTATTCCTAGCAATTGATGCAAAGAGACACATAACTGAAGTTCTCCATTGATGTTCACAACCCCTCGCAAAATCGCATTGGTTTTATGAGGGATTTGAATAACAGGTTTTTGCCCTACAACTTCTTTCACGAGGGAAGTAGAACAAGAGAACCATCTTGATCCTAATCTAAAGACAAAACTGGACACATTCACAGTTCTTCTTCAGAAACTACATGGCTTTGAAAAGCAGCTTCTACTTCTTCTTCAATAAAATTTTGCGCCCCTTGGATTAGGTAAGAAGCCAGGAGAAGATCCCCTTTATAACTCATTTTTACGTTGATATTCCCATTTTTAGAGGGTTTCTCACACGAAACCAATACATAACAATATTGGTCCTCTGGTTCAATGCAAATGTCTTTTTTATCATTTTTTCTGTTCATACGCCTCGTTAGACAGGTTGTCTCAACTTATTTTACTTCGGTATATACCGAAACGAATCTTTAATCACATGATTTTTTTTACTTCTGAAAAGAATACAAAGAGCCCAATTGCAATATTCCCGTAAGCTCGTCGAGTGCTTGTCTACTTTCTTGCAACAATAAGGGGTCTGCACAATCTGCAAATGTCAATTGCTCTCGATAGTTTTTTTCTATCCAACAGACTAATTTTTCATATAATTCGGTTGTGAATAGCACAGGATGGTGAATCGCATCAAATTCTTCTGGTTGAAGGACTACGCGTAATCGCAAACAAGCTGGCCCTCCCCCATTTCTCATGCTCTGCCGAACGTCTTGATAAATCACATGCCGAATGGGATGCTCTCCTTCATGTGAAAGGAGTGTTTGCAAGAAATTTTTCACTGTAAGAGATTTTTCGCACTCTTTGGGTACAATAAGGGCCATTGTGTGATCTGGAAGCGTAATCAATTGAGAATTAAATAAATAAGTTTTAACTGCTTCTGACAATGAAATTTCTTTACTACTCACCTGTATGGCCACTAAAGAAACTTGGCACTCCTTGTACAGAAGTCTTCGCAATGCCTCAATAGTCTTTTCTGTCTCTATGAAAGCCTCTTCATGGTAAAAAAATACAGATTGATTACCCACAGAAATCACATCATTGTGAAAAACTCCTGCATCAATGGCCGCAGGATTTTGCTGTGCAAATACAATCCGGTCGGCAGAGAGCGCATGCAATCGAGAAATTGCCTGAGAAGCTTCTTTTGTTTGCCGAGGAAAAAAGCGACTTGCAATAGGGATTTTTTCTTGTGAAGATCTTCCAAAAACAAATAATTGAATTCCAGGCTGCTCAAAGCTACCGCAAAGACGGGTATGATTAGCAGCTCCTTCATCTGCATAATCGAGATGATAGGGAAGAGGGGGGTGATGAATAAAATAACGAGGATCGTGAAAAATGTGACGAAGAATTTTTCCTGTCGTTGAAGGTTCGAAAGAGCGATGAAATTTACTCAATAAATTTGCGGGTGTGAAATGAACGAGCCTATCTTCCGAATCAGCAGAAGGAGAAACAGTAGCTGAATTTGCTGCCCACATAGAAGAAGAAGAACAACACATTGCGTATAGAGAAGGGTTGTTTTGATATACTTTTTCTATCACATCGAAATCACTTCCCCCATATCCTAAACGGCGTAAGATAGGAATAAAAGGGCGCTCTTGCGGCGGTAATACTCCTTGCTTGATTCCAAGTTCGTGCAACACTTTCATTTTTGCTAAGCCTTGCAACGCCGCTTCTTTTGGATTTGATGGAAGATGTTTATTTTGCATTGATGCCATATCATCATCTGATAAGCCACCGAATGTATGGGTAGGCCCCACAATTCCATCAAAGTTTACTTCCATTGGAACATTCTCAATTCACGGCATTGAAGAGAAGAAACAGGATACGAGCAGTAGTCGGCCGCATAATACCCACTCGGTCTAAAATTCCCACTGGATTTAATGCCACCAAAAGGAGCTGCACTGCTGGCTCCAATGGTTGAATAGTTCCAATTGATGACCCCTGCTCGAATATAGCGATAAAAATAACGAAATTCCTCTTCTTGTTTACTGAGCAATCCGGCGCACAATCCAAACTGAGTTCGATTGGCTTCTTCTACAGCCTCTTCGAAGGAATTGACTCGTATTACTTGTAAAAAAGGGCCAAAAAATTCTTCGTCAGGTCGATTTTGTATAGAAGTCACGTCCATAAGTCCCGGATGAATAAATCCCAATCCTGCTTCTATCTCTCTCATTTCTACGAGACATTTTCCTCCTTGTGACTGAAGTTTTTCTTGCACTTCAAGCAAATATTTCACCTTAGCATTGGAAATCACAGGTCCCATAAATGGTTCTGGCTGCAATGTATAGGGTCCTATCCGAATTTTTTCAATCATAGAGATTAACTCTGCAATGACTTGTTCTCCAAGTTCATTATTTGGGATAATCAATCTTCTCGCACAAGTACAACGTTGCCCGCTTGTAGTATAGGCAGAATGCAAAGCAAAATGAGCTGCCG